>OGLI01001236.1_pt1 | contig 17156 bp, 15 predicted proteins | sample 1572661 | NCBI WGS metagenome assembly OGLI01 (sample SAMEA2581901, study PRJEB24529) | metagenome | biome: Human gut stool | place: China | collected 2011 | reverse complement strand
GCAATAAAAAAATAGACGAGCTCCGAAAAGAAATAAACAATATCAATATTCAAATTGTTTTCGGCGAACAGTTTGCCGTACAGGTCGTACAGCCCGGTTTTCTCCCGTCCGTCCACCATCGTCCAGAACAGGGAGATGTCCTTTGTCTTGGCAAGCCCGGTGGTGACAAGGTTGTCGTTGAACATCATCACGAACTGCAACGCGCTTTCCACCACGAAGCGGTCGGCGCTGACGGGCGTGAAGATGTAGTCCATCTGCGAGAGCGTCTTTATCACCCCGTCGCTTTTCAGCGTGCCCGGCAAGTCGAAGAACACGATTTCCGGCCGGTACCCTTTCTCCGAGAGCAGGCTGTCCGCATCGTCCAACGCTTGCACGGCGTTGCTTCGGATGATGGGGAATCCCTTGCGTCCCGACTTGCGGAAATGTTCATAAGCGACGGCCTTCAGGCTGTCGTTCTTTTCGATGAGTGCCGTTTCCTTGTCGCGCAGCCCGGCGATGCTGTGCTGCGGCTCGTCGCAGTCTATCACGGCGACGTCAATCCCCATCACGTTGTGGATATAGTTGGCTACGAGCGCGGTGACGGTCGATTTGCCGACCCCGCCTTTCTGTGTTGCAAATGCAACGAATATTTCCTTGTTCATTTTTCTGTATGTTTTAATCGTTGTTGGTTTATGACTGTGGCGGTGTGTTTCCCCGCCTGTTCGTTTCTCCGCTTCCGCATATATACGCAGACGCACTTTCTTTCATACCCGCATTTTTACGGAGGTCTTGGTTTGGTTCCCCACCGGTGTACTGTCGTACGCCGATACGTCAATACGTCAGCACGTATGTACGTCAATGCATCAGTACGTATGTATGTCAGTACATCAGCGGAGCGGTGTGTCTGTCCGTCCGTGCAGACTTGCTGTTTCAAATGTCTGTTTCCGTCCATGTTCATTTATTTGCCTTGTTGCTTCATCGTTTCTGTCCGCAAAGGAATATACAAATCCGCCGGTCTGTATCGTTTCCCTCTTGCGTGGCAGCATTTGGCTTCGTTCCGGTAGCTTGTGGCATTCTTCAGCCCCTTCCCGGTGCGTTTTTACCCCGTACCTTTGCATCCAAGCGGCAGGGCAATGCTCCCGATGCGCACACCGCCCCCGGTTCCGTCCTTCTTTTGGGCAGCTGGGAGGTATCGGTCGCCCGATACCTTTGGGGTTGGTTACAGGCAGGTCTATCCCCAATCCGTCGTGTACGGATTTTTGTGTCCTTAAAGACACAGCAAGGTGTCCTTTGAGTTACTCAAAGGGTTTCCGGTTACTCCCGGAAACGACCTTGCCCCTTACGGGGGAGGGCTTCCCCTCCGAAGTCGGGAAGCCTGTTTCCTACCTGCGGTATGCGTGCCGGAAGCTGCGCTTGTGCCGTGAAACGAACCACTAAATCCATAATAAAGATGAACAGGAAAAAGAACGTGGATGAAGCGTCCCTCAAATGGGGGCGGCATCCGAAAGAGAGCCGCAAGTCGCACTGCGTGATGGTGCGCTTCGACAATGAGGAATGGCAGAAGTTTCTTGCCATGTATGAGAAATCCGGCGTGTACGCGAGGGCGGTGTTCCTGAAAGCGCACTTCTTCGGACAGCCCTTCCGTGTGCTGGTCACGGACAGGACGCTGCTGGACTACTGCACGAAACTCTCCGCTTTCCATGCGCAGTACCGCATGGTCGGCAACAACTACAACCAGACGGTCAGGGAGCTTCGCTGCCATTTCTCGGAAAAGAAGGCGATGGCATTGCTCTACCGTCTGGAAAAATGCACGGAGGAACTGGTCGCTCTGACGCGGCAGGTCGTGGAACTTTCAAGGGAGTTTGAGGAGAGATGGTCGCGAAGATAAGCATGGGAACATCGTTGTACGGCGCACTCGCCTACAACGGTCTGAAGGTGAACGAGGGGGAAGGCAGGCTCCTTGCCGTGAACAGGGTCTTTGACGACGGCAGCGGACGGGTGGACGTGGCACGTGCCGAGCGGGATTTCAAGCGGTTCATGCCGGAGCAGGTGCGCACACGCAACAAGGTCATCCATATTTCGCTCAATCCGCATCCCGACGACCTCCTGACCGACACGGAGCTGGAACAGCTCGCACGCGAGTATCTTGACAGGCTGGGTTACGGCGACCAGCCGTATCTTATCTTTAAGCACGAGGACATCAGCCGCCACCACCTGCACATCGTCTCCGTCAATGTGGACGAAAACGGCAGGCGGCTTAACCGTGACTTCATCCACCGGCGCAGCAAGCGCATCACCTCCGGGCTGGAAAAGAAGTACGGGCTGCACCCGGCTGACCGCAGGCAGCACCGTACCGACAATACGCTCCGCAGGGTGGACACATCGCAGGGCGACGTGAAGCGGCAGGTATCGAATGTAGCCAAGGCGGTCATGGCAACCTACAAGTTTCAGACGATGGGTGAATACCGCGCCCTGCTCTCGCTCTATAACGTCACGGTGGAGGAAACGCACGGCATGGTGGACGGACGCGAGTATCACGGGCTGGTCTATTTTTCGCTATCGCTCAACAACTCGTCCGCCACTGATGATGCCGGCAACAAGACCGGTAACCCTTTCAAGGCTTCCCGCATCGGCAAGTCCGTCGGCTATGAAGCCGTGCAGCGCAGGTTTGAATTTTCCAAAGGGCAAATCCGCGACAGGCATCTGGCGGATATGACCCGCAAGACCGTCGCCGCCGCCCTTGCCCGGACGTACCGCCGCGAGGAGTTTGTCGCCCTGCTCAAAGCGAAAGGTGTGGATGTGGTGTTCCGTCATACCGAAGAAGGCCGCATCTACGGGGCAACCTTCATCGACTACCGCACGGGCTGCGTTCTCAACGGCTCGCGCTTGGGCAGGGAGTTTTCTGCCAATGCCTTGCAGGAACATTTCACCCTGCCTTATGCCGGTACTCCGCCCATGCCTTTTACTGTTACGGTGGATGGGCAGCAGTCCGAAGACCGTCACGTCGTGGAGCACGACGGGGGATATTCCTCCGGCTTGGGCTTGCTCGGTGGCGACACTTCGGGCGCACAGGCGGAGGAAGCCGCTTTCGAGCGTGACCTCAAACGCAGACGGAAGAAACGCCGCAAGGGGCTGGGGTTATGATTTATTTACCAACAACTTAAAAACAGAAACAGATTATGTCACAACAGGAAGACGATTTGAGGGCACTGGCGAAAATCATGGACTTTCTCCGTGCCGTGAGCATTATTCTGGTGGTCATCCACCTCTACTGGTATTGTTATGAAGCCGTAAGGCTGTGGGGCATCGACATCGGTGTCATGGACAGGGTACTGATGAACTTCGACCGCACCGCAGGGCTGTTCCATCATATCCTCTACACAAAGTTCTTTGCCCTTCTGCTGCTCGCGCTCTCGTGCCTCGGCACGAAGGGCGTCAAGGAGGAGAAAATCACTTGGCGCAGGATTTGGGCGGTGCTTGCCGCCGGGCTTGTGCTGTTCTTTCTTAACTGGTGGATATTGTCCCTGCCGCTCCCGGTGGAGGCGGTCGCCGGTTTCTACACCGCTTCGATGGCGGCGGGCTATGTCTGCCTGCTCATGGCGGGCACATGGATGAGCCGCCTCTTGCGTACCAACCTTATGGAAGACGTGTTCAATGTCGAGAACGAGAGTTTCATGCAGGAAACCCGCCTCATGGAGAACGAGTATTCAGTCAATCTGCCCACCCGCTTTTACTATAAGAAGAAGTGGAACGACGGATTTATCAACGTGGTAAACCCGTTCCGTGCTTCCATCGTGCTGGGTACGCCGGGTAGCGGCAAGTCGTATGCCGTGGTAAATTCCTTCATAAAGCAGCAGATTGAGAAAGGTTTTAGTCAATATATCTATGACTTTAAATATCCCGACCTTTCCACCATCGCCTACAACCATCTGTTGAACCACCCGGACGGGTACAAGGTCAAGCCGAAGTTCTATGTAATCAACTTCGACGACCCGCGCCGCTCGCACCGCTGTAATCCCATACACCCGGATTTCATGGAGGACATCACCGATGCCTACGAAAGTGCCTATACCATTATGCTCAATTTGAATAAGACTTGGGTGCAAAAACAAGGCGATTTTTTTGTAGAGAGTCCGATTATCCTGTTCGCCGCAGTGATTTGGTTTTTAAGGATTTACAAAGACGGCAAGTATTGTACCTTTCCCCATGCCATCGAGCTGCTCAACCGCCGTTACGAGGACGTGTTTCCCATTCTGACCAGCTACCCCGAACTGGAGAACTACCTTTCCCCGTTCATGGACGCATGGCAGGGAGGGGCGATGGAACAGCTCGCCGGGCAGATAGCCTCGGCGAAGATTCCGCTCTCGCGCATGATTTCCCCGCAGCTCTACTGGGTCATGTCCGACAGTGAGTTCACGCTCGACATAAACAACCCCGACGAGCCGAAAATCCTTTGCGTGGGCAACAATCCCGACCGCCAGAACATCTACGGGGCGGCGTTGGGGCTGTACAACTCGCGCATCGTAAAGCTCGTGAACAAGAAGGGCAGGCTCAAGTCCTCCATTATCATAGACGAGCTGCCCACGATTTACTTCAAGGGTCTGGACAACCTGATTGCCACCGCCCGGAGCAACAAGGTTTCCACCCTGCTGGGTTTTCAGGACTTCTCCCAGCTGAAACGCGACTACGGCGACAAGGAAGCCGCCGTGGTGATGAACACCGTCGGCAACGTCTTCTCCGGGCAGGTGGTCGGCGAGACCGCCAAGACCCTGTCCGAACGTTTCGGTAAAATCTTGCAGAAGCGGCAGAGCATCACCATTAACCGCGAGGACAAGTCCACCTCCATTAACACGCAGATGGAGAGCCTTATCCCGGCGAGCAAGATTTCCACGCTCACGCAGGGCATGTTCGTCGGGGCGGTCGCCGACAACTTCAGCGAGCGTATCGAGCAGAAGATTTTCCATTGCGAGATTGTGGTGGATGCCGAAAAGGTCAAGCGTGAGGAACAGGCTTACAAGCCTATTCCCGTCATCACGGACTTTACCGATACTGACGGCAACGACCGCATGAAGGAGATGATTCAGGAGAACTACAACCGCATCCGTGCCGAAGTGCGGCAGATTGTCGCCGACGAGTTACAGCGCATCCAGTCCGACCCGGAACTGCAATACCTTTTGCAGAACAAGTAACGCGTCGCAGGTGAAAAAAGGAAAATCCGTAGCACTCCAATGTGAAATGTTACGGATTTTTCTTTTCTTGTATCTGTCTTTCTGCCTTGAGTAATTTGTTGATGGATGAAATGACAAGGGTCATCAGGTAGTTTTTCAACTCGGTGTCTTCTTTCAGCAGTATTCCATAGTCTTCGGCAAACGCTTCTGTCAGCCAATGTCGGATGTCTGCCATACTTTCTCCGAAAGGTATCTGCTTCTCCGTTTCCCAATAATGGGTGATGGCTGACACCGCCAGTGATTTGAAAGCCGCCTTCTGTTCCCTGTTCAGTTTCTTGAAACGTGTCCTTTCTGTTAGGGGAGGTTCACTGTACGGCATCATGGCTATCGGGTCATAGACGGACATCGGCTCACCTTCGTAATCAAGGATTATCGGTAAGTCGGTAGCTGTGTGCTGTTTCCGCTTTTTCTTTTTTGCCATTCCCGTTATAAATAGAATGCCTTCCAAAAGTATATAATAGCCTTACGGTCTCGCATGGAAGGCTTGTTTTCTTTTCATTTGAATTGTCCCCTTGTCATTCTTCCTGCTCATTGACCAATGAAATCAGGTCAAAGTACATCAGCCGTGTACGCAGTTTCGTATCCTTGTCAAATCCTGTATTCTCCGCCTCTTGGCTTTCGGTGGAGAACAGGAAAGTAAAACCGTTCTTCTGATAATATCCCAACGGAATTTCCTCGTTATAGGCATCTACTATCAAGAAACGGCAGCCGGTCTTGTTGCCTGCGTCTATAAACCATGACTTGATGAACTCCATCAGTTCGCTGCCTATGCCACGGTGGGCAAATTCTGTATTGATACCCAAGCGTCCAATCAGTACGCCCGGATAACGCCGCATCTGCTTGGAACGGGGGATGTCTTTCTGCACTTTCTTTTCCCTGCTGTTCGGCAATATGTCCACACGGATGCTGTCATTGGAGAGCGTGAATGCACAGACAATGACGGAAGGGTCTTCGTCCAGCCGGAAACAATAGCTCTTTCCGAGCATCTGACGGCTGTAAAGCGGTGCGTCCTGCCGGAAAAAGTCGTCCAAGTCGGCATTGCCGCATGAGAAAGGACGGCATTTGCCTATGATTTCCTCGTCAAGCGGAGAAAAACTGCATTTGTCTAACAGGAATCCCATGCCTACAACATATTGGCTTTTTTCAGTATGGCACGGGCTATCTTTACCTGCTTGCTGAAGTCGGTCTTCTCCTTGCTTTTGTAGGCTTTGTCCGCTTCCTTCACGAAACGCTCTGCCTCTTTGCCTCTTAGCGTGGGGATTGCTTTAATTTCTAATGCCATAATCTATTGTATTATAATTATTTCTGCAAAGGTAAGCAATTTTTCGCAGACTATGACGCCCATGCCTCATTTTCTCGTTATCTTTTCCGCATCCGTTCCCGTTCCTCGTCCTCCTGCATCCGCCGGTTCAGCTTCTCCGCAGCCTTGTCGAAGAAATAGGTGCGGCTGTCGTTCTTCCGTCGCTTGATGTCCGCATAGGTATTGTAACACTGGCTCTCTTTTATTTCCATGCCGAACACCTTGCAGAAACTTTCCAGCAATTCCTTGATACCCGTTTCACCCTCGTTTACCAGTTTCATGGCATCCAGCCCGTAAATCAGCTCCACCAGCTCAGCCATACTGCCCGTCCAACGCATGGCAGGAATATTGCCTGTGTCTTTATTTCTCTTTTCACATTCGGAGTGGATGGTTGTGGATAGTGGCGGCACCTGGGACATGGAAAGGAACTTCTGCATCTTTCTCACAAAAGAAAGAGCCTTGTCGATATAAGCGGCGGCTTCTTTACGTTCTTCAGAAAGCACACGCATGGGATGGTGCTGCAACTCGATTTCAATATAAGCCAGTGCGATGGCGGTATGGCTCGCATGGATGCTGCCGCACAGTTCGATTACTTGGTTGGCGAAAGCCATATATGCCGTTTCCATATTGCAGTCTCCGGCTTCATTGATACAGCGAAAGAACTCAGTATCCGCCAATAAGAAATAATTCATGTCCTGTCAATTTAAAAGTTTTACACTCTGTTTTTGGTATGCGTATATAACTATTAGGACAAATGAAGTTCCAATCAGTACCAAATCATACTGCTTAATTGTATTTTACTGGACTACAGCTAAATACGATTGAAAATATTTTTAATTGGCTTTTCAACAAACCGCAAAAGGAGAAAATTATTTTACGGGTACGTTAAATTACTTTACGCTTTACTATCCAATCTTGCGGAAAGTGGTCTGCACTATACCGTCCTTGCGGATTTTCGTAGAGGCGCATTCCCAATCCGTCTTAGCTAATTGGGATTGATATAACCGTCTTCCCGTATAGAGCATAACAGGAACAGTGTAGATGATGATTTCATCAATCAAGTACATCCGTAACATACCGTTGATGATACTTGCTGTTATCGTTGTGGCTTCAATGAAGTAGGTAGCATCACTGTCCTTGCGCTTTTTACCCTCTATCAGCATGGATAAAGAGGTATTCTCGTCCATCGGAAAAGTTGCACTGTTCTGCAACGCTGCCGTTTCTTCACGCAGGGAGGGGTATCGTTCCGTGTAGTCCTCCACCATATACCCCTCTATGGATTGGACAATGAGCAGTTGTACTTTTGCCATATATTCCGGTATTTAATTTTCAACCGGAAGCCGTCAAAAAAGAAGCGTGCAAACACACTACTTTCAAGCGACGGCTCTGGAATAGCCTTTACAGAGAGTACGTGAATGCACGCTATGCCGAGGCATAGCATAAGCATCACGCAATAGTCTCTGTAGTTTCAATTTTCCAGATTTTCGCTCGAAACGTCTTGCGGTCTTATGTCTATATATAGACAGGCAGAAAGGATTAGCTTTTCTGCCTGCTATTTTCTATGTTCATGCGAAAAAGGTTGCGCCTATTCTCGCAATTAAGTACAAAGGTACTTCTTTTTCATGGATTTCTTCTCATTTTAGTTCTGTTTTCTGTTCTATATTATACTGTTCCATCTTTTTATAGAGTGTCGGAGGGGTGATTCCAAGCAGTTTTGCCGCCTGCCGTTTGTTCCCTCCGGCTTCTTTCAACGCTTTCTTGATGCGCTCTTTTTGCATCCGTTCATCAGTCAGGGCAAAGTCAGAACCGCTTTCCATTTCCACATCTTCCAACCCCAAAGTGTCAGCTGTTATCATCCCTTCACCCGTCAGTAGCACGGCGGATTGTATGGTCTGTTTCAGTTCACGCACATTGCCGAGCCAACAGTAATTGCACAGCAACCTTTGGGCATCCGCGTCAAATTCGGTTACGGACTTTTTCAGAGTAGCGTTCATCTCGTTCAGAAAGAAATTCGCCAACGGAAGTATGTCTTCACGGCATTCCCTGAGGGGAGGTATCTCCAAGACAAACTCCCGAAGCCGATAATATAAGTCCCTGCGGAATCTCTTTTCTTCTATAGCCGTTTCCAAATCCTCATTGGTCGCGGAAATGATTCGTACATCGGCAACCTTATCCTTGCTGCCACCGACAGGACGGTAGGTCTTGTTCTGTATGGCCCGGAGCAACATCTGCTGCACATCTGACGGCAAGTTACCCACTTCGTCAAGAAAGAGCGTACCGCCGTCTGCTTCAGCAAAATACCCCTTGTGGCTTTCGGTTGCTCCGGTGAACGCACCTTTCTCGTGTCCGAACAAGGTGGATGCAGCCAATGAGGGAGTCAGTACGCTGCAATCGACAGCCACGTATGGCTTACCCGTCCGTTCGCTTTGGTCGTGTATCATTTTTGCGATATGATCTTTGCCGGTACCGTTTTCTCCCAATATCAGGACACTGATGTCGGTCGGGGCAACCAACTTGATGCGGTGTCGTATCTTGCGGAATGTTTCGCTGTCTCTGTCAAGTATCCGTTCTGTCCTTGATGCAGATTGATTTTGCCGTTTCCAAAGGTTTTGTAACACAGGCAACAGTTCCTGTTCCAATGTCCGCTTGCTGATATAGTCCTCCGCGCCAGACTTCATTGACTTCACGGCGGTAGGCACTTCATCATAATCCGTCATGATGAAGAACGGATTACGACAGCCCGCCTTGCGCATATATTCCAACAACTCTATGCCGTTTCCGTCAGGAAAGCGCAGGTCGGAAAGGATGATGTCTTCCGATTCTACTTTGACCAAGGTTTTCTTTGCGGCTTGCAAACTGTATAGCTTTTCGACAGGAACCCCTGATTTTGCGAGGAGATTGCCCACATAGTCGCAATAGACTGGATTGTCATCAATGACGATTACTTTTCCCATAAGCCCTCCTTTGTCTTTTGAGCCATACGGATAATCCGTTTCCCGTTATCCAATACGACTTGTGTTTTTTCTTCCAATATAGTTTCGTCATACGACGGCTGATGTATCAGGTCGCAAAGTTCCTGCAACGGTCGGGCTGCATTGAGCAGCATCCAAGAACTGCGCAGGTGGTGTATCAGCGTGTCCAACTTCGTTATGTCACGCTTTTCGTATGCTTCCTGCATTTCTGCCATTTCCTTTTCCGTTTCAGTTATCAACCGTTCCAAAATCTCTTCTTTATCACCATAAGCCAACAAGGTGGAGAAATCCATTTGAGGCTGTTGTTGTGCATTATTGATACAGGAGGTTATGGCAACTGCCACCTCTTCGGACGAGAACGGTTTGAACAGGCAACCGGTGAATCCGGCAGCAAGCATTTCCGCTTCAGAGCTGCTGTCCATAGCGGTGGAAACTATTATCGGAATACTCCGGGAATTACCAATATCAGAAGAGTGCAACAATTCCATTACCTCATAGCCGTTCATATCCGGCATTTTCATGTCAGTAATCAGTAGATCATAGTTCTTGACACGCATTTTTTCCAATAATTCACGGACATTGCGGCAGGTATCGCAGTCTATCTTTTGCCGATGTAACATATCCCGTGTCATGGACAGCAATATCTCATCATTGTCAAGTACCAATACCGAACCGTTATATAAAGGTTGGGCGATTTGTGTTCTGCCGCTGTTCGTATTCGTTTCGTCAGCCTGTTCAAGCGTCAGCTTCACACAAAAGCGGCTTCCTTTGCCCGGTGTGCTTTCCAATGACAACTCGCCTTTCATCAATTCCACGAGTTCACGCACAATGGGCAGCCCCAATCCGAATCCGTCCTGTGTGGCGGCATTGGTCAGCCGTTCAAAGGGGCGGAATATCCGTTCCTGTTGCTCTTCGGTTATTCCGCTGCCCGTATCTTCCACAACCATTATGAATGTACCGTTTTCATAAGAGGTGGATAATGAAATCCTACCCCGTTCCGTAAACTTGACGGCATTGGATAACAGGTTGCTGCCGATACGGAGTATCAAATCCTTGTCGCCAATCACGACTTCATCCTTGCAGTTGCTTATCTGGAAAGCCAATTGTTTGGATTCCGTCTGCGGGATAAACTCCGTGTATAGAATATCGGTTATGCTTCTTAAATGGAAAGGTTTCGGGTCAGCCAGTTCCTTGCCGCTGTCCAACCGGAAATAGTTCATCAGATTGGTCAATAACGATACCATTCGCTTTGCCGACTGTTGAATGGAACCAAGATGACGCAATCGGTCAGCTTTCTTGTCATTTTCTATCAATTCCGCATTGCCGACAATGGCGGCAAGCGGTGTACGGAGTTCATGCGTGACAGTCTGTATGATACGCCTGCGAGCCTCTATTAATCGTCTGTTCTCTTGTATATTTTCTTGCAGGTCTTTCACGGTGGCTTCCAACCGTTTATCGTGCCTTGCCTTCACACGTATATCCCGTTGTATAATCAGATACGATATGATAAGCAGCAGGGTCGCAAAAATTATCAGTCCGGTAATTATAGCCACAGAACGGTCATAGGATGATTTTATCCGTTCCTCCTTTATTTGGAGGGCAGTCAAAGCCTGTTCGTCCAGACTGGTAATCAGTGTGCGTAGTTTGCGGTTGAGTTCCCTGTTATGCAAGCGTAGGCTGTCTGTATAGGTGTCTATGGCTTTTTGCCGTTCCTCCTGCAAAGAAATCAATTCTTTGTTAAGCGTATGGAGCGAAGCCGTCGCAGATGGAAGCTGTACGGTCTCTTTTGCCCCGAAAAATCCGGCAATGCCTTTCTTTTTACGGGTAATGGTACGGGGTTGGCTTGCCTTTGCCGTGACAGCGGGTAATCGGTTCAACAAGAGACTGTCTGCCTTATCCTGTTGCCGGAATGTCTTCATTATCTGAAACAGGTGTTCCTCTTTATTTGCCAATAACATACGGAGGGTGTCCATTTGTTCGGATGTAATGAAATCCTTACATTGTTCTTGCAGGACTTGTAACAAGGAGTCAGTCCGCAATCGGCGTTCCCGATATATGACACAATCTTCCTCGTTCCATGAGATAGCAGATTCCCCATAGGTTGCAAGTATGGTAATATAACGGTGTGCGACATTGATGTTGCGTTGGGTCTGATAGATAATTATCGACTCTTTTTCTATCTCTTGCACTCTGCTTCTTTCATGTAAAATTGTGGCGACCATACTGCCGATGACCACCATAAGTATTATATAATTGAGAAGTATTTTATGATGTAATAAAAATTTCATTTAAAAAAATAAATACTATACATTAAATACCACCACCCAAAGCATGATAAAGATTTATCACGCCTTGTATTTCCTCAAATAGGTCTTGTGTTTCTGTAAGTTCGGCTGCCAACAACGATTGCTGGGCTGTCAATACCTCCAGATAGGTTGTTGGAGTGTTGCGCATCAGAATTTCCGTTTTTCGTACAACTTCTTGCAGTATCTTTATTTGATTCTTGTCGATATTGACACGTTCTCGTGCAGTTTGCCATGCAGTCAAAGCATCATTTACTTCTTTTCCTGCATCAAGTAGCGATTGTCGGAATAGTAAAGTCGCCTCTTCTTGTTGAGCTTTGGCAATTTTCAGGTTGGCGATATTCGTTCCTCGGTTAAATAACGGTTGTGTTAGTGTTCCGATAGCCCCTAATAGCCATTTTCCCGGATTTAAAATCACACCTCCGCCGTTATTTGTCCAGCCTGCTGTTCCTGAAAGTGTAATGCTTGGATAAAATGCTGCACGGGCTGCATTGGTCGCATAAAACGCTTGTGCCAAATTGTATTCTGTTTGCTTTATATCAGGACGATTAGCCAATAGTTGGAGGGGTACACCAACGGATAATTCTTCCGGAAACTCTTGCTCATCCAATGTTCCTCTTTCTATGGATTGAGGTTGTATAGCAAGTAAAGCAGAAAGAGCATTTTCCGTTTCATGAATACTTTGTCTTATGGAAAGTAACGATGATTCAAGTGTCATACGATTTGCCTGTGCTTGCAATACAGCAGCATCATTGGCTTTACCAGCTTGCTTCAGGGCATTCAGTACTTTTACGGACTTTTCCCACATTTCAAGTGTCCTGGCATTTACAGCCAATTGCTTGTCAAGCATCAATAATGTATAATAGCTGTTTGCAATGGTTGCAACCAAACGTGTCTGCACAGCTTGTTCATAAGCCCGACTACCTTCAAGAGCCGCTTTTGCCCCTCGTTTTGCATTAGTTACTTTGCCAAAAATGTCTATTTCCCAACTGGCGGATGCTCCGATATTATAGGTCTTTGCTGTAGCCCCATCATATCTGCTGATACCTCCTTCCGGATTCAACGATACGGATGGCAAATAAGAAAGACGTGCGTTTTGTAAAACGGCTTCCGCTTCCTTTACCCGTAATTGAGCAATGCGCAAATCTGTATTTTGTTCCAAAGCCTTTTCAATAAGGTTCTGTAAATACGTGTCGGTAAACAATTCGCGCCACGACAGAGAAGCAATTGTTACAGTATCTTCTGCCGGAATGTCCCGATACAACCCTTCTGTTTCAATTTCCGGGCGCGAATAAGGCTTATATATCCCACAACCCGCCATCAGGCAGGTTGTAATAGAGATCATAATTATTCTTTTCATATATTCAATCATTCGTAGTTTTTGTATCTAATTGCTCTAACTCTGCTTGTATTGTCCAGTCAGCTTCCTTTTGGGAACTCTGTATCGGTTTGAATTTTTCCTGCAAGTATTGGAATACGATAAAAAGTGCCGGCACGAGAAACAATAGTGCCAATGTCCCTATAAGCATACCTCCTACGGCACTTGATGCCAAAGAACGGCTTCCGTTTGCTCCCACACCAGAAGCTACCATCATAGGCAACAGACCGAATACCATCGTCAATGCTGTCATCAAGATAGGACGGAGTCGGATTTTTGCCGCACTGTATGCAGCTTGCACGAGTGACATGCCTGCTTCACGCCGCTTAGTAGCATATTCGGTCAATAGGATGGCAGTCTTGGCAAGCAAACCAATCAGCATAATAATTCCGGTCTGCATATAGATGTTATTCTCCAATCCGAACAGTTTTGCGAACAAGAAACTACCCATCAACCCACACGGAACAGACAGAATAATGGCAAACGGAATTAAGAAACTTTCATAAAGGGCACTCAATATTAAATAGATGAGCAGCAGGCAAATGCCGAAGATAATCACGACATTGTTGGTAGTTGTGTTTTCCTCTCTTGATATGCCTCCGAACTCATATCCGTAATTATTAGGCAAGACCTTTTCTGCGGTTTCTTTTACTGCCGACAATGCGTCTCCGGAACTATAACCGGTAGCCGGAGAACCACTTATGGCAATCGAGTTGTACAAGTTGAAACGTGATACATCTTGTGGTCCATATGTCTTGGTCAATTTTACAAATTGGCTTAACGGAGCCATTTTCTCTCCCACACGCACGTAAATATGGTTAAGCGACTCCGAAGTTACACGATATTTGGGGTCTGCCTGAATCTGCACACGATACAATTTGGAGAACCGATTGAAGTTGGAAACATAACTGCCACCGTAATAACCGGATAACGTTTCCAGAATCTCGTTGGTGGAAATGCCAGCCTGCTCACATTGAGCCGCATCAATATCTACCCAGTATTGGGGATAGTTAGTCTCGAAGGCGGAATAAGCCATCTCAATTTCAGGGCGTTGGTTCAATTCCTGTACAAACCTGTCTGCAACATTCTTGAACGCATTCAAATCACCGGAAGATTTGTCTTGCAGATAAAGTTCAAAACCACTTCCCATACCATAGCCCGGAATCATCGGAGGAGTCATGGCATAGATTTGTGCATCTTGAATTTCCGGAGCGAACCGGTAAATCTTATTGATAACATCTTTTGCCGATTGTTCCTTTTCCTGACGCTCGTCCCAATGTTTCAAAGCAAGAAAGTGCATACTCATAGATGGTCCGGAACCAGTAAGTGAATATCCTGTAACACCAGCACGGTATTCTATTTCAGGAATCTGTTTCAAATATTCATTCACCTTTTCTGTAATACGTTGATTTTGTTGAAGTGAGCTTCCCGGTTTTGCACTCATGCTGATCATGACAGTACCTGTATCTTCATCTGGAATCAACCCAGTCTTGGTTGTCCGAACCAAAATGACGAGCAGTATCATAGCGGTAGCCAATGTTCCCCACATCAGCCAGCGACGCTTGATAAACAAAAGCACCACACGCATATATTTTTGGGTCATTACTTCAAAAGCAGCATTGAAAGCCTTGCGGAAACGTGCGGCAAAATTGTTTTTTGTGTTTCCGTATTCATCTTTATAGGGACGTAGTAGAAGAGCGCAAAGTGCTGGAGATAACGTGAAGGCATTTACAGCAGAAATACCGACTGCAACTGCCATTGTTATACCAAACTGAGTATAGAATGTTCCGGAAGTGCCTCCCATCATGGATACTGGGATAAAAACAGCCATAAAAATCAATGTCGAAGTCAGAATAGCGGATGAAATACCTTTTATGGCATCATTGGTTGCCATGTACGAAGAATGATAACCTACATCAAAACGAGCCTGCACTGCTTCTACCACCACAATGGCATCATCCACAACTGTCCCGATGGCAAGTACCAACGCAAAAAGTGTCAGCAGATTGATGGAGAATCCAGCTATTGCCATGAAAGCAAAAGTGCCGATAATAGATACGAAGATTGCTATCGTGGGAATAAGCGTGGAACGTATGTCCTGCAAAATATTATACATACAGCATAATATAACTCTGATTATCAAAGCAAAAGCCCACCTATTACTAATAGTGGGTAACAAAATAGTAACAAAAAAACGAAGAAATCGCTTTGCGGTGGGCTTCATGTGCAAAGGTAACAAAAGCTCTCTAACCATAAAAGCAAAACTGGCGAAAAGAAGAATACTGTTTTTCTTTTCGCCAGCATATATAATTTGCTGTCAATAGAAATTAGTTTAGTCCGTTTTGGATATATAGACAAAAACACAAACTAAACTTGTGTTTATAATAACTTTTTCAACTTATCTATGACATATCTTCCAATGCAGAGAACTTTGAATGATTTAGGCAACAGATATTTGGATGTTTTAATTAGAATGTCCCTTTTTTACACCTAATATCTATCTAAGAAATCTTACTTTTGTTTGATAATTAAAACAGAATGGAGAAAATTCAAGTAATACAACCTACCAAATTGCTCGCTCCTTATATAAAGCAATATTGGTTTTTAAGGATAGATGATGTAAAGCAAGGCTTTCAACGTTCTATCCCGGCAGGTTGTGTAGCACTTGTTTTTCATAAAGGGAAACAACTCTTCCTGCAGAATGATTCAAAGTTGCAGCCACAGTCTTTTATTTGCGGACAGTCGGTCGGATTCTCCGATGTGTTGTCGACGGGTAGGATAGAGATGATTACGGTTGTTTTTCAACCTTATGCAGCGAAAGCCTTGCTTCACATTCCCGTTCACTTGTTTCATGGGAAGGATGTAGCGATGGATGAAGTGGAAGATGTCGAACTTTCAGATTTGGCGAAGCAAGTCACTGATACTTCTGATAATATAGTCTGTATCCGTCTGATAGAGCAGTTTTTTCTTCGTCGTTTATATGCTTTTTCCGGGTATAACCTGAAGAGGATGTCTGCTGTCTTTCAGGAAATCAATCTTCAACCACAAATAAATATTCCTCAATTGTCGGAGGCGGCTTGTTTGAGTAGCAAGCAGTTCGGACGTGTTTTTGCCGATTATGTCGGTACGACTCCTAAGGAATATCTTCGTATTGTGCGTATGCAACGTGCTTTATTTCTGTTGCAACAGGATGCGACTCTGCCTTTTGCACAGGTGGCCTATGAGTGTGGATATTCCGACCAGTCCCACATGATCAAGGAGTTCAAACTATTTTCCGGCTATACGCCTGCAGAATATCTTTCTGTTTGTGCTCCTTATTCCGATTACTTCTCGGAACTTTGAAAATGTCTTTTTTTTCCTATCAGAGCTTTGTGGCATCCCTTACTTTTGCAGTGTCTTTGCAAAGGCTCAATAGTAACCATAAAAAAAGAACGAAATGAAAAAGTTTATTGCATTTTTTGAGATTCCTACAGTTGATTTTCACCGGGCTGTCGATTTCTATGAAACAGTGTTTGGGGTACAGCTTCCGGTTTTTGAATGTGAAGAGGAGAAGATGGCGTGTTTCACGGAAGAAGGTGAAACCGTCGGTGCTATTTCTTATACTTCAAATTTCGACTTTCTTCCTTCATCGCATGGAGTGCTTATCCATTTCAACTGTGAGGATATAGAACAGACGTTGGAAAAAGTACTTTTGAAAGGTGGGAAAGTAGTCATTCCCAAAACAAAGATCGAGGCAGACGGCAAAGGATGGTTTGCCGTATTCATGGATAGTGAAGGAGAGAGGAAGGCAGCCTGTCATGGCATAATCATGTGCTTTTAGATGCGGATAACGCAAGATGACACGGATAAGAAGATTATAAATCTGCTAAATCCGTGTCATCCGCGTCTAAAAGATAGACTTATCAGGGCTTTGCATTGCCCCCTAAAGTCAGACGTTAAATCACATCTTTATTCATTCTCTTTATTCCGCCATTCGCCTGCCCCGATTATTCTACC
>OGLI01001230.1_pt1 | contig 17186 bp, 16 predicted proteins | sample 1572661 | NCBI WGS metagenome assembly OGLI01 (sample SAMEA2581901, study PRJEB24529) | metagenome | biome: Human gut stool | place: China | collected 2011 | reverse complement strand
ATGACCAGCTCGGAGGCGCTGGAACAGCTGAAAGGGCAGTACGGAGAGCTGGCAGAACGCGCCGCCCTCGCTGCCCAGCAGGCCACCAGCTTCGCGCAGGCCATCGACTCCACAAAAGACGCCGTCAGTTCAAAATGGATGGCCGTCTTCGAGACTCTCTTTGGCAACAAGGAAGAGGCAACCGACACCTGGACGGAGCTGGCGAACCGGCTGTATGACATCTTCGTGCCGTCCATCGACGCCCTGAACGACCGGATGAAAGCGGGCCTCGACACCGGCTGGCAGCAGATGCTCTCGAACGAGCTGGGTGACCAGGGCAACGCCTACACCTATGCACTGGAGCAGGTAGCACTGGCTACTGGCGCTCTGACGGAAAAGCAGATCGAGGAGGCAGGGAGCTTCGGCGCGGCCCTGCAGGAAAATGGCGTGAGCGCCGATACGCTGCGGCAGGCGCTGGACGAAGCCCGCACCAGCACCGAGAAACTGCTGGCCCTGAGCGATAAGGAGCTGGACGCGCAGGGGTACGACAAGGACGCCATACAGAAGGCCCACGACCAGTTCGTGAAACTGAACGAGGCTGTTCAAAATGGAACACTGGACCTCGAAGGATATGCTGAGGCCATCGGAAGGGTATCGGGCCGGGAGCACCTGATACAGGGGCTTTGGAACATCATGGACGCCATCGGGAAGCTGGTTACGCCCATCAAGGAGGCCTTCAACGAGATTTTCCCGCCTGCAGACGGCGACCGAATCTATACAATCGCCGAACGGTTCGACCTGCTGACCCAGAAGCTCATCATCTCGGATAAGACGGCGGCGAACATCAAGAAGACGTTTGAGGGTGTATTTTCAGTCATCCGTGTTGGCGTGAACATGCTGAAAACCGTCGTACAGACAGCGGCAAATGTTCTTAGTGCGGCAGTCCCTCTTGGCGATGTCCTGCTTGGAATGACTGCCAGCATCGGAGGATTTGTATCCTCGGTAGATGAAAGCCTTGACCCGCTGGAAGCACTTGGCTCGATGATCACTGGTTTTGTCCAGACCATTGCACCGGTGCTTTATTCTTTTGGAAAAGAGGCTGACGTAGTATTTTCTAATTTTGCAAATGGAGCAAAAGATGCTTTCAACAGCTTCGATCCGGAAAGGATGAAAGACTTTATCACCGGAGGGTTGAGCGTCGGTATTCTGGCCTCTGTGAAGAGCTTCCTCGATGGAATCAAGTCTGTCGGGGAAAGTGCAAAAGGTATTATCGGAGGCATTAAAGATACTATCGATTCACTCGGTGAAGCAATCGATGCATGGAAAGAAGCGAAAAAATCGGAAACACTGATCACGATCGCGAAATCTATCGGTATCATTGCAGCATCGCTTGCTGTTGTATCAATGATAAAACCGGAACGACTGAGTGCTTCGATGGAGGCGATGACCGGAGTGTTTCTGGGGCTGCTCGGTGTGATGAAAGCACTTGCACTCATTTCGAAAGACGTAAGCTCTTTGAAACTAATGGCTGTAAGCACGGGAATGATGGCAGTTTCGTCTGCAGTCCTTGTGCTGTCCGGTGCGCTGAAAGTCATTTCTACCATTGACAAAAGTAATCTTCTTGCAAGTGTTGCAGCACTTGGCGGAGTAATGGCTGGACTTACTATTGTAGGTGCTGTACTCTCCAAGGATGAGGTAAGATTTCTGAAGGGAGCAGCCGGACTTATCGCTTTTGCAGGTGCTGTCGGCATTCTCACAACGGCACTCAAAGCACTTAGCGGTCTAAAACTGGAAGAAATGGCGAAAGGGCTTGGAGGTATATCCGGAATCACAGCAGTTCTTGTTTTAGCAGCAAAGCTTATGAATGGCGTAAAATTCGGCATCGGAAACGGTGCTGCGTTTTTAATGCTGGCGGGCAGCATGAACCTGTTGGTATCGGCCTTCAAGAGCTTTGGCGAGATGAACTGGACTGAGATCGGGAAGGCACTTACAACAGCAGGTGCCAGTATCGGCGTTTTTGTGCTTGCATTGAATCTCGCGAAAGGAACTCTCGGAGCGGCCGTGGCGCTGACAACGATGGCCGCAGCTGTGAACCTGCTTGTACCGGCGATAAAAGAACTTGGCTCGCTGAGCCTAACCGAAATGGGCATGGCGCTTCTTGCCGTTGCGGGCGCATTCACCGCCCTTGGTGTTGCTGCAGCGATCCTTGCTCCTCTGACACCGGTCATCGTTGCATTGTCACTATCTATCAGCGCTCTTGCACTGAGCATCGGTGCATTGCTGGCACTAAATTCGGCAGCCATGTTTATTGGGAATCTGGCATCCAGTCTTACTCTGCTCCAGAATCTTAATTTCCAGGTCTTTATCGAAGCCTTGAAATCGGCGGCATGGCTGGTTGTTGAATTTATTACAGGAATCATCAAGGGGTTGGCAGAAGTTGCTTCGACGCTGGCGACTTCCATTGCCAAGATCATAGAAGCAGTATGCTCTGCTATCGTTCTTTCTGCACCTGCCATCGGAGAAGCACTTTATGCAGCAGGCACCACGCTGATCGATGTTATCATCAAACTTCTCGATTATATTTGGGTGAAATGTGAGCCCGCTCTCAATGACCTCTGGGACAAGTTTACCGGATTGGTCAAGAAAAAGGCTGAGAATTTCAGTCTGCTCGACCTGCTGGGGCTGAAGTGGGAAAACCCATTTGCGCCTTTCCTCGACGAACTGGAGCATGGCGACAGCTTTATGGCAGGGCTCTATCAGCAGATGACCGGCACGGGCAAGTATGCGACCGAAGGATTTGCTAATGGTGAGACTGACAAAGACGCCATCGCACAGGTGAAGCAGGCCAGTTCGAATGTGGCGAATACAGCTGTAGAGACCATGAAAGATGACCTCGACCAGCATTCTCCCTCCAAGGTCATGGCCGAAATTGGCCGGTTTGTGACACTGGGACTGGCGGAAGGCATCGGCGACCAGAACGCACTGGCGAAGGCGAAGGCTGCCATGCTGAACGTGGCCACCGGCATCCGTACCGTCTTTACGAACTTCTGGGGCATCCACTCGCCAAGCGACCTCGCCATGAGCGATGCGGAGAACATCCTCGAGGGCGCGGTGCTGGGAATGTGCGACCCGGAAGCACGGCAGAAGCTCTACGACGAAAGCTACAACGCTGCCTCCGAAGTGAAGGGCGGCGTGGGAAAGGCGCTGGACGAGGCGGCCACGCTGGTGCAGGACAAGATGCAGGGCATCTACGCTGCATTCAAAATGGACCCTCTGGGGAGCGGCTCGAATCCCCTGAGAAATGGCGTTGAGACGGCCAGGAAGCAGTTTGAGACGGCCATTCAGGACTCGACGCTTATCCCTGGCAAGAATGGTATCCAGACGGCGAATACGGATACAACACGGGGCGTGAATGACATTGCTGCGGCCGCTAAGAGCAGGCTTGCAGGCTACTTTGGCGCATTCGGAGACTATTACAAGAAAGTGGTCGACGACATTACGCCGGGTACGACCGACCCGACTACCAAGACGAAGGCTTCCAAGACCGGAAAGAGCCTTGCGGAGACCCTTGCAGAGGAGTACAGCAAGAAGCTGAAGGCCAACAAGTACCTGCAGGATGCGCTGAGCAAGGAGACCGCCCTGTGGGAGCTGCAGAGCGAGCACAGCGTGACCAACGAGGAGCTTCTGGCAAAGCGGACTGAGGTGGTGACCAAGCAGATCGAGCTGCAGGCAGACCGAGTGGCCATTGCACAGCAGCAGTACGATACCCTGCTGGCCCGGGTAGGTGCCGGGAACGACAAGACCAAGGACGCCTACAACACCCTGCTGGATGAGAAGGCCAATCTGGAGAAGCTGCAGCAGAGCCGCCACAGCGACATTTGGGGCGATGTACTGAGCCGGTATGAGAACGACGCCAAGACCGCCGAGGATGAGTACGACCTGTGGGTATCCATGTACGAGGACACCGCCACGGTAGCAGAGCGCTCGAACCGGCAGATGATGCAGATCAACAAAAAGATCGATGCACAGGCCAAGGTGGTAACGGCTGCCGAGGAGGAATATACCAAGCTCAAGGAAGAGTTTGGGGAGCAGAGCCAGCAGACCCAGGTGGCATACCGGAAGTATCTGGAAGAGCAGAAGGAGCAGCAGGAGCTGATTAACGAGCTTGAGAAGGCCCAGCTTACCCAGTTTGCCAACCAGATCACCCGATACGAGAAGGAAGCCAAGATCGTATCGAACCGACAGAAGATGCTGGAAAAGCTGTACGATGACGGCAGCCTCTCGGAGCGGGAAAGCGCTTACGAACAGGCGGTAGAGAAGTACGGCGAAGGCTCCAAGGAAGCCCGTCGTGCTGCCATGCAGGGAACCATGAGCTCCCTGATGGGTGTTGGCGCTGCCATGCGCAACATGAGCACCTCGCTGAAAAAGCTGACGGAATACCAGAAGACCTATGACTTCTACGTAGCCCAGGGCAAGAAGGACAGCGAGGAGGCTCTGGACGCACTGGCAGAGCTGCAGGACGAGCAGTACAACTTTGTGGGATTTGCGGAGAGTCTGGCCTCGGCGTTTGACATGAGCGAAAACGGCAAGCAGGCTATGATGCAGCTCGGGTATACCATCTCGAAGAACTGGAAACCCATCTACAACGGGTTCAACCAGGTATGGAAGAAAGTAAACCCGGCCTTTGCAGAGAACCTGACCAACCTGATCGGCTTGTACTCACGAGAGGGTGCCAGCGAGACCATGGCCGCCACCATGAACACTGTGGTAAGTGCCATGCGTGGAGACTGGGCCAATGCGGTGGCCAGCGGGCTTACGGCTGTGCTGGACATCGTAGGCACTGACTTTGGCCGGACTCTGAGCGAGGCCATTGGGGATGCACTGCGGAGCGCTTTTAGCGGCAACGGCCTGTTTGCCCAGCTTCTCTCGAAGCTCTTGGGAGGGATGAACCCGGGAGGCTCCGGCGGCGGAGGATTCTTCTCCAAGGCTTTGGACTTTATCAAGAGACTTCTGGGCCGGAAGAGCACCGGCGTTGCCGGCGGAGGAAGTGGGATCTCAAAATGGCTCAGCGCCGGGAAGAGTGCTCTGGGCCTTGGAAAAGCCGCAAAAGCCGCCACAGACCTGGTGCCGGTACTGAACAGCGTAGGGACTGCCACCGCCAATGTGGCCTCCGGTGTGACCACCGTTGCCAAGGCTGCGGGAGCCGCCAAAGTTGCTGCTACCGCTGCCGGAGCTTCCACCTCGGGAACTCTGGCCAAGGTGGGCATGGGCGTTGCCAAGGTGGCTTCCAGCCTCGGCCCTCACGGCCTGCTGGTGGGTGCCTGTGTGGCAGGTGCGGCCCTAGTAGGCACTGCCGTGGTGAAGAACTGGGACAAGGTGAAGGCCGGTATCGGCAAAGCCTGGGACTGGATCAAGGAGAAGGCTTCGGGACTCTGGGACGGCATGAAGCGCATCGGCTCGAACCTCGTGAGCGGCCTCGGAAAAGGCGTGAAAGCAGGTGCAAAGACCTTTGGCAGCTTTATCATCTCGCCCTTTGCAGGCATCATCAGCGGTGTGAAGAAGCTGTTTGGCGTCCACTCGCCCTCGACGGTATTTGCCGGGATCGGCGGCTACCTGATGGAAGGTCTGGCGAACGGCATCACGAACACCTCTGATGGCGTGGACCGGAGCCTTGAGGCCGTGGCAGATGGCGCTTTGGACATTGCCCAGAGCAGCGCCATGAGACTGCTGGACGTGCTGAACGACGAAAGCGACCCCAGCATCCAGCCGGTGGTAGACCTGACCAATGCAGAGAACGCTCTGGACTGGATGGACTCCCGCCTGGCAGGAGACCGGGCCGTGACCCTGAGCGCAACCCGCTCGGCAAACCTTGCCGGGACGGTGAACCAGAACGCCAATCGTCAAAATGGAAAAGCAGACCCCAACGACCCGGAGGCCCTGTCGGCCAGCGGGAACCGTGATGTGGTGGATGCGATCCAGAGCATGGGCGAGCGGATCGACGGTGTGGCAAGGGCTGTGGCCAACATGAAGGTCGTAATGAACAGCCGGAAGCTGGTAGGCGAGATCAAGACCGACATGAACACCGCCCTTGGTGAGCTGGCGGAGAGAGGACGGTAAGGATGGGTATTGGCAGAGACGTGACCTCGGAAGGGGTAGAGCTGTACACCCGGCTGACCTTCCATATCCCCGCCGAAGCTCCGGTGAAGAGCTTTAGCACCGACGAGCTGATGCTGATCCCGGCAGACCCGCTGACGGTGGCTCCCTTTGAGGAGCAGATCCGCACCTTGGAAGCAGCTCCCTGGCACGGCACCATTGAATATGCCCCGCTGGAGAAGCGGGTGTTCAAGAATGCTGAGGGGAGCTGGACATTTTACTATGAACCGGACGGCAAGAGCCACACCTTCTGGGACTGTTACGGAGACATCCACCGGGAAGAATCCGATGGATGGATGGTGACAGACAGCACATGGCTTGCCACTTACCACGCCCTGCTGTACTACCTGCAGGGTCGGAGAGTGCTGGTGGACGTGCCGAACGGAAAAGGAAACATTACGAGCTACCGGGGGAGATGCTGGGTAAGCAGCTATGCCTCCGACTCTGACGGCAGGATCAAGGCCGTGATCAGCTACAGCCTTGCACCGCCCGAATGACCGAGAAAGGGGGACCAGATGAAGACGATACCACATGGGATCACCATTGGTGACACACATACCTGGAGGGATCTTTATCTGATCCCTGTTTGTCGGCCGATCGTGCAGCCGCCTACGGAAAAGACCATGACCCTTGAAGTGGAGGGTATGAGCGGCGTGGCTGACCTGAGCCACGGACTGACAGGGTACCCGGTGTTCAGTGACCGGGAAGGAAACTGGCAATTCTACGTAGACACCGACCGGTGGAGAGAGAAAAACAACTTCTGGGGGCCGGTGGGAAACCTGGCGTACCAGGATATTATGGCCCGGCTGAAGGAAAAGATGGCCCGGCCGTTCCAGACGCGGATCGTTCTGGACGACGACCCGCTTTTTTACTGGGTGGGACGCATCTGGGTGAGCGAGGCTCCCAGCCAGCAGTACAACCACACCAAGATCACCCTGCAATACCGGCTGTACCCCTACAAGTACCTGCTGGCAGAGGACGGAGATGACTGGCTGTGGGACCCCTTTTGCTTTGAGACCGACCTGGCCACCGTGAAGATGCACGGCGTGACCCTGCCGGCCGGGACGAGAGAGACGTTTCCACTGGTATTTACGGACAAGCCCAGCGCCGTGTTTGTGACCAGCAGTGGAGCGGCGACCTCGAACATGCAGAATCAAAATGGAGTGGACTACACCCTGCTGAGCCAGGAGTCCATGCCCACGACCCGCTTTGACTACCTGAAGAGCTATAGCTCCGGGGGTACCAGCTACGAATGCCGGCTGCAGACCCTTGTGATGCCGCTGGTGACAAAGCAGTACGACATCGCCATTATGGGGCTGAACTTTACTGTGAGTCCTGTAAGTACCGGGACAGCTACGGTATCCATCCGGAAGAAAGGAACCAGCGTACTGATGGCCAGTGCTACGGTGCCCATTACCAGCACAGTGAATGTTCTGTCTCAGCCGCATATCGAGCTGACGGCAGATCTGAGCGCTGAGCTTACCAAGAACACCGCCTACGAGATCGTGGTGGAGGCTACCGGCAAGATATACGCCCCCAACATCCCCAAGGATGCCCTGACAGAGAACGACTACTTCGACTTTGGCACAGGGGCTGCGGCGCTGGCACCGGACTGCGGCGGCTTTGAGCTGTTCTGTGGGTTCGTCCGGTTTTACGCCGGTGAGGGCGCTGTGCTGAAGCCCGACGTGAAGACCAACATTGGCATCGTGGGTACTGCGCTGAACACCAACGGCCGTGTGGTGGTGGTGCAGGCTCAGGAGGACACCACGGTGAGCATCGACTACCGGCCGGCGTACCTGTAAAGGAGATATTTCAAAATGAGATATAAGGTATATGCCGGTCAGGTATCGGTGAAGTTTACCAACAGCAGCACGGCCCGGTTCAACTGGACGAAAAAGGTGCTGGTGTACGACTCTTACGGCGACTCGGTGGAGGGCGAAGAGACCCAGGGCATCGTGGCAGACCCCAGCGTTGAGCTGGAGAACAAATCGGCAGGAAGCTTTTCGTGTCGGGTGCCGTATCAGGCAGAGACCCGCTTTGGCCGGGTGAAGAACCCTTACTACGACGACTTTGTGATGGGCAGCACCTGGATCATGGTGGAGGAGGACAGCGAGTGCATCTTCTTTGGCCGTGTGACGGAGTGCGAGCTGGAGTTCAATCTGGACAAGACGGTGACAGCGGACGGCATCCTGAACGAGCTGGGGCAGATCAACACCCGACTCTCGGCCAGCTCGTACAACAGCTGCTCGGAATCCAGTCTGCTTTCTATCGTAATGAATGCCGACAAGAGCCGGAAGGGTGAGAACCCTGCCAACTGCATGATGCGGGGCAAGGTGACGGTGACCAACCGGTACGTGGACACCAGCGACAGCGGCGACCAGTTCGGCAGCCTGTGGAGCATCCTGAGCACCTATCTGCTGGACAAGGACGAGGGATATTTGCGGCTTCGGCTGGCTAATGACCCGGGCACCGAGGACTACTTTTTCTACTACGATTATCTGAAGCCGGAGGATGTGCCCAGCACCACACAGAGCATCGAGTATGGCGTGAACATGCTGGACTTTGTGCTGAATGAGAAGTGCAGTTCGGATCTTGTAAACAGCGTAACGGCCCACGGCATCACCACGGTGAAGAAGGGCTGGTGGATCTTTAAGAAGATCAGTTACAACGCCATCTCCAGCACATCGGAGAATGCGTTGTCGATCCAGCGGTACGGCCTGCGCTCCCGGCATATTTATGTGGATGGCAAGGCCTCTAGCTACAGTACCCTGAGTTCTGCCGCCAGTGAGGAGCTGGCCAAGTACAAGCAGGAGGCAGAACCCACCCTGACCGTTCGGGCCTTTGACCGGAAGGACATGGGGGAAAAAGTGGACAAGCTGGGGTATCTGCTGCGGACCCACATCCTGAGCAAGCCCCACAGCTTTGATATGTGGATGGTATGCACCAAGGTGCGCCTGCCTCTGGACGCCCCGGACAATAAGGACTTTACCTTTGGGTTGACCAGCGCCTCGCTTTCCCGGCGTCAATGGACCGTCGGAAACCTGGCGGCGGTGCTGAAAGACAAGGTCGTTGGCGCTATCAGCTATCTGAACAGTGTAGGGTAAAAATTCAAAATGGACCTTCTGAAGGAGTAAGGTGATTATCGGATGAATTTTGACGAGATCATAAAGAAGATGAAGGCCGCCGTAGAAGGAGTGCGGAAGGCGATCTACGGCGTAGAGGTGCGAGAATACATTGCCCAGGGGCTGGAGAACGTGCTGGCGGTAGGACAGGTAACGGTGGACTCGGCCAAAGCTGCCAAGACCAGCGAGACCAACGCCAAGGCAAGCGAAGATGCCGCCAAGACCAGCGAGACCAACGCCAAGGGAAGCGAAACGGCAGCGGCTGCCAGCAGGGACGAAGCCGAACTCATCAAGGGGGACGCGGAGAACAGCGCCCATGAGGCGGCAAACAGTCAGGCCAAGGCCAAAAAGAGCGAAGAGGCCGCAAAGAAATACGCCGGCGATGCGGCGGCCATTGCCAACACCGACAAGACCCTCACCATCTCCGGCGCTGCGGCGGACGCTGCGGCCACCGGTGTACGCATCAAACTCTTGGAGATGGTGCATGGCACAGATGTAAGCGGTATCAGTTTCGTCTCGGCATTTGATACGCTGGATGGCGTGGCACTTGAGGGAGTGTGGAACAAGGCAGCGAGCCGGGTGGAGTTTTGAAGGAGGTGATAGACTATGGCAACAAGACTTGGTGATATGGCGGTGGGCAGCACCGTTAAAATCAAGGTGAACGGCACGCCGATGGATTTTTTGGTCGTGCAGCAGGGAAATCCGGACTCCACCATCTATGATGCAAGTTGTAATGGAACATGGGTACTCATGAACGTGCTTTACATATTGCAGAAATGGGACTCAAGACACAATTATTATGCCTCGTCTGATATATCAGATTATCTAAGAAACTCGTTCTTCAATTTGCTCGAACCCGGTTGCCGTAGCGCAATAAAGTCCGTGAAAATTCCATACGTAGATAATGAAACTGTACACTATGGCGCCAACGGCCTTCCGGTAACAGTCTTCTTATTGTCAGCTAGCGAACTTGGATGGACCAGCAGCAACATGTCTGTTTACAAAGATGGCAGCAGGCTGTCGATGTTCCCTAATGATGGCCAGAATAGTACTCGAGTGGCGTACTACAAAGGAAGCTCAAGATATTATTGGACACGGTCGAAGGCCCGTGGCTACTCTAACGGCATAGTCATTGTGACCAGCGATGGAGGCCATGAGGTCAAAACGGTGTACGCCGATGATGTAGGTGTCCGACCGGCATTTATATTGCCCAAAGAGCAGTTGGTCTCCAGTAATGGCACGATTATCTGGAACCAGCCTCCCGAAGTGACCAGCGATGTAGGAGCCACAGGCGCAGAGCTTGGAGAGAAAAACGTGCCCTTTACGGTGGGATACACCGTGACGGACAAAGACGGCGACCCCATGACAGTGACGGAGAAGCTGGACGGGACAGAACAGGTTGTAAAAACAGAGGTGGCTACCGGGACTGCCCTCACGGTGGAATGGCTGAGCGAAAAGGTAGGCTACCAGCAGGTGCTGAACGGCAGCCACACCATCACCCTGACGGTGAGTGACGGCAAAACCTCGGTGGACTGGACGGCCACCTTTACCAAAAATGTCACCGGTGCGCAGGTGAGCCTGACCGCGCCCCTGACGGCAGACGACACCATTACGGTAGCCACCATGACGCTGGAAGGCACCCTGCCGACAGACATGAGCCTGACCGTGGAGATGACCAACAACGCCTTGGACGAGGCCCCGGTGTGGGAGAACTGCACCGACATCCAGCGCGGCGAGAGCCGGGCCTTTGTCCACCACGCCTTTACCAACACTACCGCCGCCAAGGGAGCGGCCTTTAACTACAAGGTGACGATCACCCGGGGAGCTTCCGGCGTCGGCGGCAATATCACAATGATCGGAGGTGTGATCGGATGAGTCTTTGCAAGATGGATAAGAGCCTGAAAGAGCTCCACAAAAAGCTGGAAGAGGAGCGGATGCTCAGAGAGCTGCCCGGCCTCGTGGCGGGGATCGAGGACGCCATGTGCGAGCAGGACATGGAATCACAGGAGCGGCTGGCGACTATCGAGGACTCGCTGTGCGAGCTGGACGCCGCTATTAACAACAAGTAAGGAGGTAGTATATGGATAAAATCTGGGCAAACCGCCTGATTGCAGGCACTAAAACTTGGGCAGAGATGCCCGCAAGCCGCCGCGCCGGAGTCAAAGCCGAGCTGGCGAGGCGGGTGACAGACGGCGAGATCAGTGAAGAGGATTATAAGCGCATCACCGGGGAGGACTACTACAATGGATAAACTGCTGGAGCTGCTGGAAAAGCTGGTGCGGGCTCTCTTTGGCCCGGGGGACAAGCAGGATGTCGAAGAGGCAAAGCCCGCACCGGAACCTCCCGGGGCAGAGGCTGTGACCGGCTGGGAGGGAGACCTTCCTTACCGGTTCATCGACGTGAGCCGGTGGCAGGGAATCATCAAAATGGAGGGTTGGGCGCAGGTAAAAGCGGCAGGCTATAAAGGCGCGATGCTGCGGGCCGTAGGGAACCGCAACGGTGTCCCCTACATCGACCCCACCTTCGAGGACAACTATACCAATGCAAAAGCGGCAGGGCTGGATATTGGCGTCTACTACTACACCGACGCCATCACTGAGAAGCTGGCTGACGAAGAGCTGGCTGCACTGCGGCAGGCGCTGCGGGGCAAGGAACTGACCATGCCGGTGGCGGTGGACATGGAAAATGAAACGCTTGCCGTGCTGAAGCCGAACGACCTTACCAACCTCGCGGCCTACCACCTCGAGCAGATCGAGAAGATGGGGTTCTTCGCCCAGCTCTACACCTACACGAGCTATGCCAACGTCCATCTGGACATGGCAAGGCTGGCCGGGCGGTGGGACATCTGGCTGGCGGACTACACGGGCAAGACCCCGAAGGTGCAGTTCAAGTACAGCGCTCACCAGCACAGCAGTGAGGGCCGCGTGCCGGGCATCAACGGGCCGGTGGACCTCGACGTCACGACGGTGAACTACCCGAAGATCATCAAGGCAAAGGGGCTGACCCGGCTCCGGGAGGCATAATGGAGCTGTATGAGTCGTTGAAAGTCGTCGGTGCAGCGATGATCGGCCTCTTCGGGTTTGTGGCATCGCTGGACAAGATGGTTGATCTCTGGAAAAAGTACAAGGGTCTGGCCGAGGCTCCCGACAAGGCCCAGAACGAGGAGATAAAAAACCTGAAGGATGACGTGGAGCTGCTGAAGGCCAGGATGATGAGCGTGCAGGATGCACTGGGCAGGGATATGCGGCGATTCAATAATCTCGATGACCTTGTCCTGCTGATCCTGGACGGCGTGCAGAACCTGTTAGAAGCACAGCTCTCGGGAAACAACCACGATGGCATGGAAGCGTGTCATCAGAACATTCTTAAGTACCTCATGAAAGGAGCGACCAAACATGGAGACAGCAGTGAGTAAACTTCTGAGCATCCTGCCCACCCCGGTGGCGGCAGTGCTGATGCTGGGCGGCGTCATCTTCTACGTCTTGGGCTGCGTCAGGTTGGGCTACGGTGCCGCCGTAAGGCCTCTCGTCCTCGACTTAATAGTCCGGGCCGAGCAGGAAATTCAGGGCACAAAGCGTGGCGCAGAGCGAAAGGCCTGGGTGACGAAGGTGCTGAGAGCGGCCCTGAATAACAGCAAGTATGGCAGATTCATCTCGTGGATCATTACCGATGAGACCATCGGGCGGGTGATCCAGTTTTTCTTTGACCAGATGCGAAAGGCACTGGAAAACTGAAAATAACCGCTTATGAACCAAAGGAGGACACTATGAACCCTTATTACGGTGCATATCCTCCGCAGGGCCTTCCTCAAGGAGTGAACGGTCTGGGAGGATGGCAAAACAGTCAGCCCATGGGGTACCCCGGGCTGGGAAATCAAAATGGATACCAGCAGGCTTCTGTCCCGGCACTGCCCGGGCGGGTCATCCGTGATATTGCGGAAGTCCGTCCCAACGAGGTGCCGAACAACGGAAGCCCGGCCATCTTTCTGAAGGATGACATGAGCTGTATCTATGTGAAATACCTCTCGAACGTAGGAAAAATCGAAACGATGGTCTTTGCCCCGACGACGCCGGAAACCGAAGCCGCTCCTGCAAACGCGGAGCTGGAGGATATTCGGCAGAAGCTGGACGAGCTCCTCAAACGGACGCCAAAACGCACAAAACCTTATCACAAGCCGTACCGAGGAGATAAGAAGGGAGAAGACCATGAACCAGAACCGAAATAATCCCATTGCCGGAATGCTGGGCCAGCTGCTCCGGCAGAACCCTCAGATGCAGTCGAACCCGCTGGCTCAGAACATGATCTCCGTCATTCAAAATGGAGACGATGCGAAGGGCGAACAGATCGCACGGAACCTCTGCGAGAGCTACGGCGTGACCCCGGAAGAGGCCTACGCAAGGGCGATGCAGTTTTTCCAGAGACGTTGAACTGAAAAGGACGTTAAACATATCTCTTTGATGTGAATTGGGCTTTTGCTCAGGATACGCGCGGCCTGAAAGAAGGTCCAGTGAACATATCCGAACATCCATTCACTGATATTTCCGAAGGAGGAAATGATATGTTTAACACTGGTATGAACATTCCGAGTCTTGCTGACATCGCTGCTGTGACAGGGAACCGGAACGGAAATGGCTGGGGCGACTGCGGAGGCGCATGGTGGATCATCGTCATCCTCTTTGCACTGTGGGGTGGCTTTGGCTGCGATGGTAACGGCTATGGCGGTTTCGGCGGCCGGGGCAATGGTACCCGTACTGCCAGCCAGGCAGATGTCCAGCGTGGTTTCGACAACCAGGGCGTGATGAACAAGCTGAATGGCCTCGAGAATGGCCTGTGCGACGGTTTCTACGCCGTGAACACCAGCCTGCTGAACGGCTTCAACAACACCAACACCGCGATGCTTCAGGGCTTTAACGGCGTGAACACCGCCCTCATGCAGGGCAATTTCGGTATTCAGCAGGCCATCAACGCCGACACCGTGGCCAACATGCAGAACACCAACGCTCTGCAGGCCCAGCTGTCGAATTGCTGCTGCGAGAACCGTCAGGGTCAGGCACAGATCCAGTACGATATGGCCACCAACACCTGTGCCATCACGACCGCCATCGCCAACCAGACCCAGCAGATCATGCAGAACGACAACGCCAACTACCGGGCCCTGCATGACGAGATGGTGGCAAACCGGATGGCAGACAAGGACGAGACTATCGCCCAGCTCCGTACTCAGCTCAGCCAGATGTCCCTGGCGGCCAGCCAGCAGGCACAGAACAACTATCTGGTGAGCCAGCTCCGGCCCGCACCCAACCCGGCATACATCGTGCAGAACCCCAATGCTGCTGTTGGCTGCAATGGCCTGATCGGCTGCTGCAACATGGCAAGCTAAATTCAAAATGGAGGGCGCTGGGCAAGGAGCCTGGCGCTCTTTCTTTTTGATATTCAGAAGGAGGAACGAACATGATCGAGATTTCCAATTCGACCGCCCAGACTCTGACCCCGGGGCAGGCTATTGCGTTTGACGTGACCAACCTGAAGACGCGCTGCACTGCTGAGTGCCACAAGACCGGCATGACGGATGTGCGGCTGCGGCTGAACGGGATCTATGAGATCGTCTTTTCGGGCAACATTGGTGGCGTGGCAGCAGGTGCCGTGCAGCTTAGCATTTCCGCAGGGAATGCAGTGCTCCCGGGCTCTACCATGATCTCCACCACCGCTGCGGCCGGTGACCTGAACAACGTGGCCAAGACCATGCTGGTAGGCAACGGCTGCGGAATGTATGATATTATCCGTATCGTGAACACCGGCACTGCCAACCTGACCGTGGGGCCTGGTGCAAATCTTGTGGTCAGACGAATCGCATAAGGAGGGCTGAAACATGGAGGATCGTTGCATGATGAGCTTGCGCTCGATGATGGACACTCTGGTGGATGCCCAGAAAGTCGAGCTGGCGAAGGGCGTGGACTCTGCAGACACTGAAGAGTCCGGGAAAGTGATCGACATGATCAAAGACCTGGCTCAGGCCCAGAAGTATTGCTGGGAAGCCTGCTACTACAAGACCCTGATCAAGGCCATGGAGGATGCGGACTACCAGCGGATGGGGTACACCCAGACGCCCAAACAGCAGGCCTTTATGAAGGACTGGCTGCGGGACCCGGAGGAGTTCGAGAACCGGATGCAGGACAAGGACCACGGCGAATGGCCTTTGAGCCGCAGAGGGGAGTTCCGGCATGAGGAAGGCCAGTACGGTCGGCCTTACGGGGAGTATCTGGAAGCTCGGAAGCACTACACGGAAAGCCACTCTGCCATGGACAAGGCGGATATGGACAAGTACGCTGGGGAGCATCTGATGAGCGCCATGACCGCTATCCGTACCATCTACGGCGATGCCGACCCTGAGCTGCGGAAGAAGATCAAGGCGGACTTCTCCAAGCTCGTGGCTGACATGCCGACGTAATTTCAAAATGGCTCGATTTATGATGAACGGGATATTCTGGCGAGTGCTGTACACAGACCAGGATGATCCTGTACTCATAGACCGCACCGGCAGAAGGACTCTTGCCGTGACAGATCCCAGAACGCATTGCATCTGGCTTGCTAAGGGACTACACGGCAGGAGTCTGGAGCGGGTGCTGTTGCACGAGCTGGGACATGCTACCCTGGTAAGCTACGGGATGCTGCCAGAGCTGCACCGCATGGTGAGACCAGCCTATTGGACTGAAGCTGAAGAGTGGATCTGCAACCTGCTAGCAGACTATGGCGCAATGATATTTTGGAAAGCGTCTGACCAACTCGGCTATGATATTTTGGAATGGCAACCGCCCTATGCAAGGGATGGCATAGCATGAAAAAAGGCCCTGGAGATACACTGCGCTGGTTGCGGCGCGGAATTTTCAGGGCCTTTTATTTTTTTTTTTTTTTTTTTGCGTGGGGAGATGTGGATGACGGCGGAAGGGTGCTGGTTATTCGTAGAGTAATCCTATATTTTGGGGAGAAAATGACGATGATACGATGGGGTAAAAGACTGCTGGAAGAACTCGTCCGGGACGGCAGCGCCATCCTCTTCGTGGATGAGTTCCACACCATCGTCGGCGCCGGTGCGGCAGAGGGGGCCATCGACGCAGCCAGCATCTTAAAGCCGGTGCTGGCCCGGGGCGAACTGCAGCTCATCGGCGCGACGACGAATCAGGAATTCCGCACCCACATCCAGAAGGACGCCGCCCTCGAGCGCCGCTTTGGCCGCGTCCAAATCGAAGAGCCCACGCCGAAGCAGGCTGTGGATATACTGGAAGGTCTGGCACCCCGCTACGAGCGGTATCACGGCGTCCGCCTGCCCAACGAAGCCCTGCGGGAGGCCGTGGAGCTCTCGGTGCGGTATCTGCCGGGGCGCTGTCTGCCGGATAAGGCCATCGACCTCGTGGACGAAGCCTGTGCGGCGGTGCGCATCCGGGCCGAACGGGAAGGGGAGAAAGACCCCGTCCTCAGCCGGAAGGAAATTGCCCGGGTGGTGGCGCAGGCCAGCGGCGTCCCGGCAGAGCGGGTGGGCGAAAAGGAGAGGGAGCGGCTGGCCCGCCTCGAAGAGCGCCTGAACGCCGAAGTCGTGGGCCAGAGCCGGGCTGTCGCTGCCGTGGCCGGGGCCATCCGGCGCAGCCGCACCGGGCTTGGAGAGCCGGGCCGGCCGATCGGTGCGATGCTCTTCCTCGGGCCTACCGGCGTCGGTAAGACCGCGCTGGCAAAGGCGCTGGCGGAGAGCTGGTTCGGCAGCGAGAAGGCCCTGCTCAAGTTCGATATGTCGGAGTATCAGGAGCAGCACACCGTGGCGCGTCTGCTGGGTGCGCCTCCGGGCTATCTGGGCCACGACGAGGGCGGTCAGCTCACTGAGGCCGTCCGCCGCCGTCCCTACAGCGTGGTGCTCTTTGACGAAATCGAAAAGGCGCACCC
>OGLI01001229.1_pt1 | contig 17208 bp, 9 predicted proteins | sample 1572661 | NCBI WGS metagenome assembly OGLI01 (sample SAMEA2581901, study PRJEB24529) | metagenome | biome: Human gut stool | place: China | collected 2011 | reverse complement strand
AACAAAACCGTACCTTCGTCCCCAATTAAATAAAACATAAGCAAATAAAATACAAGACATGGAAATTACAGGAAAAATTATTGCTGTGTTACCTGAGCGGGGTGGCGTTTCTCAGCGTACCGGTTCGGAGTGGAAAGTACAGGAATATGTGTTGGAAACTCAGGAGCAATATCCCAGAAAAATGTGTTTTGACGTTTTCGGCGCAGATAAGATTGCACAGTTCGCCATTAAGATCGGCGACCAGCTTACCGTGTCTTTCGATATAGATGCGCGTGAATATAATGGCCGGTGGTACAATAGTATTCGTGCTTGGAAAGTGGAGCGTGCGACAGCTCCGGCCGAATCTCCCGCAGGACCGGTGCCTTTCCCTCCGGTTTCGGATGCGGCGCCTGTTGATTTTTCAGCAGGAGATTCTAAAGACGACCTGCCTTTCTGACAAGAACGGTGGAAGTATACAGTAATCCCGATAGCAGGAGGCTATCGGGATTTTTTGTGCTTCCTTGAACCGTGTGGGGTATTGCAAAAGGAGCCGGACAGATTGTCAGAATGTCATTCCATGTCCTGCAGGAATCGTTTATTTGCACGTGGATGCGACGGTTTACAGAAATATGCGATTCTCACGCGGTGGGAAGAAAACGATTTGGAAGCGATAGGGTGGACGAGGCTTCCATTATGTCGGGCGGGAAAGTGCGGTCGGCGTTCGTTGGGGGAGAAGTTGTAAGTACAAAGATGGGTTGGCCAGACCATTTGACATCGGGGTTTTGAAGGCGGAGAAGCATCGAATAGAAGAAAAACGGCCGTCTGCGTCATATCGTTACCCCGTTTTCGGTTGCCGTTCATGGCCGTTTGAGGATGTCGTCTGAACAATAAGAGGAGAAAAAAATGTTATTTTGCTCCAAATGAAAAAAAGTTTGGCTGAGATTGATTCTTAATTTTGCTTAATTTGGTTCAAGTCTCCGCCAGAATGGCAAATAAGTGTATTCAAAATAGCCCTGAATCCTTCCTGAATGGATGTCGTATGCGAAAGTGTGGGTTGGGGAATCCGGCTTTTTTCTGTCAGGAAGACGGTAAAATACGACATTCTGTTGACAAAATGACAGCCTGCGTCTTTGTGCGGACATCTCCGTTCTATGGCTTCTGCCGTACGCCTTGGATGGGCGGGACGCTTATGGAAAGGAAGACGGCCTCCGGATAATTTGCCGGAAGCCGTCTTCGCTTGGTTTATAAAAAGAGGTAGTTACTTTATTCGTCGTAGCCTCCGCCCAAAGCCTGATATAGCTCGATGGCAGCCTGTATTTGGCTGAATTTGTTGCTGATTTGCGACATCTGTGCCGTCAGCAAAGTCTGTTGGGCTGTCAACACCTGAAGGTAGTTGGTCGACGAGTTCATCATCAATGCTTGCGTGCTTTTTACAGCCGTTTCCAAAGAAGCGATCTGTTTGGTGTACAAACCGTCTTTTTCTCCTGTGGCCTGTATTTTGGTCAAGGCTGCATTGACTTCCGTTCCGGCATCCAATAAAGTCTGCTGGAATGAAAGCTTGGCCTGTTCCTGCTGTGCTTTTGAGATTTTATATTGTGCACGCAACTTTCCGTTCTGGAAAATGGGTTGTGTCAGCGACGCCATGGCATTCCATATCCATTTGCCCGGATTGACCGGTAAGGTACCGAGGTCGTTCGTCCAGCCTATAGCACCGCTTAAGTTCAAGCCCGGGTAGAAAGCGGCACGCGATTCGTTGGTGGCGTAATATGCTACGGCCAACTGGGTTTCTGCCTGCTTCACGTCCGGACGGTTGGCCAGTGCGGCAGCCGGAATACCGGCCGACATGCGGGCCGGAACCTTCCAATTGTTCATAGAGCCGATGGCATACTTTTGCGGAGCTTCACCCAACAGGGCAGAGAACTCATTTTCCAAATCACTGATTTGCTGTTTCAAGTCCGTGATTTGCGTGCAAATGCTATAGTAGTTGGCTTCAGTCTGTGACACGGCTGCCATGTTGCTTTGACCGGCATTCATCAAGGCACGGGTGGTTTCGACGTTCTCCTTCCACAGTTTTTCCGTTTCCTGACTGACGGCTAACTGGTCTTTCAGCATGGCCAGTGAGTAGTAATAGTTGGCGATTGCCGCAATCAACTGAGACTGTACGGCCTGTTTGTAAGCCTGGCTGTTCTCAAGTTGGGCTTGTGCACGCTTTTTGGCATTGTGTAGGCTTCCGAAGATATCTATTTGCCAAGAGGCTGATACCGGAATGGTATAAGTTTGTGTGGCTTTTCCCCAATCCACACCGGCCAACGAACCTTGCGGAGCGAAAGCGAGGCTGGGGATATAAGCCCATTTGGCAGCCTTCAGCGAGGCTTCGGACTGTTCGATTTGCAGTTGGGCACTACGTAAGTTCGTGTTTTGTGCCAACCCTCTTTCAATCAGAGTCTGCAGTTGGGGATCCGTGAAGATTTCTCTCCATGCGAATGAAGCTAAGCCCAATGAGTCGCTGCTTTGAGTGTTATCGCTGCGGTACAAACCGTCAGTCTGAATGTCGGCCGGGCGTTCGTAGCTTTTGTATAGACCGCAACTGCTCAACAGAGCAGCCGTGGTCATGGTCATAATTATCTTTTTCATTGTTCGTCTTTTTCGCTTTTAAATGCACTGCGTTCTTCTAAACTCTTTTGGCGTTCTGCTAATACTTGGGCGTCTGCTTCTTCATGCAAAGGCGGACGAACCTTTTCTTGCAAGTATTGGAATACGATAAAGAATACAGGAGTAATGAAGAGTAGCGCCAAAGTACCGATTAACATACCGCCGACAACACCCGTACCCAGAGAACTGTTACCGTTGGCTCCGGCACCTGTGGCGAACATCAAAGGCAACATACCGAAGATCATGGTCAACACCGTCATCAAAATCGGGCGGAAACGTACTTGGGCTGCAGAGTAGGCTGCTTCGATAATGCCCATTCCCTTTCGGCGACGTTCCGTGGCATACTCTGTGATAAGGATAGCTGTCTTAGCCAACAGACCAATCAACATAATCACACCGGTTTGCAGATAGATGTTGTTTTCCAGACCGAAGAGCCATGCGAAGAGGAACGAACCCATCAAACCGCACGGTACGGAGAGGATAACGGCCATCGGAACTAAGAAACTTTCGTACAGACACGACAGGATTAAGAAAATCAACACGATACAGAACACGTAAATGAAGACCGTGTCGTTGGAACCGGCTGTTTCTTTCTCTTCACGTGAGATGCCGCCGTATTCATAATTATAACGGTTGGGCATGGTCTGTGCGAATACTTCTTCAATGGCTTGCATGGTCTGGCCCGAAGAATAACCCGGAGCCGGGTTTACGTTGCAGGCAATGGCATCGAACAGGTTGAACCGGTTGGTGACTTCAGGTCCCATGGTCTTCTTGACACTGAGGAATTGGCTGATAGGAGCCATTTCGCCGTTCACCCGTACAAAGATGTTGTTCAGCGATTTTTCATCCAAACGATATTTCGGGTCAGCCTGAATCATGATACGGTATACCTTAGAGAACAAGTTGAAGTTGGATGCATAAATACCACCGCAATAACCGCCTAATACGCTTAACACTTCAGACGGAGAGATTCCTGCACGTTTGCATTTTGCCGCATCTATGTCGATAGCATATTGGGGGAAGTTCGGGTTGAAGGTCGTATATGCCATGGCTACTTCAGGGCGTTGGTTCAATGCACCGATGAACTTCATGGTATTCTGATAGAATGAAGTCAGGTCGCCGCCCACGCGGTCTTGGAGCTGCAATTCGATACTGTTACCCATACCGTATCCCGGAATCATACCCGGCTGGAACGTGAAGGATTGTGCCTCTTTGATGCTTTGCAGCATGAAGTTCAGTTTATTCATGACGGAAGTGGCATCCTGTCCCTTGCCTGTACGTTCGTTCCAGTCTTTCAAACGAATGATGAAAGAACCGTAAGACGTACCTTGACCGGCGATGAAGCCGTAACCGGAAATCTTTGAATAATGGTCTACTTCCGGAATTTGCTTGATGATGTTTTCTATCTTGGCCATTGTCTTGTTGGTAGTAGCCAAACTGCTACCCGGCGACATGCTGACATTGACCATCATCGTACCCTGGTCTTCCTGAGGAACCAATGCCGTTTTGGTCGTCTTCATAAAGTACACTAACAGCACGCATGAAACAACAAGCGAGCCCCATGAAATCCAACGATGATGAATGAAGAACATGACTCCATTCTTATATTTGCTCATCATGGCATTGAACGAAGCATTGTAGGCGGCTTTTACGATACCGTTAATGCTTCTTTTGCCTTTCTTGCCGCTCGCAGGACGCATCCACATAGCACATAGCGCCGGACACAACGTCAAGGCATTCAGACATGAAATACCTACGGCTACGGCCATGGTCACACCGAATTGAGTGTAGAAGATACCGGACGTACCGCCCATGAAGGTCACAGGGATAAACACAGCCATGAACACAAGGGTACAAGTGATAACGGCCATGGTAACATCAGACAATGCATCTTTGGTGGCCAGATAGGGCGATGTGTATCCGACATCGAATTTGGATTGTACGGCTTCGACCACCAAAATGGAGTCGTCCACCACCGTACCGATAACCAACACGAGTGCGAATAGTGTCAGGATGTTAATACTGAAACCTGCAATTTGCATGGCCGCAAAGGTTCCCACCAATGAAACGATGATGGAGATGGACGGAATCAGCGTACTCTTGAAGTCCTGCAAGAAGAAATATACCACCAAAATAACGAGGATGATGGCGACAATCAATGTCTCAACCACTTCATGGATAGAAGCAAACAAGAAGTCATTGGAACTCATCATAGTCATGAATTCCAGACCTTCAGGAAGTTCTTCGTTAATCTCTGACAACAATTTGGAGATTTCCGCATTTACCTCCGTGGCGTTTGAACCGGCAACCTGGAACACCATAAAGGTACAGCTCGGATGCCCGTCTACGTTACTGTCGAAAGCGTATGACTGAGTGCCGAGTTCTACACGAGCCACGTCTTTTACGCGTAAGATATTACCGTCGGGTAAAGAACGGACTACGATATCTTCGAATTGACTGATATCGGTCAGACGTCCCTTATATTTCATGGTGAACTGGAACGTATTCGTTGAGTTCTCACCCAATGAACCGGTTGGAGATTCCAAGTTCTGTTCGCCCAAGGCAGAGGTAATGTCGGTGGGGACAAGGCCGTATTGCGCCATGACATCCGGCTTCAGCCAAATACGCATACTGTACGTGTCACCCATGGCCATCACGTCTCCCACACCCTCTACACGTTTGATACGGGGCACTACGTTGATGTCAAGGTAGTTGGCAATGAATGTCTTGTCATAACGGTTGTTAGGGCTGTACAACGAACCGATTTGCAAGAAACTGGTTTGTCGTTTGGTGGTCGTCACACCGATTTGCGTTACTTCTACCGGTAACAAACCTTGAGCCTTGCTTACACGGTTTTGAACGTTCACCGCAGCCATGTCGGGGTCTGTCCCTTGTTTGAAGTAAATAGATATATCGGCAGAACCGGAGTTCGTGGCAGTAGACTGCATGTAAGTCATGTTTTCCACACCATTGATTGCCTCTTCCAGAGGTTGGATCACACTCTTCATTACAGCGTCTGCGCTGGCTCCCGTGTAGGTGGCCGAGACACATACGGTCGGAGGAGCAATGTCCGGGTACTGCTCAATCGGCAGGGTGCCCAGTGAAATAAATCCTACGATAAGAATGAGGATGGAGATGGAGAAAGCCATCACCGGGCGTTTTATAAATATGTTACCTTTCATTGTTTTTACTTAAATTAGAATTCACTATTTACCTTGATTTTGTGCACCTTGTGCTGTACCCACAGGTGTACCTTCGCGTACCAGACCGGCACCTTCGGCAATGATGACATCGCCCACGTTCAAACCTTGGGTTACGATGTATTCCGTACCATTGTTGTTGGGAGCCACCTCGATATTCGCACTTTGGGCTTTTCCGTCTACGACCTTATAGACCAAGACCTTGTCCTGAAGTTCGAATGTAGCGGCCTGCGGGATGACAATCACGTCCTTGTAATATACCGGTACTTCTACATTACCGTTGGCTCCGCTGTGTAACAGGTGAGAAGCATTGGGGAATGTAGCACGAACCTGGGCCGTACCCGTGCTGGTGTTGATTACTCCGCTGATGGATTCCACGCGGCCGCTGTCCGGCAGGACGCTACCGTCGTTCAGAATCAATTTCACGGCCGGCATCTTTTTGGCTGCCTCTTCCAACGAACCGTATTGACGGGTCATGTTGAGCAAGTCGTCTTCGTTGACGGAGAAGTAAACATACAGCTCGCTGTTGTCGGAGACGGTGGTCAAAGGCTGCGGGATAGAACTGCTGACCAATGCGCCCTGACGGTAAGGAAGCTGGCCTACCACACCGTCGGCCGGGCTTTTTACTACGGTATAAGACAAGTTGTTTCTTGCATTTACAACTTGTGCTTTCATTTGAGCTACGGATGCTTTTGCACTCAATAAGCTATTTTGAGCTTTCTGTAAATCGAAATCGGAAACGACTTTCTGATCGAACAGGCGCTTGGTGCTCTTGAATGTCAAATCGGCTGTAGCTTCTGCTGCTTCTGCTGCTTTCAGGTTGGCTTCGGCCGTGTTCAACGCGGCTTGGTAAGGCACCTGGTCGATGATAAATAACGTTTGTCCTTTCTTGACACGGTCGCCTTCTTGCACGCACAGACGTTGGAGCGTTCCACTGACTTGCGGATATATCTCTACATCCTGACGTCCTTCAATTCTTGCACTGTAAAGTGATTGTAATACTATGGAGTCGGTTTTTACGGTCATTGTCTTGTAAGAACCCGTGTCCATTGCTTGTTGTTGCTTATTGCAACCAGTTAACGCAACTAAGCAACAAAATGCTGTCGTTGCAACAGTCTTAATACCTCTATTCATAATTAATAAATAAAATAATAATCTCAAAAACGGTGCAAAAATACACAAACTGTGCGAGTATACGCTTGTTAAAAGTACCTTTGTTTTGTTCATTTTGGGAAGTAACCTTGCATTTTAGGAATATTCTACTTAATTTTGATTTCTATTAACGAAATAATCTCTTTATGGAAGAAAACATACGTTCGTTGTTGGCGCAGGAGTGTTTTTATTTTAGGACTTCCTTGAATTGGACGGTAGAGAGTGGGGTGACTTTAGACAAGTGTTTACTTGTAATGGTGGAGAGAGGGAAGGCTTCTGTTTTCGTAGGGGAAAATGAGTATACTTTGGAGCGGAACCAGATACTTTTCATGCGGCCTGAGTTACCGCTGAAGAAGTTGCGTTCCACGACGGATTTTTCAGTTTCGTTGATGGCTTTTCCGCCTTCTATGCTTCGGGACAGTACGGAACGTATGGAGCCTCGTTTTCTATTACTTTTGTTTACACAAGTGATTTGGGGGGTGGATACGGAAAACCGGAAACTGGTGGAGCATTTTCGGGAATTGTTTCGTTTTGCGGTTGCGGATTACGGCAGGGGATACACGCGTGAATTAGTACTGAGTTTAGTGAATGGCCTGGTGTATGGAGCTTACGAAATGTGCGGGGCTGCACGTCTGGAGAATTTGTCTTTGGACTCTTCCCGTTCCCGGGAGTTGTTCCGGAACTTTATGGAGTTACTTCATGAACATCTGACGCGTGAGCACGAAGTGCAGTTTTATGCCGGTAAACTTTGTATTTCGTCCAAATATCTTACTCAGGTCTCGAAAGGGATGATCGGACGTACGCCCAAACAGATTATCGACGAAACCCTTATGCACGAGGCCATGAAGTTATTGGATAAAAACAATTCGAGCATACAGGATATCAGTGTCAGTCTCGGATTCCCCGACCAGTCTTATTTCGGACGCTTTTTCAAGCGTTTGAAACACATGTCGCCCCAGCAATACCGCTTGAGGTCGAAACGTTGACAGTCCTTTCAATATCTAAGAGCTTGTTGGATTGGATTTTTATAAAAAGCGTTCCATCGTCTTCGGAAAAGAAGGAAACGATGGAACGTTTATATTTGTAAGCCGGATATAGACCTCGTGCGAGGATTCAGGCTTTATGAATTCATGCTCATCAGGAATTCTTCGTTGTTCTTAGTCGGTTCAATCCGGTCTTTCAAGAACGTCATGGCTTCTATCGGGTTCATGTCTGCAAGAATCTTGCGCAGTACCCACATGCGATCCAGGGTCTGTTTGTCATGCAACAGATCGTCGCGTCTTGTGCTCGAAGCTACGATGTTGACAGCCGGGAAGATACGCTTGTTGCTCAGCGAACGGTCGAGCTGGAGCTCCATATTTCCCGTACCCTTAAACTCCTCGAAGATGACTTCGTCCATTTTACTACCGGTGTCTATCAGTGCGGTGGCTATAATGGTCAGCGAACCGCCGTTTTCGATGTTACGGGCTGCTCCGAAGAAACGTTTCGGCTTGTGCAGTGCGTTGGCATCCACACCTCCGGAGAGAACCTTTCCGCTGGCGGGAGAAACCGTATTGTAAGCGCGTGCCAGTCGTGTGATGGAGTCGAGGAAGATGACCACGTCGTGTCCGCATTCTACCATTCTTTTGGCTTTTTCCAGTACGATGCCGGCTATCTTCACGTGGCGTTCCGCCGGTTCGTCGAACGTGGAGGCTATGACTTCGGCGTTGACGGTGCGTGCCATGTCCGTTACTTCTTCCGGACGTTCGTCAATCAACAGCATGATGAGGTACGCTTCCGGGTGGTTGGCGGCGATAGCGTTGGCAATATCCTTCATCAGGATGGTCTTACCCGTTTTAGGTTGTGCTACCAATAAGGCGCGTTGTCCTTTACCGATGGGGGCAAACAAGTCTACGATACGTGTAGAAAGATTGTCGTTATGTCCTTTACAAAGTTTGAACTTTTCGTCGGGGAAAAGCGGAGTGAGATGTTCGAAAGGCACTCGGTCTCTCACGTCGCTGGGAGCACAACCGTTGATTTTCGTCACTCGGATGAGCGGGAAATACTTTTCGCCGGGTTTCGGAGGACGTACGGGGCCTTCTACCACATCACCGGTTTTAAGGCCGAACAATTTGATTTGTGAAGTGCTTACGTAGATGTCGTCCGGAGAAGACAGATAATTATAGTCGCTGGAGCGCAGGAAGCCGTATCCGTCCTGCATGATTTCCAAAACTCCTTCGCCCGTCAGAATGTCTCCGAAATCGTATGCCGGTTCGGTGCCTTTAGAAAGTACTATTTCCTTTTCCGGGGCGTTTTCTGTCGCTTCGTACGAATAGGTATCGGGAAGTCCGTGAGATGTAATGTCCGGTTGTTGGCTGGGGTAGGTCATATATGTTTCATCCATGGCCGGTTCTGTCGGGATGATGGGGATGTCTTCCACCACGACGAAATCATTTTCGTCTGCAGAGAAGAAATTTTCTGTAGAAGGTGCCACAGATTCCGCTTTTTCCGTGATTTCCGGAACCTCGGCTTCTGTCGCATCGTCAATTGTTTCCGCGGACTGAGCCGGAATGTCCTGCAAGATTTCCAACGGAACGTCGGTGATAGGTTCGTCCATAACCGGAAACTGCTTTGCTTCGTCCGACAAAACAGTGGCTTGTTCCTCTGCTAATTTTGCAGCAGCTTCCAATGCCGCTTTTTCGGCTTTTGATTTCCGTCCTCTCTTTTTGGGAGCCGGTGCGGCAATAGCTTCTGCATTGTTTTCTATTGTATTGTCAGATATTTCTTTTTCCACGATGGCTTCCACCGGCAGGTCTGCCAATTCGGGACTGATTACGGGAGTTGTTTTTTCATTTTTCAGTTCCGTTGCCTCTTCTTTATTATCGCGGGCGGCTTCCTTTTTCTTCATATCGAAGTTCTCGCCGTTGCCTTGTGAGGCACTATATACGCGGTCGGTTTCTTTCTTGCTCACTCTGACGCGTTTGCGCGGTGTTTTCGTTGTAGTGGCTTTTTGTGAGGCGGACAATATGGACTCTTCGTCTATGATTTGATAGATCAGCCCCATACGGTCTCCTTCATTAGGTGAGGGGATTCCTAAATTCTTTGCTATGTCTATCAGTTCTTCCTGAGACATGGCTTCTAATTCACTTTTCTTATGCATATGTAAGTATGTGTTGTACTTTTCTTGTATTGTACAGAGTTCATCTGTAGAATAAAAGTAGGATTCTTTTGATTGGATTTTCTTTGTTGTGATTAAAGAAAGAATACTGTGTGATTACAGTCATCTTGCATTTTGTTGGTGCAAAAGTAATGAATAATTTCTAAAAAACACGCATCTTTCCCATTTTTTTTCACTGAAAACAGAAAGTTTTCCACTTTGAAGTTTCTTTTTGCGGGTTTCATAATTAATCGTTATATTCGCGGGCAATTTGTATGGATGGAATATGGCTTTAGTGAATCCTTATTTACAGGTAGACGGTTTGACCAAGCGTATAGGTGACCGCGTGTTGTTCGAACATATTTCTTTCGGCATTGCCGAAGGGCAACGGGTAGGTTTGATTGCCAAGAACGGAACCGGTAAGTCGACTTTATTAAATATAATAGGAGGAAAAGACGGATATGACGAAGGAAGCGTGGTGTTCCGCCGCGACTTGAATGTGGGCTATCTGGAACAGGCGCCTTCTTATCCGCCTGATTTGACGGTCATCGAGGCTTGTTTCAGCCATGGCAATGCCGTGACCAATTTGATACGGGAATATGAAAATTGTATGAATACGCCCGGAAACCCTCGTTTGGAAGAGATTCTCGACCGGATGGAGAGGGAAAAAGCCTGGGACTACGAGAACCGGGCGAAGCAAATCCTGTCGCAGTTGAAAATCCATTCTTTCAATCAGAAGATTTCCACGCTGTCGGGCGGGCAACTTAAACGGGTGGCCTTGGCCAATGTGCTGATTACCGAACCGGATTTGCTGATTCTGGACGAGCCGACCAATCATCTTGATCTGGAAATGATAGAGTGGCTTGAAGGTTATCTGAAACGTTCCAAGTTGAGTCTGCTGATGGTGACACACGACCGTTATTTTCTGGATCGGGTTTGTTCCGTCATATTGGAACTGGACGACTGTACCGTATATACTTACAAAGGGAACTATAGCTATTATTTGCAGAAACGGCAGGAACGTATCGACGCATCGAATGCCGAGGTGGCGCGTGCCAATAACCTTTATCGAACGGAATTGGACTGGATGCGCCGCATGCCTTGCGCCCGAGGGCATAAGGCGCGTTATCGTGAGGAAGCGTTTTACGAACTGGAGAAAGTGGCAAAACGTAAAACGTTGGAACAGAGCGTGTCGTTGGAGGTGAAATCGTCTTATATCGGCAGCAAAATCTTCGAGGCCGACTACATTAGCAAAAGTTACGGACCGGATAAAGTCATCCTGAAAGATTTCTTTTATACTTTCTCGCGGTATGAGAAAATGGGTATCGTAGGGAATAACGGCACCGGCAAGTCTACCTTCATCAAAATTCTGCTGGGTTTGGTGAAGCCGGACAGCGGACGGGTCGTCGTGGGCGAGACGGTGAAGTTCGGGTATTATTCGCAAGACGGGATGGTTTTCGACGAACAAATGAAAGTCATCGACGCGGTGAGGAGCATTGCCGAATATATCGACCTTGGGGGAGGACGGCATCTGTCGGCCATGCAATTTTTGCAGCATTTCATGTTTTCGCCCAAAGACCAGCAAAACTACGTGTATAAATTGAGCGGAGGAGAGCGCCGCCGCCTGTATCTTTGCACCGTGTTGATGCAGAATCCGAACTTCCTGGTGTTGGACGAGCCTACCAACGATTTGGACATTGTCACGTTGCAGGTATTGGAGGAATACTTGCGGAATTTCAAAGGTTGCGTGATTGTGGTGAGCCACGACCGTTATTTTATGGACAAGGTAGTGGATCATCTTTTGGTATTTCAGGGGCAGGGCGATGTGCGTGACTTTCCGGGCAACTACACTCAGTATCGGGAATGGCAGGAAGAAAAACAAAAGTTTGAGCGCGAACAACAAAAAGACCTGTCCTCGAAAACAAAAGAGCCGCCGGTGCAAAAGACTTCCCGTCCGGCTCATGGAGGACAAAAGCGTAAAATGACGTTTAAGGAACGTCGGGAGATGGAACTGTTGGAGCAAGATATCGCCGCACTCGAATCGGAAAAGAAAAACATAGAGGAAGCTTTGTGTAGCGGGGCACTGTCTGTAGAAGAATTGACGGATAAGTCCAAGCGCCTGTCCCTCCTCAACGACGAATTGGACGAAAAGTCCATGCGTTGGTTGGAGTTGGCCGAGATTGAGGGGTAAAGATAAGGTGTGAAACAAGTGTCCGCTTTAGTTGCGGGACACTTGTTTCACACCTTTTATGGTTTTCAATTTCTTTTCCAACAGTTGCAGTTTACTTGTGTCATCGAGCATGACGGTCAGTGTGCCGGAGAACAGGCCGTCGTGGGAGTCGATGCTGATACTTCGTAATGAAATCTTCTCCTCCTTGCTGATGATGGACGTGATGTTGTTTACGATGCCCAAATCGTCGTTGCCGATGACCTTGAGCGTGATAGGGTATTGGCTGCCTCGTTTGCCGGCCCATCGGGCTTTGACGATACGGTATCCGAACCGCTTACGGAGTTCCTGTGCGTTAGGGCAGTCTTGGCGATGTATTTTAATGCCGCCGTTCACTGTGACGAAGCCGAACACATCGTCCCCGTATATCGGTTGGCAACATTTGGCCAAAGAGAAATCCAGTCCCTTTAAGTTTTGGTCTATGACCAACACATCGTCGTTCGTTTTAGCCTTGAGTTCGGCCTCCGACGGGATATTATAGTTCTCTGCACTGGGAGCCGGAGTGTGTTCTGCCAGCCCGGCCTCTATTTTTTGTTGTTCAGTGTATAAGTCGAGCACTTCGTTGATGTCCGTCGTTTCGTCGGCCAGACTTTTATAAAAGTCCGTCACGACTTTGAATCCGAGCTTTTTGATGACGTGCATTATGGTCGGCTCGTCGTATTCTATCTTCCGGTTTTTGAATTTGCGTTCCAATAACTCTTTGGCAAAAGCCCCTTGCTTGGCTTGCATTTCTTTGAGAGCCTGACGGATTTTGGCCCGTGCCTTTCCTGTTACGACGAAATTCAGCCAATCCTGTTTGGGCGACTGGTTGTTGGCGGTCAGGATTTCCACTTGGTCGCCGCTGTTCAGTTTTTGGCGGAGTGGGGCATTCTTTTCGTTGATTTTGGCACCGATACAATGGTCGCCCACATTGGTGTGGATGGTATAGGCAAAATCCAGTACAGTGGCACCTTTGGGAAACTTGAACAGGTCCCCCTTCGGGGTGAACACGAAAACTTCATCTTCATACAGATCCATTTTGAACTGGTCCATGAGCTGGAGGTCGTCGTTGTTCTCCAACGCGCTGCGTATGTTGTTGAGCCATTCGTCCACTCCGCTTTCTCCGCTTTTAATACCTTTGTATCTCCAATGCGCGGCCAATCCTCGTTCGGCTATTTCGTCCATTCGTTCGGTTCGGATTTGCACTTCCACCCATTTGTTCTCCGGCCCGAGGACCGTGATATGCAAGCTTTCGTAACCGTTGCTTTTGGGGATGGACAACCAATCCCTCAACCGTTTGGGGTTGGGCTGATACATGTCCGTGATGATGGAATAAACCTGCCAGCATTCCATCTTTTCTTTTTCGAGGGCGGAATCCAGAATGATGCGGATGGCAAACAAGTCGTAAATGCCTTCCACTCCGCAATGCTGCTTCTTCATCTTCTGCCAGATGGAGTGTATGCTTTTGGTACGCCCTTTCATGTGGAATTTCAGACCGGCCTTCTTCAACTTTTCGTCGATAGGTCGGATGAACTTTTCGATATATTCGTCACGTGATTTTTTAGTGGCGTTCAGTTTTTCTTTAATTAAATAGTAGGCATCGTGCTCCAGGTATTTCAGCGACAAGTCTTCCAGTTCGCTTTTCAGGCGGTATAACCCCAATTTGTGAGCCAACGGGGCGTATAAGTAAGCAGCCTCTTCCGACACCTTGCGCCGGGCTTCCTCGTTTTCCGTGTCTTTGATTTTGCGCATGATGTTCACGCGGTTGGCTATCATAATGAGAACCACACGCATGTCTTCGGCAAAAGAGAGCAATAAGCTTCTGAAGTTCTCGCTTTCTACGCTTGGATTCTTCTCATACAGTTCCAAAATGCGGTTCAGGCCCTTGATGATACCGGCCACATCCACCCCGAATTCTCTTTCCACATCTTCCGGCGTGCAGTAGCCGCAACGTACGCAAGTATGTACCATGATACCAAGAATGGCTCCGCGCGTCAGTCCGATTTCAGAGGCTACGATTAAGGCTGTTTCCATGTCATTGAGGATAGGGTTCATGCCGAACACGTTCCTTTGAATAAGGTTACGGCGCACCGCCTCAAGCAAATAAGTTTTCAACTTTTTGCAGTCGTCAGGATAAAGTATATTGCCGGAAAGTTTGAGAAGCTCCCTATATAGCTGTGCAAGTCGCACTTTTTCTTGTGCGGAGAAAAAAGTATTCTGTTCCATAATCCGCTATTTTTCTTCAAAGGTAGTACTTTTTTGCTGAAACGTTTACCCGTTTGCTTAAAAAAGCCTATATTTGAATGTTTTTTAGGGAAGGTTTAAAACGATTATATAATATGTTGACAGCAGAAGACAAGGTCTTATTGGCCGGAAAGGGGATTACGGAAGAGCAAATAGAGGCTCAGTTGCAGACTTTTAAGAAAGGATTTCCATTTTTGAAGTTGAAAGCGGCCGCTTCGTTGGCTCATGGTATTTTGGCTCCTTCGGCAGAAGAATGCAGGCATTATGAGGAAGTGTGGAAGACTTATAAGGAAGAAGGAAAAGCGATAAGCAAGTTTGTTCCGGCTTCGGGCGCGGCCAGCCGTATGTTTAAGAATATGTTTGAATTTCTGGATGCGGAATACGATGTGCCGACCACTGATTTCGAAAAAACTTTTTTTGCGGCGATTCGTGATTTTGCATTCTACGATGAATTGGATGCGGTTTGCATGAAAAATGAAGGTCGCGGGATTGACGGTTTGGTGGCATCCGGCCAATATAAAAAGGTTGTGGCGAACATGCTTCGTCCGGAAGGTTTGAATTACGGCCAGTTGCCTAAAGGATTGCTTACGTTTCACCGATATGAGAACGGTTCGCGCGCTCCGTTGGAGGAACATTTGGTAGAAGCGGCTTTGTATGCTGCCAGCAAAGGAAAGGCTGAAGTTCATTTTACGGTGAGTGCGGAGCACAAAGCTTTGTTCAAGGCATTGGTGGAAGAAAAGCTTCCGATGTATGAAAGAGCATACGGGGTGACGTTCCATGTCACATTCTCCGAACAGAAACCGGCCACGGATACTTTGGCGGCCACGATGGACAATGAACCGTTCCGTGTGGATGGTAAGCTTTTGTTCCGCCCCGGCGGGCACGGTGCGCTTATCGAAAATTTGAATGACTTGCAGGCCGATGTCGTTTTCGTGAAGAATATAGATAATGTGGTGCCGGATCGTTTGAAAGGGGATACGGTTACTTACAAGCAGGTGCTGGCCGGTATTCTGGTAGAGTTGCAACAGAAAGCCTTTGCTTATTTGCGTAAATTGGACAGTGGGGACTATAGCCATGCGGATATCGAAGAAATCATCCGCTTCGTCCAGCAGACGCTCTTCTGCCGTCGTGAGGATGTGAAAGAACTGGAAGATGCGGAACTCGTGATTTATTTGCGTAAAAAGTTGAACCGTCCGATGCGTGTCTGCGGCGTGGTGAAAAATGTGGGAGAGCCTGGCGGCGGTCCTTTCTTGGCTTACAATAGCGACGGGACGGTTTCGTTGCAAATTCTTGAAAGCAGTCAGATTGATACCCGGAATCCGGAATATGTGGCCATGTTCAAGAACGGGACGCATTTCAATCCCGTAGATTTGGTTTGTGCAGTGAAGGATTATAAAGGAAACAAGTTCAATCTGCCCGATTATGTGGACCGCAATACGGGATTCATTTCTTATAAAAGTAAAAACGGAAAAGAACTCAAGGCTTTGGAGTTGCCCGGCCTGTGGAATGGGGCTATGAGCGATTGGAATACGGTGTTTGTGGAAGTGCCCCTGAGTACGTTCAATCCGGTGAAAACGGTGAACGACCTTTTGCGTGAGCAACACCAGTAACAACGATAGGTTGTCGGTACATAATTAAGATATTCTTATGACGAAAAAGATTTTATTGTTAGGCTCCGGAGAATTAGGAAAAGAGTTTGTCATTGCGTGCCAACGCAAAGGGCAATATGTAATTGCTTGCGATTCGTATGCACATGCACCGGCTATGCAAGTAGCAGACGAGTGCGAGGTCTTCCACATGCTTGACGGGGATGCGTTGATGGCTGTGGTGGAAAAGCATAAACCGGACATTATCGTCCCCGAAATAGAAGCCATCCGTACGGAGAAACTGTATGATTGCGAGAAGATGGGCATTCAGGTCGTACCGAGTGCCCGGGCTGTGAATTTCACCATGAACCGAAAAGAAATCCGAGAGTTGGCTCATACGGAACTTGGATTGAAAACGGCGGATTATCGTTATGCCAAAACTTTCGATGAATTGAAGGCTGCGGCCGATGTGATAGGCTTCCCCTGCATCATCAAGCCTTTGATGAGTTCTTCCGGACACGGGCAGAGCAAGGTGGACAGTCCTGCGGATTTGGCACACGCCTGGGAGTATGCATGCGCGGGGGCACGTGGCGATGTGAAAGAAGTCATTGTAGAGCAGTTTATTCCTTTCGACAGTGAAATTACGCTGCTGACGGTGACCCAACAGGACGGGCCTACTTTGTTCTGTCAGCCTATCGGTCACGTACAAAAAGGAGGGGATTACCGTGAAAGTTTCCAGCCTGCGCACATTGACCCTGCTCACCTGAAAGAAGCGGAGGAAATGGCAGAGAAAGTGACCCGCGCTTTGACGGGAGCCGGACTTTGGGGAGTTGAATTCTTCTTGAGCCACGAGAATGGCGTTTACTTCTCCGAACTTTCCCCCCGTCCGCATGACACCGGTATGGTGACATTGGCAGGAACGCAGAATTTGAATGAGTTCGAACTTCATTTGCGTGCTGTGCTTGGACTTCCTATTCCGGGCATTAAGCAAGAGAGGATAGGAGCGAGTGCCGTTATCCTTTCTCCGATAGCCAGCCAAGAACGTCCTCAATA
>OGLI01001211.1_pt1 | contig 17358 bp, 24 predicted proteins | sample 1572661 | NCBI WGS metagenome assembly OGLI01 (sample SAMEA2581901, study PRJEB24529) | metagenome | biome: Human gut stool | place: China | collected 2011 | reverse complement strand
GGTATTTTCATTTCAACTTCGGGCATCATTTTCCCCTAAAGAATAGCGTTAGTTATGCATATTTCTGTGCAATACAACAAGAACGATATGCTGTTATATTGTACAAGTATAGGTACAAACCACGTACTATTTTTTGTACAAAATTACGTCTTGTATTTTTCGTACCATGTGATATAATATAATCAGAAAGAGAGATAAAGGAGGAAGAAAAAATGAAAAAGTATGATGAATATTACGAAAAGGAAAGAATGTTGTATGTTGTAGCTGTAGTTAAAGGTGATAAGCTTGAAGCTTCATGTCATATGGGCAGGATGCAAGGTTATAAAGACGCTTTATGCAATATGGGTGTTGATTTTGTGAAAATATGTGATATGCATGATAGAATAATGAGTGCTATTGATTTTGCATATCGTATGAGAAGGAGATATTTGAAAAAATAATTAAAAAGCCACACGGTGTACTGAGGGTTTGATTCCCTCAGGTGGCACACGGTCAAATGTGACTGTTATAAGAAAAAAGGAGGAAGAAAACATGACAAATTATGAAAAGGCACATGTGCTACTTAAAGCAGGAGTAGCCAAAAAACACTATACGTATGAGTCGGGAAAAACGCGGTGTATCGTACTTGACTTAGGCGGTACATATGTTGGCTTTATACAACCAACGGATAAATATGTTGACGTTGCGTCTTCTGGAACACATGTTTCTTTAGGAAATATTGATTTAGTCAACATGACTGTAGTTGACGTTTCAAATAGGCATAGATACGACCGCCCAATTAAGAAATGGGAGGATGCGCAATGATTTTTGCAGGCCTGTCAATAGCAGGCCTTGCAATAACAATACTAATAGTAGCTGAGCTAATAGCTCATTTGCTATACGGAAAGGAGAATGAAGAATGACATTTGTCACAAGAGCGATATTAGGCGATATGGAGATATGTTTCCAAAGGTCATTACAAGTAATAGGATGTGATGAATACAACGTTTATCTGGCTGACCAATCACATAAAATTGACGGACTGCCATATATTCTAACATTTACAAAAGAATGGCGTTTTGTTGAAGCGTCAACAGGACGCGGTATATTTTTTTTTCCTTTTCGGGCTGAAGAACATTAGTTCTATGATGAAATATGTGCGAAGTTAGTTATATCTAACTATCGAGCAAAATAAACAAAACTTTTTTCAAAAAATTGTTGACATTTCAGTACAACAATGATACAATAAAGAATGTAAAGAGAGCCGGCAACTCTTTACTCTCTCCTCCTTTCTTGCATATAGAAAGGTTGACAGGCAGGCTTGCGGAACACTTCCGACGGGTTCGACTCCCGTTCTGTCAATTCGCCGGTGGGCGTTAACCGAAAAAACACACATAAATGGAGGGTCTTAAAATGGCAAGAAAAAGAATGGTTACTCGTACCATTACGAGCACAAAAGCGAAAGCGACAGTTTACGTATACGAGAAAGATGAGATACAGACAGTCGAATACAATTTATTAGGCGAACTTTCACTCAATCAAGCCCTTAAAGTTATTGCGATGGATCATAAAGAGGTGCGTCCTCTGAAAGTAACAGAAGTAGAGGTGCAGAAAGAACTGTACGGGATGTCAGAGGAGAAGTTTTTGGAATTAGCCGAGATTCTTCCTGCAAGGGTTAAAGCTCAGTCTGAAGAATAATGTAACACGTTAACAAATTTGTTTTATGTTCACACAATACAACGAAATCAAGAAAGGAATTAAAAAAGCATGATTACAATTAAAAACGAAACTAAAGAATTTACACCTATTGAAAAATACCTTTTAACATTAGCCCCTTCAATTAAAACTGTTAAGACATTACAGGACGGTGATGTCATTAACGTGGCAGGTTATTTAGAATTTATTGACGAAAAAGATGATGGCACGCCAGTAGAACTGATGTCAATCATCACAACGGACAATAATGTTTTCAGTACTCAGTCTGTGACTTTCAAACGTTCTATTAAAAACATTGAAACTGTTATGCAGTTTCCATTCCCTGTAAAGAAATTCAGCGGTCAGTCAAAGGCAGGACGCAAGTACGTTGACTGTGTACTTGATATTGAAAGCTTATAATTTAAAGCAACTAATTAAATAATAGATAGGCGCTCACGACATACAGTGAGCGTCATTCTTACTTATTTAATGTTTCACGTGAAACATAAGGGAGGCGTACAGCGTGGGTAAAAAGCTAACGGCTTACGAGCGTGAGCGAAATCGTATAAAACGCCTTGAGCGTAAACTTAAAAAGCAAGGTGTACAGTATGTTCCAACAAACATACCAACCTTGCGACAGATTAAAGCAAATGGTTTTGCAGGAAAAGAATTAAGGGCTTATGTCAATAAGTTAAAAAAGATTGACGTCGAAGCACTTAAAGCAGAAGTTGGCATACCTCACGAAGAGAATATAGCCTTTAGCAACTTTAATGACGAATTTCTTTCAAAATATGGTTCATTTACACCAGAAGAGGAAGATTTATTCTATGGCTACAATGATGCATCAGATGAAGAAATAGAGAATGAACGCAAAAGAAAAGAAGCAGAATATCAAAAAGCGGCTACAGAATTCACATCTTCATTAGGCAAAGCTGTTGATTTGAACAGAAGCAGGAGAAAAGACGCAATTTCATATTCAAAAAGTATGCAGTCTTTCCTGCTGAATATGATTAATGATATAGGCGCATCTGAGGTCGGAAGAAGGCTAGTTGAAGCGACCAGAAATATGAATGATATAGACGTTTTAGTTTCAGCTGTGCTGTGGGGTTCATCAGTTGCAGTCATAAACCAAGCAACGGATGAACTGTTATCAATAATCAACGGCGCACCATTATCATTTGAAGAAAAGGTGCAGGCTGAAATGATGAATGAATCAGAAAATGGGTGGTGATAGCATGGCAAGGCCTAAAAAAGTAAAGTATCTGGTTGGAGACTTTGAAACAACAGTCTATGAGGGTCAGAAAAATACAGAAGTTTGGGCATCTGCCATTGTAGAAATGTTCACAGAAGATGTTTCTATATTACATTCAATAGACGAAACATGGGAATATTTAAGTAGTTTGAAGTCGAATTTGATAGTTTATTTTCATAACCTAAAATTCGATGGCAATTTTTGGATATCGTTTTTTCTGAATAAGTTGAATCTAAAACAAGCATATACTGGCGACGGCGTTAATTCTTGTGAATGGAAACACGACAAAGAAATGTATAACAACACGTTCAAGTATACTATTTCTGAAATGGGGCAATGGTATAGTATCAAAGTCAAGATAAATAATAAGGTAATAGAATTTCGGGATTCGTTGAAGCTACTGCCATTCTCCGTGAAAGAAATAGGAAAAGCCTTTAAAACAAAGCATCAGAAACTTGACATGGAATATACTGGTTTTCGTTATGCAGGCTGTGAAATTAAACCAGAAGAAAAGAAGTATATAGCTAACGACGTTCTGGTTGTCAAAGAAGCACTAGAGATTGTTTTTCAAGAGGGGCATAATCGCCTTACAATAGGAAGTTGTTGTCTTGCTGAATACAAACAGATAGTTGGTGAAGATGATTGGAAAAGAAGATTTCCAGATGTCACGCAAATAGAACTAGATTCCAAGATATATGGAAAGACAAACGTTGACGCTTATATAAGAAAGTCATATCGTGGTGGGTGGTGTTATCTTGTAAAAGGAAAAGAAAACAAGATATACACAAATGGAACTACAGCGGATGTAAATTCTTTGTATCCATCTATGATGCATTCAATGTCTGGCAACAGATATCCTGTCGGAAAACCGATGTTCTGGTCTGGCAACTTTATTCCAGACAGAGCCCGGCAAAACAATATGTATTTCTTTATCAGAATAAGAACAAAATTCTATTTGAAAAGTGGCAAGTTGCCATTCATTCAGATAAAAGGAAATCTGTTATACAAGGGTACAGAGTCTTTACAGACGTCTGATGTGTTTGACAAAGCTACTGGCAAGTACTATGATAAGTACATTGATATTGATGGCAATACCTGTGATGCAAGAGTAGAACTAACATTGACTATGACAGATTACTTTCTTATTCTTGAGCATTATGAACTTGTTGACTTTGAGATTCTTGATGGATGTTACTTTCATTCAGAAGTCGGTATATTTGACGAATATATCGATAAATACGCAAAAATAAAAATGACTAGCAAGGGCGCAAGGCGTACACTTGCAAAGCTATTTTTAAACAACTTGTACGGCAAAATGGCTTCATCAACAGATTCTTCATTCAAATTAGCATATGTTAAAGATGATAACTCAATAGGGTTTATCAATATTACCGCTAAAGATAAAGAAGCAGGCTATATCCCTGTTGGTTCAGCTATAACAAGTTATGCTAGAAACTTCACTATAAGAGCGGCACAAGCTAACTATCATGGTGTTGAAGAACACGGTTTTATCTATGCTGATACAGATAGCATTCACTGTGACTTACCACCTGAACAGATAACAGGCATTAAAGTACATGAAACTGATTTTTGTGCATGGAAACTAGAATCATGTTGGGATAAGGCCATTTTTGCGAGACAGAAAACATACATTGAACATGTTACACATGAAGATTGGCATGAGATAGAAGAACCGTACAACAATATTAAGTGTGCAGGAATGCCACAACGATGCAAAGACTTGTTTGAATTGTCAATGTCTGGAAAAGCTGTGTATGGGGAATATAAAGAAAATACACCAGTGAACAGATTTCTATTCAACCAAGTTACACATGAACCTATAATAAGAACATTTGATGATTTTAAAATTGGCTTAAATGTCCCATGCAAATTAATTCCAAAGCGAATAGATGGGGGTGTTTTACTTGTCGAATCAACGTATCAAATGCGGTAAATCAGACAGGCAAATAAGAAAAGACGTTTACAGTATGCTTGATGAAGATTACAACGAATACATTAGGGTTTATGACGCAAAGCAGGCGTTACTTGCTATTAAGCGCGTAATAAGGATGAACAAGTTGGAAAATGCTTTAAAAATATTGATGAATTCATACACGTATTATGAAGCAGATTTATTTTCCAAAGCGTTTGTAGAAAAATATATTAATGTATTAAGGAGTGAATTATATGAAAAAAATTAAAGTATTAGCCAAGAATCACGGGTTTTTTAATTCGGTTCTTCCAGAAAAATATGCGTTGGGTGACTGGATTGATTTAAAAGCAGGTAAAACAATGCATATTAGAAAAGGCGAATATGTTAATATACCGTTAGGTGTAGCTATGAAACTACCAAAAGGATATGAAGCACACATATTGCCAAGGTCGTCCACTTTTAGAAAATATCATATATTAATGTCTAATAGCATGGGAATTATTGACAACTCATATTCTGGTAGAAATGACGAATGGTGCTTTCCTGCACATGCTGTTGAAGATACAGTAATAACAAGAGGCGATAGGATTGCACAGTTTAGGGTTGTAAGAAATCAGCCAGAAATTGAACTGGTTGAAGTGGAAGATTTAACAGATAGTGACAGAAATGGTTTTGGTACAAGTTGGGTGAGATAATGCGACAAATAGTTTTTGGTATGAGTGACTACGAAGCAAAAAAATTCACACTCGATTGGTACACAGCTTGCAGGAATATTCGAAAAGCTAAAAAAGTTCCTTATTTTAAAAATAGAAAAAGTTCACAGGGTGTTAATTATTCGTATAAATGGTAGGTGAAAAAATTGCTTAAAAAATTTGTGTTTATTAGCGTTTTAGTTTTAATGTTACTGGTTCTTGTCTTTCTGTTATATTTACTTACTTTAGCACCAGATATGATATTGATTATTGGCATATCTGGTGTAATAGTGATATGGTGGACTATTGTGCTCATAATGTTATATTTAAGGATGTGATAATATGAAAGCACCCTGTAAAGATTGTAACAAAAGATGTTTAAATTGCCATTCAGCCTGTGAAGAATACTTTCAATACAAGTGTGAAACAATGAGAGCGTCTGTTGCTAAGTATAATGAATCAAATCATAAGGCATACGTTAGTGAAGCGTGCAAGAGAATGAAGAAAAGGAGAAAGAAATAATGATAGTAAAAGAAATGTGTAACATTATTGGTTGGGATACGCCTATATCAATTTATTTGAGAATACAATATGGTGATAATACATCATTAGTTTATACTACGCCAACTTATGCAATAGAAGCGTTTAAGGAAATAATAGAAGATGCAGATGCCCTTGCCAATACACATGTAGATGGCGTGAGAGTAAAAGATAATGTCTTATGCATATGGATTTCTGGTTAAGTATAAAAATGAAATTAAGAAAGGAGAAATAAACATGGATGCTGATTTAAGCGTTTTTGAAAATAGCAATAAGAGTAACAAGATTCCAGTAGACTTTTTAGCAATTAAAGCAAATATTATAGACAATAGGCCTTACTATACTATAATATATCACCCTATTAATAGTGAAAGCTCTTATGAGTGGTATGGAAGTTATAGCCTATACCTTGTCAATGAACGGATGGTAGAACATTTTATTATGGAGAGTCCGGTGATATAAATGACTAATATACTCAATTTGTTTTTTGCACTGGTTATGGTATCAGCCATAAGTGCCAGACTGTTCAATGAATTAACATTGTTTTTTATAATGTGTGTTTATTCACTGCTTTTGTGTTTGGCATTAGCAGGATAAAAATAAGGGAGCTTTTATTAGCTCCCTTTGTTATGTTTCACGTGAAACATTAATTGATAAAATCGCCGTAATTTAAAATAGTCTTAACAATATTTGTACTAGCTGTCTTTGTGAATGCTTTGCCGCTGGCCGCGCAAAGAAACAGCCTTAAATTAGTTGTGTCAAAAACAGTCTGATTAAAAACGCCCTGTAAATAAGAATATCTAATAAGCACATCATTCGAATATGACTTTATCATAGTAAGTGAACTTCCGTCCTCATTAACAATTTCACAAAATTGTACTACAATGCCGTCACAGTCATTTGCAACGTAAAGCGTGTGACTATCACAAATAATATGATTATCTGTAACATACGCATTAGGACTTTTTCTAATATAAAGACCGTACAAATCGGTATCTGTAGTTTTACCAAGACCACCACATCTTATGTCATTACTATTTAATTTACATTCTTTTACATTATCGATTTTTACAGCAATATAATTACTTTCAATCATGTTGTTATTAATATTGCATTTTGTGATTGTTCTACCACTTGAATTACCAACAAAAATGCCAACACTTGATGAAATAGTATATCTGTCTGTGTTAGTCATTGACTTTTTTAATGTGTTTTGAGATATAACAACACCGCTAATATCACGATTAATGAAACTAGTGTCGATTGCTATGTAGTTATCCTCACAATCTTCTATAATGTTACCAACAATGCTTATTGCATCACCAATGACAAAGATTGCATCTCTATTACTGTTTCTTATTTGGCAATTTGACACTGTTACATTGTCGCAATCATTTAGCTGAATTGACATAGCTGTTGCGTTTTCAAAAATACAGTTTTCTATTAAAATGTTATTGTACTTATTTCCCGAAGCTGTGTCAATAATAGGTCTGCCATTTGTTGACGGTCTATCATATGTGTGTTTATTTACTTTTTGCCCTGCATTATTCATACCACCATCAAATTTGACATTATTAAATACACAGTTATCACCAGAAACTTTAATTAACCCATCGTTAGGATCGCTTGAAACGTCTATAATGAGTGAATGTAAGCACGAAAAGTTACCATTTATGTTTGTGTCACCCATAACAGTAAGTGGTGAGCTGAAACCGTATTTTTTGTTAGGTGTGAATTCGATGCAATTACAAGTTTTTAGCAAATTTTTTAAACCAATAGTTTCATCACTATCATCACCTTTACATCCAAACTGCTCCGGTCTGCCTGTTTTTCCAACAAAATAAGCAAAAAGACCATTTAATAATGGTATATTGTAACCTGAATTAACATCTAATATAAGATAAGTAGCGTTACCATTGTCGTTTATAGTATAATAGCCAGAAGTAATTACAATGTCATTTAAAGAAATATCCATATCGTTAACCATTTCTAACACTGTAACACACTTTACTGCCCTTTTATTTACACTTTTATTTAACTTCGAAAAAATAACGTTGTTAATCAAATCAGCTAAAGTTCCATCTTGTGCCATTTCATCAAGCTTTTTATCAATCATTTTTTGAATGTCTAAACTATCAAAATAGTGATTAACATATTCAATAAGTTCATTAATTGTGTCGCCAAGCTCATTGCTTTTTTCAATGACTTTATTCAACAGCTCATAATAACTTAATTCATCCCCATACACCTGTGGTAAAACAGGAACAGTGTGGTTACACCACTCTCTAAAATTTCTAGGTTTAAAACTCATATTGAATCACTCCCATATATCCCAGATTTGCATAAATAAATCTTCAAGTTCACGAATTAACATAGCGTCAATGTTTTTCATCTTTTCGATGTACTCGTTCACCATACTAATATAAGTTATCGTGCCCTCTTTTCCCCATCTATGTTCTGCATACTCTTCTGTACTCTTTGCATTTGTGTCACTGTTGCTCTTACTGTTGCTACTGCTATTCGCGTTACTGTTTACAGCTTGTGTTGTATCACTAAGTGTTGCATCACTCATATACTCGTTAGCCTCAAGATTCTCTAAACTGCCTTGAGGTGTATCACTGTGCCTAATCTTTGCACTAGCTGTTGTGCTTGTTGTTGTGCTAGAATTAGCTGTGATATCTGTGTTGTCATTAACTTTTGTGTCAGCATTTCTGCCTATATTATGTTCGGCATTCATATCAACGTTATTAATAACAGGGATATCAATGTTAATCGCTTTATAAAGCTTGTTGTAATATGGCATAATCACTGATAGTTTAGCGTCAAGTCTTAACTGCCACAAACCAAACGTTTCACACCCAATTTCTCTGGTATAAAAATGTTTAAGTATCTTTGTCTCAAGTACAGGCCTATAACTTTCGTCAAATATTTCAAAAGGCGGAAAGATTCTATTTCTTGACTTTTCAATGACTTCATTAACATTTGAATAGCCAACCGATTTGTTAAGACCTGCAAGCGATTCACAGATATATCTTACTTCTGTTGTGTATCTACTCATGTTATCACCTCTCTATAACAGTCATTCATTCAATAAAATCTTCTATGTTACTATCGTCATTTTCATTGCTTGTATCGCCTGTTTCTTTGTTTGGCTCGTCACCGTTATCAAATATCCATGTAACATCCAAGCCAAACCTTTCCTTAATCTGTTCACTTGCGTAATCTCTGGCCATCGTTCTTGAGCGCCTGTTAGCAAGAGCATCAGCATTAGCTGTGTCTACTTCGGATTTCACCATTCTTTCCTTTTTCTGTACGATAACAGATGTGATGCCAAGCAGTGCGTTTCCTCTGTTGTAAAGTGTCTGCTGTACTTCCATCAACTGAGGTGCTACCAGTGATGCACCTAGCTGTAATGCTTTAATATCTTTTAATGACAGATTATCGCCAACTGCTAAGTACGGATTATCTGCATCAACTCCCGCAAGCAAGTTTTTAAAAGTCGATCTTTCATTTTCTGAACACTGAACAATAACGGGCGTTTTCTGTGCTACACAGTTTGTGTCTATTGTACCGTCAATTCTCCACAATCTGTACGCTAATTCGATGTAAGCGTTGTACATATTTGTTCTAAGCATGTTATCCCATATAATAACAAATTCGCCCTTGTTTAGTTCCCTCTGATATCCTGTCCAAGGATTCCAAACACGTATTTTTGTTGGGTTTCCATAGCAGTCATATGTGCCAAGACACGAATACTGCATGCAGGCATACTCGCCCGCATCCGAATCGTAAAAGAAAGCAATAGAACCAAGCTCAAAAAGCTTTAACGCTAACCACCTTGAATCTATTTCTTTTGGCAAACCCTCGACACGATAAGATGCTACAGCGTTGCTTGCAAATTTCATTAACCAATGGTTATATTGTATGCCAGAAGAATATACCCTTTGAAAAAATCTTCGTTTACTTCTACTTCTCCCCGTTTTTAATCACCGCCTTTATTTGTTATTTGCTGTGTAGTTGCCGAAGCTTGTTTTCCAAAACGTTACACCTTTTTTCAGAACACTCATAATTAGTTCTTCCGCATCAGCAGGTATTGCACCTGTTATAGCAACAGTAGAACACTTTACAAAATTCCATGACGGTCTAGTGGAAATGTTTGGTACTTTCAATCTGCATACCTTATATCCAAACATGCTAAAATAGTTATCGGCTATTCTAGCATACTCTTCTCTTACTTGACGCACCTGTACAAATGTGTCCAGTATCTGCTGTGACCAAAGAACAGAGCCGCCAGAATTACCAATTAATTTCGATGTGTCGTGCGTTTCTTTGAAATAGTCTGACACCGTGCTAACAGCACTACTTACCGCACTAACGCCTGCAAGGCCTGCCGCTAATAAAGGCATCCCTGCGCCTGTTTCTATAGCCGCACCTAAGCCGACACCTGCTCCAACTGTTCTACTGCCTGTACCTAAAATCCTAGGTAACCAATGAGCAATAGTACCACCCAGTTCTCCTACTCCATATGATGCAATTTCAGCTTGATAAGCGTCGTACATGAAAGAACCTTTTATACCGTAATTAAGTGTGTATCCCTCAGTCTTATTTATGCCGCCTGTAATTTTATAATTAGTTGGAACACACATTATTTGAGGTGTTGCACTTTGATTACCAGAAAAAGTTAATATTCTATGTTCGTAATCACTGAACAACTCTGGATGCAGAACCATTTTATCACCTGTTGGCGCATAAACAACATAGTCAACAAAAGGTGAAGAATACAATCTGTTGTTCAAAGGTGTATAATTACCGAATTTTGCAGGTAAAGCAGGTAATTCTCTTGTTGTCTGTACTCTTGAGTCCGAGCCAGATGGTGCAAATATTTTTGGAATTGTGAAAACCTGTATAATTGTTGACAGATAGCCCGCTGAAATGACATTGTCCAGAAACTTTAATAAGTCATCACTGTTATCTGTTGTACCAATTTTAGAACCTTGAAAAATGCCACTCAAAACAGGCTTATCAAACCATGTAGGCTGATTAGCAATGCCACTCAACTGCGTATCACTGATACAGATTTCTACGCCGTAAGTGTGCTGTTTTGAAAACTCTGTCAACTGTTCTTCGATTGCTGTAATCATTTCACCAGTAGGAACATCCTCATTTAGTGTGTGTGCACCTATACTATCATCTGTAACGTGTTCACGCTCAACAAAGCATTGACCAACTGTACAATCCAGAAACCAAGTCTGAAACAAATCAATAGTAAACCTTACTTCACAAGTGTTATTAGAAACATACTCAACGCTATTGATAAAAGCGTAAAACCATTTATTTCCAAAAGCTGTATTTTGAAACATTAAATAGTTGCATTGATATACGTCATCTGCTTTACAGAATAGACGGAACGTGCCTTTATTGACACGCCCGTAACTCTGATTAGTAAATGACTTAACGATTTTATCAGACATATAACTATGCTGTGCATTTTTAGTTGCAAAATATTTAACATTATCGTAACTTTTATCACATTCAACATTAGCAAGCAAATATATGTCAGTATCAGGCGCGATATAGCTCATTAAGTCACCACCTCATTAAGAAATTGTAATTGTTACCTCAGCAGATTCAATAGTTCCAATGCTTGCTTTTGCTTTCAACATACCTGATGTTTTTGCTGTCCAAACGCCGTTCGAAGCAACAGTGCCAGTTGCTGTTCCATCTGTTTTAGTCCATTTGACTGTCTCTGTACCACCAGTGACTGTTGAAACTGTTGCAGTGAGAATGCCAGTTACTGTGCCATCTTTACCAAGCTTACCAGTAATCGCAACTGCTGATGGTGTAATTGTTGTGTTATCAGCTGTCTGTACAGGCACAGATTCAGCGGGGATACAACAAACTACATTTGCAAAAGGTGACACAGCGTACGTCTGCCACATATGCAAGAAATAGTTGTGATCAAGTGAAACAGGGTTCGGCATATCTCGCATTTCAAAAACATTGTCATAAATCTGAACAAAATCTTCATCTAATATAACACCTGCAATGTTATCAAGAAAAGCCATATCTTCAGCGGTTGGTTCTTTATATGTAGGGTCATTTGCAAAAATCTTGTTGAGTCTCTCGACGTCCAGTGTACCGAGCGAATCAATAAGGATTCTTCTGTTCAGATAATCTGCATAAGGAAGATTGAATGCACCTGCGAGAACATTTGTGTCAATGTTTGCGTCATAATTGGTGTTGATAAGAATAACTTTTCTGTCATTCTCTGTAAATGTTTTAACTCCTGCAATAGAGAGCTTGTCTGTCATAAATGACATATCATTTGAAGCTTTTCTAAGCTGTGTAGCCGCTTCAAGATAACGCCCGCCTGTGAATGTGTAGTAAGTAAGTTTTCCTTTGAGGATGTGCTGACCAATCATGTATTTCGTAATATTGAATTCATCGTAAGCCGCCGCACTGTATTCTGACTGAACGAGACCGCTGACAAGTTCGTCCATGCCTGCCCAAGAATTGAAAGCGTTTTTTATCATCGCGCGATTAACTGTCACAGGGTAAGTTAACTGTGAATTCATCACATAGAAAGCAACTCTTACGTCGTTGTCAAATCGCTTAAATGTATTTCCTGCGCCATTGTCAGAACCCCTAACTTCTTCATACTGATACACATTCGCAATGTTTACAAAGATGTCCTCAATCGTTTCACCTGTGTCAATGACACCTTTTTTCAGTGTTCTTAATGGGTTGGTGTACATTCGGCTGGCAATTCTCGCAAAGGCAATCCTGTTGACAAGTGTATTGATGAACTCGTTCATTAATGCAGGGTTATTCATTAAGATAGCACCAATACCTCGGAGCGAGTCTGCGTCCGGTGTTACGTAAGGAACATTCTCACGATAGTTATTTGACGCACTGTTTCTAATTGCGTTTACAACGTCAGCTGAAATGTTGGTATTTGTCGTAATTTTAGGTTTAGTAGGCATATAAAAATCACTCCTTTATTTATTCTCACCGTATAACACGGAATCAATAGTTAACTTTTTCATTTCATCTTCAGGGTCTGGTTCTGAGTCTGGTGTTGTTGTTGGCTGAGGTTCTCCACCCTCTTTGAATCTTGCTGTATATCTTTCTCGCCATTCCTTGTCATTATCAACGTATTTCTGGTGCCAGTCCTCACCATCATCAATACCATCATCGTTGATTGTTTCTAAAATGCTGATAGCATCATCATCTGTTCTATCTCCAACAAATGCTAATAATGCGTCTTTTGTTGCCTGTTTCATGTTACCACCTCTTTCTTAGCTTTGGATACATCCATATAGGCATTCTGCGCTTAATTCCTTTACCTGTTGGTAAAGATGGATTAAAGCCCTGTAACAAATTAAAGTAGTATCTTGCGTACTCTGCACGTTTTTCAATGGTTGCTGATGGGTCAGCAGGTCTTTCATAGCAGTACAAAAAGCATTTTGCCATATGCCCTACATCATCTGTTGCAGTACAAAAAGCTTCCATTGTCTGATAAGTTCTGTACTCTGTCGGCACTGATGGAAAGTTTGGATACCACTCCTGCGGGTTGTCATGACGTTCATCATCCAATCTCTGACATTGACCGTATCCGTTTGTATCGAGATTTGTTTGCCAATCTGGAAAGTTCTGGTTTAAATATGGAATAATAGTTTCAACCGCAGGTGTCCACTGAACTAAACCATAGCCTCTTTCATCTACTGCAACACCTTTTTCATACAAGTCTGCACTGATAAAAGACTCCATTGTAGCATTACCAAGTAATGCACAAACACCATTTAATGACCATCCTTTTGTAAGTAAATAGCTTGCAACGCAATAAGCGTTGTTTGTTGATTTCTCTGATGTGTAGCTATCTAGCCAATCTGGAATAGATTGCCAATGCAATTGTGTTGGGTCTGGCACTGTTCCAGTATCAACATCTGCATATATGAATCCCTGTAAGTAACCATGCATCCAACCTGGACAATAGCCGTTACTCTTTTTTGCTTTTTCAGTCCAAAAATACTTTCCAGACGACCAACCGCTATTTGACGTTACAATGCCATCTGATGTTATTTGTTCAACGACTGCCACATGACCTGCGCCTCCGCTATTGTAGCCATAACAAGCAATAGCGCCAAGTTTTGGCTCTTTTCCTTTTGAAAAACCTGTTGTACGTGCGTACCAATTTGTTGCATTTGAAGTTGACAAACCGTACGGATAACGCCCTATAATCTCATAAAATCTGCCCCATGCATACCATGTACAATTGCCGCCTGTCTGCTGTGGGCCAAGGTTTGCTTGATAAAATGGGTTGTCACTGTACCAGTATTTTGAGCCTTGCATACCTTCTGATGTAAGTCTAGGCGTAAAAGGCATTAGCAATCACCTCCTAACAATGACTCCCACATTTTTGAGCCACAGGAAGAATCATTGTGGCCATTTGTGCCGCATTCAATTCCGTAAGCCCTCATCATGCTCTGATATGAATTGATGGCAAAGATTGTGTTGTTACCCGCATTGCCGTCGATTGACAAAGGTTTTCCATTTTGACCAATGAAGCCCTGTGAACGTAAGATAGCTTGTAGTGCGACTACATGAGTACCTTTTGAGTTGAGAATTACTGTTTTCATGATAACACCTTCTCTACAAAAGTGACTTTAGCCGCTTTAACGTCGTACGAAGCAAAAACTATTTTGTACTGTGGGGCTTCAGATGATGAATCTAAAATGATACCACTTGAAAAGCGATATATGATAGAATCTGTTGTGTTGCTGAAGTAGTTACAATAAAACATTACATCAGTGTATTTTTCTGATGTCAAAATAAAATCTTGTGGTTTTGGAAATATGTTTAAGTTCACATTACAGTCTGTAAATGTAACAACGCCAGTAGTATCAACTGCTACATTTTTATCTTCTCTTAAGCGTGTGAAAAGCATACCACTATTTGTAAGAAAAACATAGCCTGAACCATTCGTGTAAAATTTTACATATTTCCATTTTAATTTGTTGGCATCCAATAATACATATAAATAATTCGTCAAATCATCAAACAGAAAATTATATAAATTTTCAGATATATCTTTTTTTTCGCTTTCTGTTAAATTGCCTATATCACTAAAATGCTTAACACTTGCAAACTTACTAGTATCAACCTTGTTTTCATCAACAGCATTCTTTATTTGATTTTGAAGAATAGCTAGTAAAACTAAATCGTCAATCTGTTTTTTCATTTTTATCCCCCACTTCCCTCGGAGAAATTACTTGTCCGTTATCTGTTATTTCATACCAAAATAAATTATTTTCAGATTCAATAGGTCGAAACATTTGAGAAGCATTACAACACACAAAAACTGATGTTTTGTTTTCATTTTTTGAATTAATATCGACTTTTGTTATGAAAATACTGCCAACAGGTATTTCCCGACTAAATAGTGGTTTAAATGGAAGAGAATTATTTCCGCCAGGTGCTGTAGTATTCAAAAGAACAAATTTACCATCATATTCGTTAATACACTGAATATTACTTTTAAGTAAAGCATTTTTTAATTCATCTGTCATTTATCCACCCTGTTCCCAATAACGTCTGACAATTTTTGAAGTGCCAATGTGTTGTTATTTAATGCTGTTGTTACTTCTTTCATTTCCTGCTGATGCTGTTCATTGAGTTTGTCAATATCTTCTCTGTTTCGGTCTGTCATATACTTGACATACCAAGCCATAGCGATAGCACACACAATAGGGAAACCAAGTGCGCCAACAGCCTGTAAAATAGCATTTACATCCATTCTTTTTTCACCGCCTTTTCATCTGAAATATTATACACTATATATTGCTTTTTGTCAAGAAGTATGATACAATATATAGAGAAAGTAGGTGACATACACAATGAATAAATACTATGACGGCACAAAACTTTTGAGCATGCTTGACATAAATGGTAACAAGCCAGAAATCTATATGGTTACAACTAATAGAACAGGGGGAAAGACAACATATTTTAGCAGGCTGTTAGTTAACAGATTTCTAAAAAGAGGCGAAAAGTTCGCGCTTGTATACAGATATAATTATGAACTTGACGAAATAGCGGACAAATTCTTTAAGGACATTGGCTCACTTTTCTTTAGAGGATATGAAATGACAAGCAAAAGACGCGCCTCTGGTATTTTTCATGAGCTGTTCTTAAATGAAGAACCATGTGGATATGCATTCTCACTTAATAATGCGGATGCATTAAAGCGATACAGTCACCTTTTTTCAGACGTTCAGCAAATGATGTTTGATGAATTCCAAAGTGAAACTAATCACTACTGCACAGATGAAATCAAAAAGTTTTTAAGTGTACACACAAGCGTTGCAAGAGGACAGGGAAAACAAATTAGATATGTGCCTGTTTTTATGTGTGGTAACACTGTATCTATTATTAACCCATATTATACAGCTATGGGTATATCTGCTAGATTAAAAGAAGATACAAATTTCCTAAAAGGTAATGGTTTCGTACTAGAACAGGGCTTCATTGACACGGCATCCATTGCACAAAAACAAAGTGGTTTCAACAAAGCTTTTTCAAGTGACAAATATGTTGCATATTCTAGTCAAGGCGTATACCTTAATGACAGCAAAGCTTTTATTGATAAACCGAGTGGTAGGGGAAGATATGTGTTCACTCTTAAATACAAGGATAGAATGTATGGCATTAAGGAATATGCTGATTCTGGTATTATATTTTGTGATGATAAACCAGATAACTCCTGTCCGTTAAAAATAACAGTTACTACTGACGATCATAATATCAACTATGTTATGTTAAAAAAGAATGACTTAATTCTGACTAACCTAAGATTTTATTTTGAAAGAGGTTGTCTAAGATTTAAAGACATGATGTGTAAAGAAGCTGTGCTTGCTTCACTCTCATATTAAGGTATCACCAAGTGCTAACATTAATGTATACAGTTAGAAGGCAACGTTGAAAGATACGCTAACTAGTATGTTGGTAAATTGCAGACCGCTTTAATGTACCACTTGTAAATGATATATTGCCACTCTAGTTACAGAACGAATGTTCGTGACGTGGGTGGCATTTTTATTGAACATCTCTTAAATGAGAATCATTCTCAAATGAGAACCATTCTCAATTAGAACGGATTTGAAAGCGAACAAGCGTTCTGACTCAAATGTCGTACCTGTGAGTGACAAATGGCATCAGACAGATAGTACATCAGTAGTCAGCAACAGATACACAACAACGCATAACCA
>OGLI01001203.1_pt1 | contig 17403 bp, 14 predicted proteins | sample 1572661 | NCBI WGS metagenome assembly OGLI01 (sample SAMEA2581901, study PRJEB24529) | metagenome | biome: Human gut stool | place: China | collected 2011 | reverse complement strand
AAAGAAGAAGCAGACTTTAAAACCATGAAAGTGAATTTTTATCAAGATATAACAACAGGATTCGAGTATTTATTACAATATCTTGATGATGAAAAAGGAGATTATCTTACTGGATTCAAAGTTGTCAGTTTTGAACGTCCAGAAAAAGATGACTATAGTGGTTGGCGAAAATATAATAAGCACAAATCAATATATTTTTGTTGTTTAGATAAAGCAGGGTTTAAAACGAATCAAAAAATAGAACTAAAAATATCTATAAATGAAGAAATTGAAGATATATTAAAAAAAGAAGAAGCTGAAGAAATATTAATTGAGCGATTTGGAAAAGACAGTATTATTGCGTTGGCAACAACTATAGATGAAATTCCTTATGTTCGTAATGTAAATGCTTTTTATGCTGATGGTGCATTTTATGTGCTTACATATGGATTATCAAACAAAATGAAGCAGATCGAAGCAAATCCTATTGTAGCACTTGCTGGTGACTGGTTTACCGCACATGGAAAAGGAATTAACTTAGGGTATTTCGGGAAAGAAGAAAATAAAGATATTGCAAATAAGATGCGAGTGGCATTTTCTGAGTGGATTGATAATGGACATAATAATTTTGATGATGTTAATACATGTATTTTGCGTATTGACTTAATAGATGGATTATTGCTCTCACATGGAACCCGATATGAAATTGATTTTTCTAAGTAACCATAACGGAGTATACGGTTCGAAAATATAGAAACATTTATAAAAGGCGGGGACAATATCCTCGCCTTAAATTTGTCTTGATCATTGAGACAATTTGACTACTGATCAGACATACTGGGTATATATAAAGCAATTGAATATGATTACCCAATCATTGAGAGAGCACTAGGTATGTACAGTTCACACAGCAGCCAGAGAAAATACCGGTGGCAGGTTTGATGGTGGAACGAGGTATGAGTGAACAATAACAGGATGAAAATCAGATTTATACCTTGATTTCCGACCGTGTTTGTGTAAGAATATACAAATGGAAAGTATGCAATACTGTATATTATCAAAAGTGCGCCATAACTTATAAATAAGCCATAGAATGGAAAACAGAGTTTATATTAAGCCTATAAAACTATATAACTTGAGAAGCAAACTATAAAATTAGGGTAACTTATAGAATTAGAGTAATATATAGACTTAAAAGAAAATAAGAGGTTTGAGTATGAGAGGAATTGATACCCAGGTACGCAAAAACCGCAGACGTATTTTTAAAGAAGTAGCGTCTCTTGCGTATCATTCAGAAAATCTGAAGGATGACATTGAGGCACTGCCTTATAAAATTGTAGATTATGATGAATCCGAGTATCAGAGTATTTACAGGGAGCGGGCGATTGTCCGTGAGAGTATCCGTCTTGCAATGGGATTATCCTTGAGACCGGAGAACGCTCCGGTTCATCTGACACAGGGGCTGGAAGAAAGTAATATTGATGAAAAGTATTATGAGCCGCCGCTCATGCAGGTCATTCCATCTGCATGTAATGCCTGCCCGGTTAATTGTTATATGGTTACGGACAAGTGTATGGGCTGTGTGGCACATCCCTGTCGTGAGGTGTGCCCAAGAGGTGCCATTTCCATGAAGAATGGCAAATCTGTTATTGATCAGGAGAAGTGTATTAAGTGTGGTAAATGTAAGGCGGTTTGTCCTTACGATGCAATTTCCCATCAGGTAAGACCGTGCCTTGACCACTGCGGCGTGAATGCAATTAAGAGTGATGATAAGGGACGGGCTGTGATTGATCCGGATCTGTGTGTATCCTGCGGTCAGTGTATGGTAAGCTGCCCGTTTGGTGCAATCGCAGATAAATCCCAGATTTTCCAGCTGATCCGTGCAATGCAGTCCGGTCGGAAGATTATTGCACAGGTGGCACCTGCCTTTGTTGGTCAGTTTGGTCCAAAGGTAACACCGGATATGATTAAAACAGCGCTGAAGGAGCTGGGCTTTTATGATGTATATGAAACCGCTATCGGTGCGGATATGGGCGCGATGGCAGAAGCAGAGAACTATGTGAAGGAGGTTGCAACAGGAGAGCTTCCGTTCCTTCTGACTTCCTGCTGCCCTTCCTGGTCCATGCTTGCGAAGAAGTTCTTCCCGGAAACGATTGATAAGATTTCAAATGAGCTGACGCCCATGGTAGCAACCGCACGGAAGATCAAGGAAGATCATCCGGATGCCAGCGTGGTATTTATTGGCCCCTGTGCATCAAAGAAGCTGGAGGCATCCAGAAGAACCGTCCGTTCTGATGTGGACTTTGTAATTACCTTTGAGGAATTAGCCGGTATGTTTGAAGCAAAGGGACTTCTTCCGGAAGCGGTGGAAGCACATGACCATATGAACGATGCAACCTCAGCGGGACGTGGTTATGGTGTTGCCGGTGGTGTTGCAAGTGCAATTGAAAGCTGTATTCGTGAGTACTATCCGGATGTGGAAGTGCACATTGAACATGCAGAGAGTCTCGCCGAATGTAAGAAGATGCTGATGCTTGCCAAGGCGGGCAAGAAGAACGGATGTCTGATTGAAGGCATGGCATGCCCCGGTGGATGTGTTGCCGGCGCTGGAACCAATATTCCGATTCCGCAGGCAGTTAAGGAAGTGACCTCCTTCAAGAATGCGGCCGAGGAGAAGCTGCCCTCAAAGGAAGACTAAGAGGATTATAAAAATAACACAACAGATTAGATGGCGTGAAATATTCAGAATTTGCAGTGTTTGAAGTTATGCATCACGCTGGAAAGAAGAGGAAACAGGAAATGACGAAAATCAGAACAAGATTTGCACCCAGTCCGACAGGGAGAATGCATGTTGGAAATTTACGTTCTGCATTGTATGAGTTTTTGATTGCAAAGCATGACGGTGGAGATTTTATGCTTCGTATCGAGGATACCGATCAGGAGCGTTTTGTAGAGGGTGCAGTCGATATCATTTATGACACGCTTGCAAAGGCGGGACTCAGCCATGATGAAGGTCCGGACAAGGATGGAGGCTATGGCCCTTATGTACAGAGTGAGCGTATGAAGACCGGCATTTATATGAAGTATGCCAAAGAGCTCATCGATAAGGGAGAAGCGTATTACTGTTTCTGTGACAAGGAACGTCTTTCTACCTTAAAGACCGAGGTCGTAGAGGGCAAGGAAATCATGATTTATGATAAACACTGTCTGCATTTGAGCAAGGAAGAGATCGAGAAGAATCTGGCAGAGGGAAAGCCGTTTGTCATCCGTCAGAACATTCCGACTGAAGGAACGACCACATTTCACGATGAACTGTATGGGGATATTACCGTAGAGAATGCGGAACTTGATGACATGATTCTGATTAAGTCTGACGGTTATCCAACCTATAACTTTGCTAACGTAGTAGATGACCATACCATGAACATTACCCATGTGGTACGTGGTAACGAATACCTGTCTTCCTCACCGAAGTATCAGCGTCTGTATGATGCGTTTGGCTGGGAGTCACCGGTATACATTCATCTGCCACTGATTACCGATGAAAATCATAAGAAGCTTTCCAAGAGAAGCGGACATTCTTCCTTTGAGGATCTGTTGGAGCAGGGATTCCTTCCGGAGGCTGTTGTAAATTATATCGCATTACTTGGCTGGAGTCCGGAAGACAACCGCGAGATCTTTTCACTGGATGAGCTGATTAAGGAATTTGACTATCACAGAATTAATAAGTCTCCTTCTGTTTTTGACTATATGAAGTTGAAATGGATGAATGGAGAATACATTAAGGCCATGGACGATGATAAGTTCTTTGAAATGGCAGAGCCGTATTTAAAGAGCACCATTACGAAGAATATGGATCTTCACAAAATTGCGGACATGGTAAAAACGAGAATTGAAGTATTCCCGGATATTCCGGATCTCATTGATTTCTTTGAAACGCTGCCGGAATACGATCCGTCCATGTATGAGCATAAGAAGATGAAGACCAACAGGGAAACTTCTCTTGATGTGCTTCGCAAATTACTTCCTGTTTTTGAACAGCAGGAGGATTACAGTAACGATGCGCTTTATCAGCTTCTGACCGGCTTTGCGGCTGAGAATGAATACAAGAACGGCTATGTACTCTGGCCGGTTCGTACCGCAGTATCCGGCAAGCAGATGACTCCGGCAGGCGCAACAGAAATAATGGAGCTTCTTGGTAAAGAAGAGTCCCTTGCACGTATCAGGAAGGGAATTGAGCTTCTTGAGAACTCCTGATGAAAAGCAGTTAAAGGCAATCAACCACGATTCCGGACCGGCACTTGTAATGGCTGGGCCGGGAAGAGGTAAGACCTTTACGATTGTCAGTCATATTCAATATCTGATTCGCAATAAGAAGATTCCACCGGAAGAAATTCTTGTTGTGACCTTTTCCAAAGCGGCTGCCATAGAGATGCAGACGCGGTATCTGGAATCTGCGGATTCCAATCCTTCCACAAATCCTGTCCGGTTTGGAACATTTCACAGTCTTGGTTATCAGATTTTAAGATCCACAGGTCAATTCCGAAATTTTTCATTGATTACAGATAAGCAGAAGTATCATTTCCTGGAGGTTATTCTGAAAAACGAAGGGCTTTCCTCTTTATGTACCCATGATCAGGAAGCAATTCTTTTAAATGCCCTTGCAGCAAGAAAAGCAGGAGGTATAGAGAAGACATCATTAGAATTGCTGGATGTGGAGACGCCTGGATTTGATGCAGAAAAGCTGTTTGCCCTGTATCAGAGTGATCTGGAAGAACGGAGACTGTTGGATTATGATGATCTGATTTTGAAGTGCAATGAACTTTTTCGGAAATCACCGGCGGTTTTGGAACGGTATCAGCCGCTTTTTACCCATATTCTGGTAGATGAATTTCAGGACATCAATGCTTCCCAGTATGAATTGATTACGATGCTGGCACTTCCACAGAGGGAGCTGTTCGTGGTCGGGGATGATGACCAGTCCATCTATGGATTCCGTGGATCGAGACCGGAATTTATGAGGGAATTTCTTCAGCAGTACACAGATGTGAAGCGTTATGAACTTACCGCGAACTACCGCAGTGGGGAACGGATTGTTGCACTTGGCCGGAAAATTATCGAACAGAATAAAGAACGTTTCCCAAAAGAATTTCTCCCAAAGAAAAAAGGCGGTGAAGTCTCTTTTGGGCATCTGAATACCAGGCGGGAAGAGGAAGAGCTTCTGGTGCAGGATATCCGGAGGAATTCGATGGAATGTCTGGATCAGACGGCGATTATTGTAAGAACAAATCTGGAGGCCAGACAGTATGAGGCGCTTTTGAAAGGAAAACAATTTCCGGTTGCCGGAAGTGTAAAGAAGGAACAGGGGGTCTTTCAATCGGAAATAGCAGAGGATCTGTATGCGTTCCTAAGGTTTCTGTATGAGGGAGGACACCGGAAGGATTTCATGCGCATTATGGATAAGCTGGAACCGGATCTTACGAGAAAGGCGCTTGTCTCAGAAATTATAAGCGAAGAGGAGCTTATGCGTTATTACAGAAGTAACGTTGAGATGCGGGGACAGATCCGGAAGCTGTTTTCAAAGCTTGCACTTGCCGGACGGCTGCAGACGCATCTGGCTATCCGGTTGTTTCGGAATGAGATCGGATATGATTCTTATCTGAAGAAGAAAAGCAGAAGCTATGTGGAATACGAAGATAAGAAGAAAATGGCACAGACCATTCAGGAAGTGTTTGCGTCCTACCAAAGGACGAAACCGTTAGATGAATTTATCCTGCAATGTCAGGAAAAGGAAAATAAAAGCCCGATAGCAGAGCAGAGAAAGGGAATCCATGTAATGACCATGCATGCTTCAAAGGGTCTGGAATTTCAGCATGTATATCTGCCGGACCTGAATGAAGGGATTATTCCACCGAAGGGTGTTGTTGATGCAAAGCAGATTGAGGAAGAACGAAGGCTCCTGTACGTTGCAGTAACAAGAGCCCGTGAAAAATTGTTCTTATATGAAACCAGGGAGCGCAACCGTAAGGTGACGCGGTTTCTTGTTTTATAGGAATTCCGACGGAATTTCCTATAAGGCAAGGAGCTCCGCGCGGCTCGCACTGCGGCAATAGGCAGATGAATTACTGCTCCGTGATTTCATCAAACTCCTGGGTGTCCAGAAACTCATCGAATGCATCGGCAACCGCTTCGTATTCGTTATCATCATCGATATAATCAAGCACCGGTTCTTCATTGGGATCGTTCTCGTTTTCAGAGTAACGATAGAACCAGACTTCTCCATCTTCGTTTTCACCATTCTCATCAAGAGGGAGCAGGACGATGTAATCCTGATTATTTACGGTTAAGATGGTTACAATGGCACATTCTACAGAGGATCCGTCTTCCAGATCCAAAGTGACGGTCATTTCTTCATCGTTGCTTTCGGGCTGTTCAAATGTTTGGCTCATATAAATTCTCCTTTCGGTTTTTCCTTTATTCTACAAGGCTTTGGGGCGATCTGCAAGAGGCTTCTGCGAAGTTTTTTACACAGGGAATGGGATTTGTGTTAGACTAGACATAGAACGATTAACTAAAATCAGGAGGAAAAGCATGAGTAGTCTTGCTGTGACATATTTTAAACCGTACCAACCCGGAATCGAGAGAACCGTTTCGGGCTTTCGGTTTGCCCTGGTCAATAAGAAGAACGGCTGCGAAAGCGGAATCCTTCTTTATGATGATAAGAAACAGGAACAGAGAATTCCTTTGAGTGAAAAGGGACGCAAGGGAGAGCTGTTTGGTGTGGAGATCCGGGGAGAGGATCTTAATCAGCTGACCTATAATTTCTACGATGGAGATGAGATTTATACGGATCCGTATGTGCAGGGCGTTGCCGGATTGGAGCAGTTTGGAGGCAAGAGTACCAAAGAGCGGATGACCTATGGCGTTTTGAAGAAGCAGGACTTTGACTGGGAAGAGGATACAAATCCGGAGATTCCCTTTGAAGATACGATTCTATATGGAATTCATGTAAGAGCCTTTACGAAGCATAAGTCTTCAAATGTGGCACATCCTGGAACGTTTGAAGGAATCGTGGAGAAAATTCCTTATCTGAAGCAGCTTGGCATTACGGCGGTTGAACTGATGCCCTGTTACGAATTTGATGAAACGAAAATCAAACCTCTGTATTCTGACCAGCGCAAACCGGAGGAGGCAAAACAGAAGGAAGAGGAAGGGAAGAAGGAAGTACAGGACAGACGTCTGAACTGCTGGGGCTTCCAAAAGGGCTTTTACTTTGCACCGAAGGCATCCTATAGTTCGAAAGCCCCGGAAATCAGCTTTAAAACCATGGTCCTGGAACTGCATAAGGCAGGAATCGAAGTGTTGATGCATTTTTATTTCCCGGAGGATATTTCTCAGGGCTTTATGGTACAGGTTCTGAAATTCTGGACAATGGAATATCATGTGGATGGATTCCGGATCAATGGATTTCATCTTCCGGTGCGGATGCTTTTAGGATCTGTCCTGTCTTGAGGAGGATTCCTTTAAGCATGTGGCGGTGGACAACGGAAATTTCCGCAATGATATCCGCAGATTTTTAAAGGGTGATGAGGGACTTGTAAATGACTTTATCCGCTATCAGCGCCGGAACCCAAAGGAATATGCGGTGATGAATGCGGTGTGTGATTATGACGGCTTCAGTCTTATGGATCTGGTTTCCTATGACCGCAAGCATAATGAGGCTAATGGGGAAAATAATGCCGATGGGACTGACTACAATTACAGCTGGAACTGTGGTATTGAAGGAACGACCCGTAAGAAAAATATACTGTCGCTGCGTAAGAAGCAGATCAAGAATGCCATTGCATTTTTAATGCTCAGTCAGGGAACCCCATTCTTATTCAGTGGGGATGAATTTGGCAACAGCCGGCTTGGAAATAACAATGCCTATTGTCAGGATAATGAAGTGTTCTGGCTGCAATGGAAAGATAATACCCAGATGTTTCAGGAGCTTCTTTCCTTCACTCAAAAGATGATTACGCTCCGGAAGCAGAATCCGATCATTCATATGAAAAAGGAACTGAAGGTTATGGATTCACTTGGCTGTGGTTATCCGGCCATTTCCTATCACGGAGCTGAAGCATGGCGCCCGGATTTAAGCTTTGTGAGCCGTCTTGTGAATATTTTTCTTTGTGGAAGGTATGCGAATGAGGGCGATCCGTTCCTTTATCTTGCATATAATATGCATTGGGAGGCGCATAAGCTGGCACTTCCGAAGCTTCCGAAAACCCTTCGTTGGAAAAGGATCCTGTCAACGGAAGAAGATGCAGGAGGTGAGGCGTTGAAGGAAATGGAAGCTGACAACGGACAGGTGATCGAAAGCCGGAGCATTGCTGTATATCAGACAGAAAGCAGTAGTAAGTAATATGAACATCCGTAATATCTGGAAGCATTTTAAAACTATCACATACCATAAGATCCTTGTGATGCAGGGCTGTTTTAAAATTGGTCTGTATAAGCAGGGGATTTTACATGATTTATCGAAATACAGTCCCTCGGAATTCTGGGTGGGAGTGAAATATTATCAGGGAACACAGAGCCCGAACAATGCCGAACGGGAGGCTCTTGGTTACTCAAGCGCATGGCTTCATCATAAAGGAAGAAACAGGCATCATTACGAATACTGGCTGGATTATACTGCAACCGGGAAGCGGGGGGAAATTGTACCGGTTCCCATGCCGGATCGTTATATCGCAGAGATGCTGGCTGACCGCATTGCGGCCAGTAAGATTTATAGTGGGAATAGTTATACTGATGATGCACCATTGAAGTACTATCTTAAGGGCAGCGAACACGCCCCGCTTCATCCCTATACGAGGGAAATCCTGGAGCGGTTCCTTTATATGCTGGCAGAAAAAGGAGAGAAAGAAACCTTTGCCTACATAAGAACATTCCTGAAGCAGAAGCATACTATGAAGTAGAACCATTGTGGTAAAAGGAGTTATTCATATTATGAATGGCAGCTGTTTACTGATTTTACTGATTTTGTGTGCGATGAACCGGTGCTGTGGAGAGGCCTGCCGTGGAGGCAGCAATACCAGTTCCTGTGGTTGTGGCTGCGGAACCCAGAGCGTGATTCAGCCAAGAAGAGAGAGACCGGAGAATTCCAAGGGAGATTGCAGGAAGGAGCAGGAGACCTGTTGTGAAAGCAGCCATGCAGAGAGAGCTTCTTCAGATTGTGGATGTCAGATAGATCCGGAGCCGTGCTTTGAACAGGTAAGACCGTTTATGACTTATCAGAATACAAACTTACATCCGAATCCCGGCTGTGGATGTGGAAAGAATTAAAATTAAACATTGAAAGCGAGGCCTCCATTTGATAAAATACTATGATGGATATGTTATCATTTTATGGAGGCGGACATGAAAAAATTATTAGAACAAATCATTAAGTTTGGAATCGTAGGAGTGATCTGCTTTATTATTGACTTTGCAATTACTACGATTCCAACTTATTTTTTTGGACAGAACACGGTTTATATTTCAGCAGTATTCGGCTTTGTCATTTCCTGCATTGTTAATTATCTGCTGAGTATCAAGTATGTTTTTACCGAGAAAAAGGACATGGACAAGCGGAAGGAATTCATTGTATTTGTCATTCTTTCTGCGGTTGGACTTGTCATTAATGAACTGATTATTTATCTGTGTCAGGATGTGTTATATGCGAATGTGGCGTTCTTAAACGAACTGATTCCGGACAGCTTAATTGTACCGATCAGTAAGATCATTGCCACAGGAGTGGTTATGGTATACAACTTTATTTCCAGAAAGATCTTTCTGGAAGGAAAAAAGACAAAGAAAGAAGATGCACAGGTGTAAGACCTGTCTGAGGGTAAGGTGTGAACGAACAGCAAAGACAATTGGATTATATCGAAAAAGCAAAAGGCTATGTAGAAGCTCTTACACAGCAGCTTGGACGGAAAGCAACCTGCTGTGTAACGACCTTTGGCTGTCAGATGAACGCCAGAGATTCCGAGAAGCTTGCCGGAATTCTGGAAGGTGCCGGATTTGAACTGATTGAGGACGAGGATGCGGATTTTGTGATTTATAACACCTGTACAGTCCGTGACAATGCCAATCAGCGTGTCTACGGAAGACTGGGACATTTAAACAGCCTTAAGAAGAAGTCTCCGCATAAGAGGATTGCCCTGTGCGGCTGCATGATGCAGGAGCCCTCCGTGATTGAGAAGATCAAAAAGAGTTATTCCTTTGTGGATCTGATTTTCGGAACCCATAACATTTATAAATTCCCGGAGCTTTTAGTTACGATGTTTGAATCAGACCGTATGGTCATTGATATCTGGAAGGATACCGACCAGATCGTGGAAAATCTTCCGGTTGACCGGAAATATCCGTTTAAGTCCGGTATTAACATTATGTTTGGCTGCGACAACTTCTGCAGCTATTGTATTGTGCCTTATGTGCGGGGACGGGAAAAGAGCCGGGAGCCGAAGGACATTCTTCGTGAAATTGAAAGTCTCGTAGCAGATGGCGTTGTAGAAGTCATGCTGCTTGGTCAGAATGTCAATTCCTATGGAAAGAATCTGGAGAATCCGATCAGCTTTGCACAGCTCTTAAGAGAAGTAGAGAAGATTGAAGGTCTGCAGAGAATCCGTTTCATGACGTCTCATCCGAAGGACTTATCCGATGAACTGATTGAAGTCATGCGGGATTCAAAGAAGATCTGCCGTCACCTTCATCTGCCATTGCAGTCCGGTTCCACGAGGATCCTGAAGGCGATGAACCGTAAATATACAAAAGAGAGTTATCTTGCGCTTGTAGACAGGATCCGGAAGGAAATTCCGGATATGGCGATCACAACGGATATTATCGTTGGCTTCCCGGGCGAAACCAGCGCCGACGTGGATGAAACCATCGACGTCATCAACAGGGTGAAGTATGACAATGCCTTTACCTTTATTTATTCGAAAAGAACCGGGACACCTGCTGCCGCAATGGAAAATCAGGTGCCGGAGGAACAGGTAAAGAAGGATTTTGACCGGCTGCTTAAGGTGGTACAGGATACCGCAAGGGAGCGCGTAGCAAGACTGGAAGGACAGACTCTGGAAGCACTTGTAGAAGAAGTGAACGAACAGGATGCTTCTCTTTTAACCGGGCGGTTATCCAATAATACGATTGTTCATTTTAAAGGCGATCCCGGCCTAATCGGAAAGATTGTACCGGTATACTTAAAGGAATGCCATGGATTCTATTACCTGGGTGAACTGAACAGCCGTTTAAGGTGATGCAGAAGTCCGGCTTTTATGAAAAAGTAGGAGAAGAAAATTTCTGTGCACACATTGATGATGCAATAAAGAGAGCCGAGCAGTACTGCGCGGCAGAGTGACGAAAGGGAAATGGTTGATGTGATGGAAGTTACACCAATGATGCAAAAATATCTGGAAACGAAGAAGGAGTATCCGGATTGCATTCTGTTTTACCGTTTAGGGGATTTTTATGAAATGTTCTTTGATGATGCCATTACAGCATCAAAGGAGTTAGAGCTTACCCTTACCGGGAAAAGCTGCGGACTGGAAGAACGCGCACCAATGTGCGGTGTGCCCTATCATGCCGTAGAGGGATACTTAAACCGTCTGGTTTCCAAAGGATATAAGGTAGCGATCTGTGAGCAGGTGGAGGATCCGAAGCTTGCAAAGGGGTTGGTGAAGCGTGAGGTTGTACGGATTGTGACCCCCGGAACGAACTTAAATACGCAGTCCATGGATGAAACAAGAAACAACTACCTGATGAGCATTGCATATTTTCAGGGGAAAATCGGAATTTCCGTTGCCGATGTCACAACGGGAGATTATTACCTCACCGAAGTGGAAGACAATAAGAAGCTTCTCGATGAAATCATGAAATACCATCCGAGCGAGATTATCTGTAACGATGCATTTACGGTAAGCGGAATGGATCTTGCCGATCTGAAGGACCGGCTGAATATTGCCATTTATTCCCTGGAACCGTTTTATTACGATGAGGATCGCTGCCGGAAGAGCCTTTTAAAGCATTTCCATGTGACTTCCCTGCAGGGGATGGGAATTGAGGACTTTCCATCCGGACTCATTGCAGCAGGATCCCTGATGCAGTATCTGACGAATACGCAGAAGATCCCGTTAAGCCATTTTACCCATTTGTACCCATATCTTACGAGTCGTTATATGCTGCTTGACAGCTCGACAAGAAGAAATTTAGAGCTAACAGAAACTCTCCGCGAAAAGCAGAAGAGGGGCTCTTTGCTGGGCGTTTTAGATAAGACGAAAACAGCGATGGGAGCCAGAACGCTGCGTCAGTATATTGAGCAGCCCTTAATTGATAAAAGCGAAATTGAAAAGCGTCTCGATGGCATTTCGGAGCTGTCGGAAAAGGCCATGCTGCGGGATGAAATCCGTGAATACTTAAATCCGATTTATGATCTGGAGCGTCTTCTTGGAAAGGTCAGCTACAAGACAGCTAATCCCAGAGATCTGCTGGCATTTGCTGGCTCCTTAAAAATGCTGCCGTCTATCAAGGTGCTGCTGAATGATTTTTCCTCAGACATTTTAAAGAAGATTCAGGAGGAAACCGATGATCTTACGGATGTGTGTACTTTAATTGAACGTGCCATCTGCGAGGAACCGCCGCTTGCCATTAGGGAAGGCGGGATTATCCGGGACGGTTTTGACGAAAATATCGACCGTCTGCGTCATGCCAAGAATGACGGAAAGACCTGGCTTGCAAGGCTCGAGGAGGAAGACCGGGAACGGACAGGAATCAAGAATCTTAAGGTAAAATATAACAAGGTATTCGGTTATTATTTTGAAGTGACGAACTCCTTTAAGAATATGGTGCCGGAGGATTATATCCGGAAGCAGACCTTAACGAATGCGGAACGTTATACGAATGCGAAGCTTAAGGAAATGGAGGATACTATCCTGAATGCCGAGGATAAGCTGAATGGTCTGGAATATGATCTGTTTTGCCAGATCCGTGACAGCATTGCCGGAGAAATCGACCGCATCCAGCGTACAGCCAAGGCCATTGCAAGGCTCGATGTGTTGTGTTCCTTATCCTATGTAGCAGAGCGGAATCATTATGTACGGCCGAAGATTAATGAAAAGGGAGTTATTGACATCAAAGCCGGACGGCATCCGGTCGTAGAGCAGATGATTTCCAACGATATGTTTATTTCGAATGATACATACCTTGATAATAATAAATATTGTGTGTCTATTATTACCGGACCGAATATGGCTGGTAAATCCACTTACATGCGGCAGGTGGCGCTGATTGTCCTCATGGCGCAGATCGGTAGCTTTGTGCCTGCGGACTCTGCCAATATTTCCATGACAGACCGGATCTTTACAAGAGTCGGTGCCTCAGATGATCTGGCAAGCGGGCAGAGTACCTTTATGGTGGAAATGAATGAGGTAGCAAACATTCTGCGGAATGCGACCTCGAACAGTCTATTGATTTTGGATGAGATCGGAAGAGGAACCTCAACCTTTGACGGACTCAGCATTGCCTGGGCGGTGATTGAGCATATCAGCAATAAGAAGCTGCTTGGTGCAAAGACGTTGTTTGCAACGCATTACCATGAACTTACCGAGTTAGAGGGAAAGATGAACAATGTCAATAATTATTGCATTGCCGTAAAGGAAAAGGGAGATGACATTGTGTTCCTGCGTAAGATTGTTAAAGGTGGTGCCGATAAGAGTTATGGTATTCAGGTAGCAAAGCTTGCCGGGGTGCCGGATATGGTCATTGACCGTGCCAAGGAAATCGTGATACAGCTTTGTGACAATGACATTCTTGAAAAGGTACAGAGCATTGCGATCGACCAGAAGGAAACAAAGCACAAGGCGGTCAAATATGACGAAGTGGATTTAAGCCAGATGTCCCTGTTTGATACCGTGACCGATGAAGATGTTTTAAATGAATTGAAGGAGCTGGATGTATCGACACTGACTCCACTTGATGCATTGAATACCATTTACCGGTTACAGAACAAGTTGAAGAATCGTTGGTAGGAGGTTAGCATTGGCAGTTATTCATCTTTTAAGCCAGAATACAATTGATCAGATTGCGGCAGGTGAAGTAGTCGAACGGCCGCGCAGTGTCGTAAAGGAGCTTACGGAAAATGCAATTGATGCGGGAGCAACGGCAATTTCCGTAGAGATTAAGGAGGGCGGTATTTCCCTCATCCGGGTTACGGATAATGGAAGCGGAATCGAAAAGAGTCAAATCCGGAAAGCCTTCTTAAGGCATGCTACCAGTAAGATCGAGGATGCACAGGATCTTCCACACATTCAAAGTCTTGGGTTCCGTGGAGAAGCCTTATCCAGTATCTGTGCTGTATCCCAGATGGAGCTGATTACGAAGACACAGGAGGATTTTACCGGCATACACTATCAGATTGAGGGTGGCGCCGAGTGTGAATTCAGTGAGATCGGAGCACCGAAGGGGACGACATTCCTTGTACGGAATCTGTTTTATAATGTACCGGCCAGACGCAAATTCTTAAAGCAGCCACAGACGGAAGGAAGCTATGTGGCAGATCTGATGGAGCATCTGGCACTTTCCCATCCGGATATTTCAATTAAATTTATTGTAAACGGTCAGGTTCGTTTCCAGACCAGCGGCAACAATCAGTTAAAGGAAGTTATTTACCGTATTTATGGAAAGGAAGTGACAGACCATCTGATTGATTTTTCCTTAAACGGGAAGTCCGTGCGTGTCAGGGGCTTTTTGGGAAAGCCGGAGCAGAACCGTTCCAACCGGAATTTTGAAATTTTCTTTGTAAATGGAAGATATGTTCATAATGATGTTTTGCAAAAGGCTGTGGAGGAAGGCTATAAGCAGTATCTGATGCAGCATAAATTCCCTTTTTGTGTTCTGCATTTTGAGTTTGAACCGGAAGATATTGATGTGAATGTACATCCCGCCAAGATGGAAATCCGTCTCCAGCACGGAGCAGAGGTTTATGCAGAGATTGCAGCGGCGATCCGTGACCGTCTCCATGAAATCGAACTGATTCCGGATGTCCTTCTTACGGAAGAAAAGGAACAGACACCACAGATCAGACAGGCCCCGGAGCCGTTCGAGGTGAACCGTACCTACATGGAGAGGATTCAGGAACCGGCAGCAGAATATACCAGGAATCAGAGACAATCCGGGGAGCAGGTGGCGGTAAGAGCAGATTATGCCAGCGAGAACACTGTAGAAAAAGACAGGACAGAAAACGGGACAGAATCCGATCTTGCAGGATCTGATAGTGCAAGTTTGGATGTTGGACAGGAGTCTGGATTTGCAGGTATGCAGTATGAAACGTCCCGTCAGGAACCGGATATGGTTGCCGAGGAAGAAACGCCATATCAGGCAAAGCTTTCCGTGCAGAAAATTCTGGGTGATCATCCGGTAAATACCACCGAGAGCGATCTTCATCATAATATTATAAAATCTGCAGAACATATTCTGGTAGAGAAGCCGGTACAGCTTGACTTGTTCGAGGAAAATTTTGTGGATGTGAAGTCCAGGGAGTCCTATCAGATCCTGGGACAGATTTTTGATACATACTGGCTGATAGCCTTTAAGGACAAGCTGTTTATCATGGATCAGCATGCTGCGCATGAAAAGGTCAGGTATGAACGTCTTTTAAAGGAATTAAAAAACAAAACCGTGGCCTCCCAGCAGATTACGCCGCCTGTGGTGCTGCATTTAGACAGTAAGGAAGAACAGGCATTGCTTTCCTATCGGGATTATTTTACATCCCTTGGATTTGAAATCGAAGAGTTTGGAACCGGTTCTGTGGCCATCCGCAGTATGCCGGTGGATTTATATGGCTGTGAGGAAATGGAATTCTTCCGTGAGGTATTGGATGAACTGTGTGAGAATCCCATGAAGGATCAGCCGGATGTCATCTTAAATAAACTGGCATCCATGGCATGTAAGGCGGCTGTAAAGGGAAATAACAGTTTAACCCTTGAAGAGGTTTCAGCTCTTTTGGATGAGATGCTGACACTGGATAATCCTTATCATTGTCCGCATGGAAGACCGACGATTATTTCCATGAGCAGATATGAAATTGAGAAAAAGTTTAAAAGAATTGTAACGTAGGTGAAGCTATGGAGAAGAAACCACCCCTGCTTATTCTGACAGGACCTACAGCAGTCGGGAAGACCGCACTTTCCATTGCCCTTGCCAGAGAGGTACAGGGCGAGATTATTTCGGCAGATTCGATGCAGGTGTACCGTTATATGGACATCGGTTCTGCGAAGATCCGGAAGGAAGAGATGTGCGGCGTTCCACATTACCTGATTGACTGCCTGAATCCGGAGGAAGAATTTAATATTTATGTATTTCAGCAGATGGCAAAGAAGGCTATGGCACAGATTTATGCAAACGGGCATGTTCCAATTGTGGTTGGTGGAACCGGATTTTATATCCAGTCGCTGATCTATGACATCCTGTTTGAGGAAGAAGAGGATGACGGGATCCGTCAGAAATATGAACAGCTTCTTACTGAAAAGGGAGAAAAATATCTTCATGATCTGCTTGAAAAGGTGGATACGGTTTCGGCAGAGAAGATTCACTTTCATAATAATAAACGAGTAATCCGTGCTCTGGAATTTTATGAGAAGAATCATTATCCTATTTCCGAGCACAACGAAACGCAGCAGCACAGGGAGTCTCCATATGAGTTCCGGTATTTTGTGCTTAACGATGACCGGGAAAAGCTTTATCAGAAAATCGAACTGCGCGTGGATGAAATGGTGCAGAACGGACTGATTGATGAGGTGAAGCACCTTAAGGAAATGGGGTATCATCGTGGCATGGTTTCCATGCAGGGACTAGGCTATAAGGAGATTCTGGATTATCTTGATGATAAAATCACTCTTGAAGAAGCTGTTTACCGGATCAAACGGGATACGAGGCACTTCGCCAAGCGGCAGCTGACCTGGTTTGGGTCGGATCAGCGGATGCATTGGATTGAGCTGGATGCGCTGACCGAAGGGGAAACGCCGCTGGATAAAGCAATGGAAATACTGGAAAAGGAGGGAATGGCATGAAAAGCGGAATGGGCAAGCTGCTGACCTTTATTATGGCGGCATTTTTGCTGGTGTTTGCGGGCTACCATGCCTACCGGCACTTTTTCAGCGACTATACTACCGAGAATGTATACCGCTATACGGTGTACCACAGCACTACCGCTCAGGGGGTGTTTTTTCGGGAGGAAAAAAGCCTGGACCAGTCCGCGGGCAGCAACCTGCGCTATGCGGTGCGTGATGGCGAAAAGGTGCGGGTGGGCAGCGTGCTGGCCTTCCGGTACAGCGATGCCCTGAGTGCCGACTTGGCGGAGCGCCGGGCAGAGGCCCAGAAGGAGCTGACCATGCTGCAGAGGGT
>OGLI01001196.1_pt1 | contig 17433 bp, 14 predicted proteins | sample 1572661 | NCBI WGS metagenome assembly OGLI01 (sample SAMEA2581901, study PRJEB24529) | metagenome | biome: Human gut stool | place: China | collected 2011 | reverse complement strand
CCGCTTCTGGCCGCTGAGCCGGCAGAACAAGCCCAAGCAGTTCCTCGACATCATGGGGACGGGCAAATCATTCCTGCGCCATACGTTCGAACGCTTCGCGCCGCTGGTGCCCGACGAAAATTTCATCGTGGTGACCAACCGACGTTACAAGGAACTGATCCGCAATATCCTTCCCGAGATCCGCGAAGAACAGATTCTCTGCGAGCCGATCGGCCGCAATACCGCGCCGGCCATCGCCTACGCCGCCTACTGGTTGCGGAAACACGATCCCGAAGCGCAGATGATCGTCACGCCGGCCGATCACTGGGTGGTCGACGAGGAGGGGTTCCGCTCGATCATCGGCGAGTGCCTCGATTTCGTGACGGGCCACGATGCGTTGATGACCGTCGGCATCCGTCCCACACGCCCCGAAACGGGTTACGGTTATATACAGGCCTCGGCCGACGAGACCATTTGTCCGGTGAAGAGTTTTACGGAAAAGCCCAATCTGGAACTGGCCCAGACCTTCGTGCAGTGCGGCGAATTCTTCTGGAATTCGGGTATTTTCGTCTGGAAGGTCCGCGATATCGTGCGGGCCTTCGCCCAATACCTGCCCGAACACCATGCGCTGTTCTCGTCGGTCGAGGCGGCGTTCGGTACGCCGCAGGAGGACGAGGCCGTCGAACGGGTCTTTTCGTGCAGCCATCCCATTTCGATCGATTACGGCGTCATGGAGAAGGCCGGCAACGTCTACGTGCGCTCCAACGCCGACGTGGGTTGGAGCGACGTGGGGACGTGGGGTTCGCTCTACCAGCTCTCGCGCAAGGACCGTTACGCCAACGCCAAGCCTGCGGAGGGTTGTTACGCCTACGATACGCGCAACTGCATCATCTCGCTGCCCGAAGGCAAGGTGGCCGTCGTGAGCGGGTTGAAGGAGTACATCGTCGTCGATACGGAGGACGTGCTGATGATCTGCCCGCGCGGCGAGGAGCAGAACATCAAGAAGTATATCGACGAGGTGAAGTTCAACAAGGGCGAGGAGTATATCTGATAATCGATGAATAACGATTGACAATTGAACGAAAACGAACGGCTCGGAACGCAGCGTCTCTATGCGTTGTTCGAGCGATACCCCGCCGTCGCGACCGACTCGCGGCGGGCAGGTGAAGGGACGATCTTCTTCGCCCTCAGGGGCGACCGTTTCGACGGCAACCGCTTCGCCCTGGCGGCGCTCGATGCCGGTGCGGCCTGCGCCGTCGTCGACGATCCGGCGGTCGCGGCGTCGGCCGGAGAAGCTTATGCCGGACGGATCGTGACGGTAGACGACGCGCTGGCGGCCTTGCAGGCGCTGGCGTGCGAGCATCGTCGCAGGCTCGGCATTCCGCTGCTGGCGATCGTCGGCAGCAACGGCAAGACCACGACGACCCAGATGCTTGCATCGATCCTCCTCGCGCGATGGGGCGCCGAGCGCATGTGCGCGACCGAAGGCAACTTCAACAACGAGGTCGGCGTGCCCAAGATGCTTCTGAAGCTTGCCTTCGAGCACCGCGGTGCGGTGATCGAGTGCGGCATGAACCACAGGGGCGAAATGGCGAGGCTCGCCGACTGGACGCGTCCGACCGTGGCGCTGCTTACCAACGCGCAGCGCGAGCATCAGGAGTTCCTCAGGGGCGTCGAGGAGACGGCCCGTGAAAACGGACTCGTGATCGCCGCCCTCCCCGAGAGCGGCACGGCGGTCTATCCCGCCGACGACGCATGCGCGGACATCTGGGCCGACCTCGCGCTCGCGCGCGGCGTCGACGAGCTGACCTATTCGACTGATCCCGACGTCGAGGCCGACGTCATGGGCCGAGTCGAGAACGGAGAGCTCGTGATCTCGACGGACGAAGGCGACGTGGTGCGCACGAAGCTTCGCATTACGGGAAGCCACAACGTGCACAACGCCACGGGCGCTGCGGCTGCGGCTTTTGCCATGGGCATCGGCCCCGAGGCCGTTGCGGCGGGGCTCGCCGACAAAGTGGTCGAAACCGCCGGACGGTCGTCGTCGCTGGCCCGGAACATCGCCCGGGGCTCGGCGCCTTCGAGCCTGTTCCCGGACGCGGCACGCGTTTCGTCGGAAAGCACCTTGTTGTGATCGACGAGGCATACAATGCCAATCCCGACAGCGTGCGCGCCGCCATGAACGTCCTTGCGGGCGAGGCGGGCCCGAGGACCTTCATCCTGGGCGACATGGGCGAGATCGGCGACAGCGCCGAAGAAGCCCACCGCGAGGCCGGCGAGTACGCCAGATCGCTCGGCATCGACGCCCTCTACGCCTGCGGTCCGCTTTCCCGTCATGCGGCGGAGGCCTTCGGCGAAGGCGGCCGCTGGTTCGAGACCAGAGACGCCCTCATCGAGGCACTCAAGGGTCTCAGGGGGACGGCGACCGTCAAGGCGAGCCACTTCATGGGCTTTGCGGCCGTCGTGCGCGCCCTGCAGGACAACGAAGAATAAACCCAGCAATCCAAGAACAAAGAGAGCCTGAGCCTTCAGGCTTTGCAACATGCTTCTAGAACTTTTCCGCTCTCTGGCCGACGGTTTCCCGGCCCTCAACGTCTTCAACTACCTGACGCTGCGCGCGGTGCTTGCCGCGCTCACCTCCATGGGGATCGGGTTTGCGCTCGGTCCCTGGATGATCGCCCGCCTTAAGAACCTGCATTTCGGACAGGCCGTGCGCACCGACGGGCCCAAGACCCATCTCGTCAAGGACGGCACGCCGACGATGGGCGGCGCGCTCATTCTCTTCGCCATCACGGTTTCGACTCTGCTCTGGGCCGATCTCTCCAACCGCTTCATCTGGGTCGTGCTCTTCGTGACGCTCGGCTACGGCTCCATCGGCTGGATCGACGACTACCGCAAGGTCGTGCACCACAATCCCAAGGGCATGAGCGCGAGGGAGAAGTTCTCGTGGCAGTCCGTGATCGGCCTTGCCGCAGCTTTCTACCTTGTATTTGCGCTTTCCGTTCCTGCGGGCGGAACGCTCACCGAGACGATTGCGGGCTGGGTCGAGGCTGGCTTCCCGCTCGACATCTCGAGCAACCTTCACCTTCTCATCCCGTGCTTCAAGGACATCGCCCTTCCGCTCGGCCTGGTGGGCTTCATGGTCTTCACGTATGTGGTGATCGTCGGCAGCTCCAACGCCGTGAACCTCACCGACGGCCTCGACGGTCTTGCCATCCTTCCGAGCGTCATGGTGGGCGGTGCGCTGGGCATCTTCGCCTACGTCGTGGGACGTCCCGACTATGCGGGCTATCTGATCTTTCCCTACATTCCGGGGGCGGGCGAACTCGTCGTGATCGCAGGGGGCCTGCTCGGCGCAGGTCTCGCGTTCCTCTGGTACAACGCCCATCCCGCCCAGGTCTTCATGGGCGACGTGGGCGCGCTGGCGCTCGGCGGCTGCCTCGGCACCATGGCCGTCATCACCCGTCAGGAACTCGTGCTCGCCGTCATGGGCGGCATCTTCGTCGTGGAGACGCTCTCCGTCATGATTCAGACGGTCTACTTCCGCCTCTCCCACGGCAAGCGCATCTTCCTGATGGCTCCCGTCCATCATCACTTCGAGCTCAAGGGCTGGAAGGAGACCCAGGTCGTCACGCGCTTCTGGATCATCACGATGATCCTCGTGCTCATCGGCCTTTCGACGCTCAAGATCCGCTGACGGGCAGGGCGTTCCGCGGGGTTTGAAAAGGACAGTTTGATCATGAAGCAGGAAGTTGACAAGAAGACCGCCCTCATCGTTGGGCTCGGCGCCTCTGGGCTCGCCTGTGCGCATCATCTCGGTCGCCGCGGATGGAAAATCCGCGCGGCCGACACGCGCGAGGCGCCCGCCGGTGCGCAAAGGCTCGGGGCCGAGATGCCCGATGCGGAAATCCGCACGGGCGGCCTGCCCGAATCGCTCCTCGACGGCGTTTCGCTCGTCGTGATGTCCCCCGGGCTTTCCACCCGCTTCGGTGCGGCTGCACCGCTTGTCGCGAGCGCCAGGGCCCGCGACATTGAGGTCGTGGGCGAGATCGAACTCTTCGCCAGAGCGCTCGCAGACCTTGAGGCCCGCACGGGTTACCGCCCCGTCGTAATCGGCGTGACCGGCACGAACGGCAAGACGACCACGACGACGCTGGTCACGAAGATGGCCGCCGAGGGCGGCCGTCGTGCGACGGCTGCGGGCAACATCGGCCCCAACGCCGTGACCGAGCTCGACAAGGCGCTCGATGCAGGCGTTCTGCCCGAGGTCTGGGTGCTTGAGCTCTCGAGCTTTCAGCTCGACACGACGTCGAGCCTCAAGTGCGCATCCGCAGCTGTTCTGAACGTCACCGAGGACCACCTTGATTGGCACGGCGACATGAAGGCCTACGCCGAGGCGAAGGGGCGCATCTTCAAGCAGGACACCGTTCGCGTCGTCAATCGCGAGGACGCCGAGACGCTCCGTCTTGCACAGGGAGGTCCCGTGCGCACGTTCGGCGGCGGTGAGCCCGTCAAGGCGGGCGAATACGGCCTCGCCAGAGGGGCTGACGGCCTGCTGTGGCTTTCCAGGCTTGATGAGGGCGCGTCTGAGCCCACGCTCTTCTGCCCTGAAAAGTCGCTTCTCATTGCCGGCCGCCACAACGCGATGAACGCACTTGCCGCGCTCGCCCTCATCGAGGCTGCAGGCCTGCCCGTCGGACCTGCGCTCGCCGCGCTTGCCGCGTACGGGGGCGAGCCGCATCGAGTCGAGCGCGTGCTCGACTGTGACGGCGTTACCTTCATCGACGACTCGAAGGGCACCAACGTGGGCGCTGTGGCCGCTGCCGTTAAGGGCTTCGCAGCTCAGGGCCGCCGCATCCTCATCATTCTCGGCGGAGACGGCAAGGGGCAGGATTTCTCGCCTCTGGTCGAAGCCCTGAAAGGCACGGCTGGCGCCGTCGCCCTCATCGGGCGCGACGCGCCCCTGATCGAGGAGGCGCTTTCCGCTACGGGCATTCCCATGGCGCGTCAGACGACGCTTGAGGAAGCCGTGTACTGGCTCTGGGCAAGGCATGCGCAGGGAGACGTGCTGCTTCTCTCGCCCGCCTGCGCCTCCTGGGACATGTTCAGGGACTATGCCGAGCGAAGCGCCCGATTCATTGCCTGTGCCCGCGCGATTGCGGCCGAGGAGCAGGCGTGCTGAGCTTCGGACGGAAAAAGAAGAAGGAGGACTGGCAGACGCAGGGGCGCGCCGTCGCGACGCTCAAGGAGCGTGCGAACGCGAGCCTTGAGGTGATCATCTGCGTGGCCGCACTGCTCGGCATCGGCACCGTCATGGTGTACTCCGCCACGTCCGTCTTTGCCGACAACTCCCGTTACGGCGTCGACGCGCTCTACTTCGTCATGAAGCATCTGCAGAGCATCGTCGTCGGTGTCTGCGCGGGCTGGATCGTCACGAAGATTCCGATGAGCTTCTGGCAGCGCTACGCGCTCTGGGTGTTCTTCGGGGCGCTCATCCTGCTGGTGTGCGTGCTGCTGCCGGGCGTCGGCAAAACCGTCAACGGCGCGAAGCGCTGGATCAGTCTGGGCGTGATGAACCTACAGGTCTCGGAAATCATGAAGGTCGCGGCTCTGATCATGGCTGCATGGTTCGCCGTGATGAGGCAGGAATACATGCATTCCTTCCAGAAGGGCTTCATCCCGATGGCGTTCGCCATGGTGGCCATTGCGGCCCTCATCATTCAGCAGCCCGACCTCGGGGCCATGGTGGTCATCGTCGCCGAAATCATGGGCGTGCTGTTTTTAGGCGGCCTCTCCTTTAAAATCTTCACTTTTGTGATCTCGGTCGTCGTGGGCTTCGTCTTCTGGATGATCATCGACACGCCGTGGCGCTTGGGCAGAATCTTTGCATACTGGGATCCTTGGGCTCCCGAGCACGTGCTCGACAAGGCTTACCAGCTGTCGCACTCCCTGATCGCATTCGGACGCGGAGAACTCTTCGGCGTGGGCCTCGGCGGCTCGGTCGAGAAGCTCTACTACCTTCCCGAGGCGCACACCGACTTCATCATGGCGGTGATCGCCGAGGAGACGGGCTTCGTGGGCGTCTGCCTCGTTCTCTTCATTTACTATTGGCTTATTAGGCATGCGTTCGAGATCGGACGCGTGTCGATCAAATTGGAAAGATTCTTTCAGGGTCTTCTTGCGCAGGGCATCGGCGTATGGTTCGGCGTGCAGGTCTTCATTAACGTGGGCGTGGCCTCGGGGCTACTGCCGACCAAGGGTCTGACGCTTCCCTTCGTGAGCTTCGGGGGCAGCGCCTTGCTCTCGGGCCTCATCGCCATCGGCCTGCTGCTGCGCGTTGACAAGGAAAACAGAATGCTGATGCGCGGAGGTCAGGTGTGAGCACGGATTCGAAACATTTGGTGATTCTTGCGGCCGGTACGGGCGGTCACGTGATGCCCGGCCTTGCCGTGGCGAAGGTCATGGCCAGCAGGGGATGGAAGATCTCCTGGGTCGGCACGGTCGCAGGCATGGAGCGCGGGCTCGTGGAGCGCCACGGCATTCCGTTCCACGCACTCGACTTTCAGGGCGTGCGCGGCCGCGGTCCGCTCGGCGCGATCAAGGGCGGCTTCAAGCTGATCGGCGCATTCTTCGCGTCGATGAAGCTTCTCAATGAGCTAAAGCCCGACGCCGTCTTCTCGACGGGCGGCTACGTCGCCGTGCCGTTCGGCTTTGCCGCTCACCGCAGGAAGCTTCCGCTCGTGATGATGAACTGCGATGCGGACCTGCTGATGTCCACCAATACGCTGCTTCCCTTCTGCGACGCGCTCGCCTGCGGCTTTGCCGGCGGCGCGAGGACGTTTGCGAAGGAAAAGGGCCGCACGACGGGCAACCCCGTTCGTGAGGAGATCGTCGCCGTCTCACCCCCGCAGGACCGCATGGCGAACCGCACGGGGCCGCTGCGCGTCTTCATCTTCGGCGGCAGCCTCGGCGCCCAGGTCTTCAACGACAACATGCCCGCCGTCTTTGCGGCCATTCCGCAGGAGCAGCGTCCGATCATCGTTCATCAGACGGGCAAGGACCGCGACGCGCCCGTGCGCGAGGCCTATGAAAAGCTCGGCGTCAAGGCCGAGGTCGTTCCCTTTATCAACGACATGGCGGCCCGATACGAGGACTGCGACGTGGTGATCTGCCGCGCGGGCGCGACGAGCGTCTCCGAGCTTTGCGCGGCGGGCGTGGCGAGCATTCTCGTTCCGTTCGTCGCCAAGACGACGGCGCATCAGACGGGCAACGCGAAGTACATGGTCGAGCGTCATGCCGCGATCATGGTGCCGCAGCCCGAGTTTACGGTCGAGCGCATGGCCGAACTCATCTCGGGGCTCACCCGCGACCATCTGCTTGAGCTTGCGAAGAACGCCCGTGCGACGGCGCGTCCGCAGGCCGCCGAGGCCGTGGCGAACCTCATCGTCGAAACCGTCGCCCGCAGGACGGGAGCGCAGGACGCCAAGTAAAGGATTGACGGGCGGGATCCCTTTCCCGCCCTCTGAGGAGATTCAAGCGTGAAGTTTTTGGTCAACCATCTGCATTTCGTCGGCATCGGCGGTGCGGGCATGAGCGGCATCGCAGAGGTGATGCTCAATCTCGGCTACGTCGTGAGCGGCTCGGACCTCTCGAAGAGCGCCGTCACCGAGCGCCTGCAGTCGCTCGGTGCGCGCGTCTTCTGTGGCCACGACAAAAAGCACATCCGCGGCGCGGACGCCGTGGTGATTTCGTCGGCGGTGCATGAGGACAACCCGGAGGTCGTCGCCGCCCGCGAGCTCGGCATTCCCGTCGTGCCGCGCGCCGTGATGCTCGCCGAACTGATGCGTCTTCGCCGCGGAATCGCAATTGCGGGCGCCCACGGAAAGACTACGACCACGTCGCTCACTGCGTCGCTGCTCGCCGCAGGCGATCTTGATCCGACCTTCGTGATCGGCGGCCGTCTCAACAGCGCGGGTGCGAACGCCAGGCTCGGCACGGGCGAATTCCTCGTCGCCGAGGCGGATGAGTCGGACGCGTCATTCCTCAACCTCACACCCGTGATTTCCGCCGTCACCAACATCGACGAAGATCACATGGACACGTACGGCCACAGCTTCGAGAACCTGAAGTCCGCCTTCGTCGACTTCCTCGAGAGGCTCCCGTTTTACGGCGTGGCCGTGCTCTGCGCCGATGACGAGCATGTGCTCGAGATTCGTCCGCGCGTGACCAAGCCCGTGATTCTCTACGGTCTGTCGGCCGACGCTCAGGTGCGCGCGATCGACGTGCGCGCCGTCGGCACGCAGATGGCCTTCACGATCCTGAGGCCCGATCATCCGCCGCTTCCCGTCGTACTCAACCTGCCAGGCATCCACAACGTGAGGAATGCTCTGGCCGCCGTGGCGATCGCCACCGTGGTGGGCGTCTCCGACGAGGCCATTGTTCGTGGCCTCTCGGAATTCCGCGGCGTGGGCCGCCGCTTCACGCAATACGGCGACATTCCCGTGCGTGCCGCCGACGGAAGTGTGACGGGCCACTACAAGCTCATCGACGACTACGGTCATCATCCCCATGAAATGGCGGCGACGCTTGCCGCCGTGCGCGGCGTCTGGCCCGAAAAGCGCGTCATCGTCGCTTTCCAGCCGCATCGCTACACGCGCACCCGCGACTGCTTCGAGCAGTTCGTCGACGTGCTCGAGGACATCGACGGGCTCGTGCTCGCCGAGGTCTACCCTGCGGGCGAAGCTCTGATCGAAGGTGCGGACAGCGAGCATCTTGCCGCAGCCATTGCCGCCAAGGGCTTCCACCGACCCGTCGTCGTGCCCGTCGAGGGCGTGGCCGATGCGATCGCGGGCATGGTGCGCGACGGCGACGTCGTCATCACCATGGGCGCAGGCTCCATCGGTAGGGTCGCGCCTGCGATCGCCGACGGCGCGAAGTGACGCGGGAACTTTGAATTGAATCGAATGAATTGAACGGAAAGGATTAGTGAAGATGGAAAACTTAGGTCGTGTCGTGCTGCTGATGGGCGGCGTTTCCTCCGAGCGCGAGGTCTCTCTGATGTCCGGCGAAGGCGTCCACAAGGCGCTCGTGTCGAAGGGCGTTGACGTCCTCAAGTTCGACCCGAAGACGGACAGCCTTGAGACGCTTGAAAAGGGTGGCTTCGACCGCGCGTTCATCGCGCTGCACGGCCGTCTCGGCGAGGACGGCACCATTCAGGGCGTGCTCAACTATCTCGGCATCCCGTATACGGGGCCGGGCGTTACGGCGAGCGCCATGGCCATCGACAAGGATCTGACGAAGCGCGTGTGGCGCAGTGCGGGTATTCCCGTGCCCGAGGGCGTCATGATTGATCCGAAGGCGGACGACGCCGTGCTTGAAGAGGCCATTGCGTGTCTCGGCGCGACGGGTCTCGTGGTCAAGCCCGCTCACGACGGTTCCTCGATCGGCGTCACCAAGCTCGCCGAGCCGACCGTCGCCGCCCTCAGGAAGGCGCTTGAGGACGCTGCGGGCGTCCGCGGCGACGAGGTGCTTGTCGAGGAGTACATCCACGGCAGGGAGTTCACGGTCGCCGTGCTTGACGGTCGTGCGCTTCCCGTGATTGAGATCCGCGCTCCTGAAGGCGACTACGACTTCAACAACAAGTACTTCGGCGACGCAGTGCACTACGACTGCCCCGCGAAGCTCGAAGACGAAGCGGCCGCGACGCTCGGCTCGCTCTGCGAACGTGCGTTTGCCGCCGTAGGCGCACGCGGCTGGTCCCGCATCGACGCGCTGCAGCGCGCCGACGGCTCCTTCGCGTTGCTCGAGATCAATACGTCGCCCGGCATGACGCCTCATTCGCTCGTGCCGATGGCGGCCCGTGCGGTCGGCATGGATTATGCCGACCTGTGCCTCAAGGTTCTGTCGCTCGCCCGCTGCGACTGAGCGCGGGAGCGGATGACAGACGGAGTTTCGCAGGATGAAGGCTGAGAGTCCCGAAAACCCCGCGGAGGCCGTCACGCCTGAAGAGGCGATCGAGCGGCGTGCTCTGGCGCGTGCGCAGGAGGAGGCCCGCGAGGCCCGCCGCGCAAGCCTGCGCTTCTGGACGAAGACGGTCTGCGGTCTGGCTGCGGCGGCCGTCGTTGTGCTTGGCGCAGGCCGTGCGGCCGATGCGGTGATGCATCTGCCCGTCTTCGACTTCTCGACTCTGGAGGTCGAGGGGGATGTTGCGCGCGTGCCCGTCGAGCGCGTGAAGCAGGCGGTGGAGCCCGTCATTCGGGGCAACTTCTTCACCGAGGATCTCGACGAGGTCCGCAGGGCGGCCGAGACGGTGCCTTGGGTGAAGCGTGCCGTGGTGAGGAGAGTCTGGCCCGACGGCCTTCGCATTGCCGTCGAAACCTACAGCGCCTTCGCGGTCTATGAGGACGGTCGTCTTGTCGATCCAGACGGCGTGCTCTTTTCCGCCAATCCCGACGAGCGCGACAACCCGTCCGATCCGCTGCCCAACTTCTACGGTCCTGCAGGACAGACCGCTCAGATCGTCCGATACTACAGGGAGTTCTCCCGCGCGTTGAGCTCCATCGGCGCGACGGTGACGGACGTCGCCTGCAGCGATCGCGGCGGCTGGAGCCTCGTGATGGCTTCGGGCGACATTCCCGCAACGCGCGTGGAACTCGGCAGGGAGGACGCAGGCACGAACATCGTGGCGAAGGTTGCCGATCTGGCGGCGGCCTACCCGAGGGTCGTCGAGCTGATGGACGGACCGCCCGCCTCCATCGACCTGCGCTATGACAGGGCGTTTGCGGCCACGCTTCCCGACCGCGAAGCCATTCGAAAACTGCGGGAAGCCGAACAGAGAACGGATACGGATGTCCCGGACGAAGAGCCTGGGAGCGCACAGCACGATGAACAACCCGAATGATTATCTTGTCGGTCTCGACATCGGCTCCCACAAGGTGCTGTGCGTCGTTGCGCTCCCGTCGCCCAAGGGCGAGGGGCTCTACCGCATCTGCGGCTACAGCTTCAGGGATTCGCACGGCGTTCGAAACGGCATCGTGACGGATCTCAATGCCGCCGTCGACGACATCAAGGCGGCGGTGCGCGAGGCGCGCTCCGCAGGCAATCTTCCCGAGCTTTCGAATGCTTGGGTCGCCATCGGCGGCTCCTCGCTCACGAGCGAGAACTGCCTGGGCACGGCCGTCGTGCGAGGCAATGAGGTGAAGCCCGCGGACGTCGAGGCGGCGGAAAACAATGCGCGCGAGCACAGCCTGCGTCAGGGCAAGCAGCTCATCAAGATGATCCCGCAGGGCTATTCGTGCGGCGATACGTTTTCGCAGACGCCGGTCGGTCTGGTGGGCGACAAGGTGACGGCCTACTATCATGCCGTTTACGGCTCCGTGAAGAACGCCGAGAACATGAAGCGCAGCTTGCTGCGTTCCGGCATCGAACTTGCGGGATATGAGCCTCATCCGATCGCCGCCGCGCTTGCGGTGAGTACGGAAAGCGACCGCTACAACGGCACGCTCGTCCTCGACATGGGGGCAGAGACGACGTCGATGACGCTGGTGTACGAGCACAGGACGCTTCTGACGGCCGTCCGTCCCTTCGGGTCGGAATTCTTCACGCGCGACCTGAGCACGATCTTCGGCGTGTCGCTCGACCAAGCCGAAGAGCTCAAGATCCGCTTCGGAAGCTGCAGCATGGACGGCGTGCTGCCGGGCGAAAGCGTCCGCCCCTCGCTGGAGGATGTGCGCGGCACGCCGCTCTGCTCGCGAAGCCTGATCGTGCAGACCCTGTACGAGCGCGCGAAGGAGTTCTTCCGCATCTATCGCGATGTCATCGAGAAGGCGGGCCATCTCGACAAGGTCCATGCCGTGATCATCACGGGCGGAGGCGCGAACCTTCGCGCCATCGACGAAGTTGCGCGAGACGTGTTTGGAGTTCCCGTGCGCATTGGTGCGCCGCTCTGCTTTGATGAGAAGAATGCTCTCTCCATGAGGCCGAACGCCAGCGTTGCCGCAGGCCTGTTGATGGCGGCCGACAAGACGAGGGCCGCAGGCGACAGCCGAAGCTACAGAACGCCGTCTCTCCTGAACCTTTCGGGAAGGATAAGAACCGTGTTTTTCGGGGACTACTGAGCCCGCCTGCCGAAGCTGTTCGAGGCGGCTCCGGCAAGCAGAAAAGCCAAAAGTCCGCCATAATTAAAAAATTCGACATTTTGGGGTAGAAAATGCCTTTTGAGATCCTGCAGGAACTTGATCCTCTGAACACCGTCATCAAGGTGATCGGCGTGGGCGGCGGCGGTGGCAATGCCGTCGAGCACATGATCACGCATGGTGCGAAGGGCATCGAATTTATCGCCGCGAACACGGACCATCAGGCCCTGTCTCGTTCGCGTGCGCACGTGAACATCCAGCTCGGCTCCACGGGCCTCGGCGCTGGTGCCAGGCCTGAAGTCGGCGCGGCCGCAGCTCAGGAAAAGCGCGAGCAGGTGGCCGAGGCCATCCGCGGCGCGCATCTGCTCTTCATCACCGCTGGCATGGGCGGCGGCACGGGAACGGGCGCTGCTCCCGTCATCGCCGAGATCGCCAAGGAAATGGGCATCCTCACGGTTGCCGTCGTCACGAAGCCCTTCAGCTTCGAAGGCGGCCGTCGCATGCGTTGCGCGGAAAAGGGCATCGAGAACCTCAAGGACAAGGTCGACTCGATGATCGTGATTCTCAACGAGAAGCTCGAGAGCGAATGCCCCCCGAACGCCACGATGAAGGAATGCTTTGAAATGAGCAACGAAGTGCTCTACAAGGCATGCGTGGGCATTGCGGAAATCATCCACACGCCTGGCACCATCAACGTCGACTTCGAGGACCTGAAGACGGTCATGAGCGAACGCGGCACGGCCATCATCGGTCTGGCGTCCGCCTCCGGTCCGGACCGCGCCCGCGTGGCTGCGGAAAAGGCCATCGCCTGTCCGCTTCTCGAAGGTGCGAACCTCCAGGGCGCCCGCGGCCTGCTCGCCTACTTCACGGGCAACGAGTCGGTCACGCTTGCCGAAATCAAGGAGGCCATGGCGGTGCTCAACACCTTCGTCCACAAGAGCGCCATCGTGATCTTCGGCTCCGCCATCTCCGAGGAGATGGGCGACGAGATCCGCGTGACCCTCGTGGCGACCGGCCTCGACCGTCCGCTCGATGCGAACGAACCCGGCTCGGGCGTTCAGGCTCCCGCAGTCTTCAACGCCTCGTCCGAAGCCCCCGCTGGCCTTCAGACCCCGGTCTTCGGCCAGACGCTGGAGGCCCCTGCGCCCGAACCCGCCGCTCAGCAGGGGGATGCCGCGGTTGACGTGTCCAAGTTCGTCATTCCGACCTATCTGAAGTAAGCCGCTCCGTCGGGCACGGCCCGTTCGGGGACCCAGAAGGAAGCCGGCGCGTCAAGCGCCGGTTTTCGTACGGAGATCACTCATGTTCAAGCAGCGCACGCTCAGGCAGTCCGTCGAGACCGTCGGGATCGGGCTTCACAGCGGCCGCAAGGTGCACCTCGTGCTTCGCCCCGCGGAACCCGACACGGGCATTCTCTACAGGCGCGTGGACATTCGTCCCGCCGTCGAGATTCCCGCTCATCCCCTCAACGTGAACGACACGCGCATGGCCACGACGGTCAACGTCGGCAAGGCCGCCGTGGCGACCATAGAGCATCTGATGAGCGCCTTCAACGGTCTCGGCATCGACAATGTGATCATCGAGGTTGACTCCGCCGAGATTCCGATCATGGATGGCTCGGGGGCGAGCTTCGTCTTCCTGCTTCACCAGGCGGGCATCGTCGAGCAGGACGCGCCCAAGCGCTTCGTGCGGGTGCTCAAGCCCGTCGAGGTTCGCGAGGGCGACAAGCTTGCAAGGCTTGAGCCGCACGAGGGCTTTCGTCTCACGTTCACCATCGCCTTCGGTCATCCTGCGATCGACCGCACGGAGCAGAAGGCGGACGTCGACTTCTCGCGCGTCACGTACGAGCAGGCGGTCTCTCGCGCCCGCACGTTCGGTTTCGTGCAGGACGTGGAGATGCTTCGCCGCATGGGGCTCGCTCAGGGCGGTTCGCTCGAGAACGCCATCGTGATGGACGAGTTCCGCATTCTCAATCCGGGCGGCCTGCGCGAGAACGACGAGTTCGTCAAGCACAAGATTCTGGACGCAATGGGCGACCTCTACGTGCTTGGTCATCCGCTTCTGGCGCATTACGTTGCGCACAAGTCGGGTCACGGCCTCAACAACCAGCTCCTGCGCGCTCTTCTTGCAGACGAGACGGCCTGGGAGTGGGCGACGTTCGACAAGGCCGAGGACTGTCCCGTCGACTTCTGGACGCAGAAGACCGATCAGGTCAGACCGTAAAGTCCCTCTGCAATCGCACGCGCGTCCTGCGGACGCTCCGACAGCGCCTTGGCGGCTTCCAGAAGCTGCGCAAGGCGCTTCGTGTTTTCAGGCGTCGGATTCTCCAGCATGGAAAGGCGTTCGGCCTCTCTGCGGATGTCGGCGTGAAGGGCCTCGGGGTAGTGGGCCTCATCGGGAGCGAGGGTTGGAATGTGGCTCATCAGGGCCTTGCGCATGCGCGGGGACGGCGTTTCGCGCGCGAGCGACGCGATGGCGGCCGCTGCAGCGGCGGAAACGCGCGGCCGGCGGCGCCTGAGGGGCTTCCTCGTCTTCGGGTGCGACGAGAGCGGCCTCGGCGGCCTGCGCGTCCGAGGGCAGAAGCTCAAGCGCGCGGTTGATGGCGTCGAGTCTGGCGTCGATTCGCTCGAGCCTGTGCACGGCGACAAGCCTGCGGTCCTTCTGTTCGGCCAGAAGCTCAAGCTTTCGCTCGCGCTCGGCCTCAAGTCTCGGATAGTCTCTGGCCTCCTCCTCGGTGGGGATGATCGCGGCGTTGATGCCGTGCGTCAGGTCCGCTACGAGCGTCGTGAGGCGCATGCGCTCGGTGCTCAGGTCGATCGATTCCCTGCCGAGACGCTCCTCGAGAAGACGCCGGCGGTTTTCCTCGCCGGGCTTGATCACGTTGCGAAGTCTTTCCATCGTGGCCTTGAGGGCGGGATCCTCGATGTCGTCAAGAATGCCCGAGATGGCGGCGGCACCCACTGCGGACGGCGCGCGCTCGATCCGCGGAATAGGAACGCCCGCCTGGGGTGCGGGGCGCTTCGGAATGATGCGGGCGTCGACGGCGGTGACGGGAAGACCCGCCGCTGCTGCGGCGGCGGCCAGTCTGGGGGTGAGCTGTCTGATTCTGTTTTGTTGGACGGCGCTTTCAGCCAGAAGCACGAGCGTGTGCCCCTCGACGCGGCAGTAGGCGGGATCTGTGAAGTCGATGCTCATCCTGAAGGGGCGAAGCACGTGGGCTGCGACTGCGCCTGCGCGCTTTGAAAGCGCGTAGGAGGCCATCAGCGGCTGCAGCTCGTCGCGGGCGAGGCAGCTGTCGATCGTCTGTCGTCCGATTCTTCGGCGGATGAAGTCTTGTGTCACATTGCGACCTTGTTGTAAGAGAAGGAAAACGCCTACAGAATAGCCCGTAGGTACAAATCAGGTGGCGGAATTCTGTGCGATAATCCAACAGCTATGCAGGTCGGGGCCTGCGGAGGGGCGCTACGCACGCCTTTCCAACAGGGAGGAGGCTCCGGCGCAACCGAAAACAGGGTAGCACGGAACAGCGCCGGCGTGAGCGGCGCGGCCATGCCGCATATGGTTCCGTCCGTGCCCTCAGATCCATTCTGGTTACACACAATGTTTGACGAACTTCTGACAAAAATCTTCGGTAGTCGCAACGACCGCCTGATCAAGCAATATCGCCGCAAGTGCGATGCCATCAACAAGCTCGAGCCCGCCATGCAGGCGCTCTCGGACGAAGAGTTGAAGGCCAAGACGCAGGAATTCCGCGACCGCATCGCCAAGGGCGCGACGACCGACGAGCTCCTCCCCGAAGCTTTTGCCGTGGTTCGTGAAGCCTCCGTGCGCGTGCTCGGCATGCGCCACTTCGACGTGCAGCTCATCGGCGCAATGGTTCTCAACGACGGCAAGATCGCTGAAATGCGCACGGGCGAAGGCAAGACACTCACCGCCACGCTCGCCGTGTACCTCAACGCCCTTCCCGGCAAGGGCTGCCACGTCGTGACCGTCAACGATTACCTTGCCTCCCGCGACGCGGACTGGATGGGCCGCCTCTACAACTGGCTCGGTCTTTCGGTCGGCAAGATCCTCTCGAATCAGAACAACGAGGAAAAGCGCGCCGCCTATGCCTCCGACATCACGTACGGCACGAACAACGAATTCGGCTTCGACTACCTGCGTGACAACATGGAGTACGACGTCGCCGCTCGCCGCCAGCGTCCGCTCTACTATGCGATCGTCGACGAAGTGGACTCGATTCTCATTGACGAGGCCCGCACGCCGCTCATCATCTCCGGCCCCGCCGACGACAACACGGAACTCTATCGTGCCGTCAACGACATTCCGCCGCTCCTTACCCGCCAGGCTGAGGAAAAGGGCGAGGGCGACTATTGGGTCGATGAGAAGGCCCATCAGGTCTACCTCTCCGAGGCCGGTCACGAGCATCTCGAGCAGATTCTCTCCGAGCGCGGTCTCGTGCAGCAGGGCGAGTCGCTCTATGCGCCGAAGAACATCATCCTGATGCACCACCTCAACGCCGCCCTGCGTGCGCACACGCTCTTCCACCGCGACCAGCACTACGTCGTGCAGAACGGCGAGATCGTCATCGTCGACGAGTTCACGGGCCGCCTGATGCCAGGCCGCCGCTGGAGCGAAGGTCTTCACCAGGCCGTCGAGGCCAAGGAAGGCGTGAAGATCCAGCAGGAAAACCAGACGATGGCGTCGATCACGTTCCAGAACTTCTTCCGCATGTACGGGAAGCTCTCCGGCATGACCGGCACGGCCGACACCGAAGCCTACGAATTCCAAGACATCTACGGCCTTGAAACGGTCGTCGTGCCGACGCATCGCAAGATGGTCCGCATCGACGAGCAGGACAAGGTCTACCGCACGGTCAACGAAAAGTACCGCGCGATCATCGACGACGTGAAGGCCTGCTACGAACGCCGTCAGCCGGTACTTCTCGGCACGACCTCGATCGAAAACTCCGAGCTTCTCTCCTCCATGCTCACGAAGGAAGGCATTCCGCACAACGTGCTCAATGCCAAGCAGCATGACAGGGAAGCCCAGATCGTTCTCGAAGCAGGCCGTCCCGGCGTCGTGACGATCGCCACGAACATGGCCGGCCGAGGCACCGACATCGTGCTCGGCGGCGGCATCAACAAGGCTGTCGACGCCATTCGTGCCGACGAGACGCTTACTGAAGAGCAGCGCGAGGCGAAGATCGCCGAAGTGAAGGCCGAATGGCAGAAGCTTCACGACATCGTCGTGGAGGCCGGCGGCCTGCGCATCATCGGTTCCGAACGTCACGAGTCCCGCCGCATCGACAACCAGCTCC
>OGLI01001192.1_pt1 | contig 17474 bp, 12 predicted proteins | sample 1572661 | NCBI WGS metagenome assembly OGLI01 (sample SAMEA2581901, study PRJEB24529) | metagenome | biome: Human gut stool | place: China | collected 2011 | reverse complement strand
ATTGTTTAAGCGTGATTTTGTGATATTGGGTGTGGTATCTTTAACTATGGGAAACTCCGTTTTCCCACTTGCTCACGGCCTGCGCGCTCACGTGGAGGGCTTTTGCAAGCTGCTCCTGCGTCATGCTTTTGGAGAGGCGCAGCGTTTTGATCTTGCTGCCGATGTCGATGTTCATAAAGGCAAAACTCCGTTTCTATAAAGTGCGGACGTCCTTGATGAGTTCAGTATAGCCGATTGCGGGAAAACGCGCAATGGAGGGGGAGTTTCGCGCGCTCAAACGGCGGTTGAGCGCAAAAAGGACGGAAGATGCTTTTCTTCCGTCCTTTTTATGCAGTTCCAGTCGAATCAGTCGCCGACGCCGGGGTTCAGAACCTTGCCGACGTTCCACAGGTGCGCGACCTGCTGCGCGGCGGCCAGACGTTCCTCGGGGGACTCGTAGCTTGCGTGCGCGGTCTGCGCGCCGCAGTCGACACAGGTGACATAAACGCACCAGCCCTGCTCATCCTCCACCGTACCGGTGCCGCGGCAGTAGGGGCAGTCCTGCAATTCGATCTCATAAATCGGGTCCATGGTATCATCCTTTCCTACCGCGCAAAATTGACAGTTTGCGCGGAAATAACCTAATGACCGTAGTATAGCAGGGAAACGGGCGCTTTACAAGCAAGAAAATAGCAAAAATGGGGCGCTCGCAAGCGCCCCGCTTTTTACACGTTTGACGACGGAACAGGAAGCTGGTACTTTTCCACGTAGGATTCGTACGTCTGCTGGAAGCTGCCGTCGGCAGTCTTGGCCTGGCGCAGCGTTTCGTGCAGGTTGAGGTTATGCGCACGGGCGTCGATGACGCAGCCGGCGATGTTGGAGCAGTGGTCGGATGTGCGCTCAAGGTCGGTCAGAAGATCGGAGAGGACAAAGCCAGCCTCAATGCTGCAATGGCCCTGCTGCATGCGCAGGATGTGGCGCGTGCGCATCTGCTCTTTGAGCGTGTCGATGACCTGCTCGAGCGGCTCGACCTGTTGGGCGAGCGCGACGTCCTGCGAGGAGAAGGACTTGAGCGAGAGCGAAAGGATCTCGCGGATGGCGGAGGTGAGAATGGCGAGCTCGTTGAGGGCGCTGCCGGAGAACGTGAGGCCCTTTTGCTCCATCTCCTCAGCGGAGGAGAGAATGTTGACCGCGTGGTCAGAAATGCGCTCAAAGTCGCCGATGGTCTTGAGTAACTCGGTCGCCTCCTCGCTCTCGTCGCGGCCCATTTTCTGCGTGCTGAGCTTGACGAGGTAGGTGCCGAGGATATCTTCATAGTGGTCGCAAAGCTCCTCATCGTCGCGGATGCTCTGGGCGAGCTCGGGCGTGTTGTGGTCAAGGGCGGTGAGAGCGTTGTTCAGCGCGCGCACGGCGCAGTCCGCCATTTCGCGGGCGACGGCGCGGCTCTGGCGAAGGGCGAGGGACGGGGTGGGGAGAAGACGCTCGTCGAGCTCGGTCGTCTTTTCACCCTGCGTCTGGGGATTGTCGGGGACGATGCGGCAGGCGAGCTTTTCAAGAAGGCCGCCCGCGGGCAGGAGCATGGCGGTGCAGAGGATGTTGAAGACCGAGTGTGTGACGGCGATGCCCGCCATGGTGGCGGATTCATTCAGCAGCGCGGGCGCAAAAGCCGCGCGCACAATGCAGAAGACCGTCAGCAGCACGACAACGCCGATGACATTGAAGAGAAGGTGAACGACCGCGGCGCGGCGGGCGTTTTTGTTCGTGCCGATGGACGACAGCATGGCCGTGACGGTCGTGCCGATGTTCTGGCCCATGATGATGGGAATGGCCGCAGCATAGCTCACAGAACCCGTGACGGCGAGCGCCTGCAAAATACCGACGGACGCGGAGCTCGACTGGATGATGGCCGTGAGCAGCGCGCCGGCGAGCACGCCGAGGAGGGGATTCTGAAAGGCAACAAAGAGATTCGTGAACGCGGGGACGTCCTTGAGGCCCGCGACCGCGCCGCTCATCGTCTCCATGCCGAACATGAGCGTGGCAAAGCCGAGCAGGATCATGCCGGTGTCCTTTTTCTTGTTGTCCTTGCAGAACATGTAGTAGATGATGCCGATGAGCGCAAGGACGGGAGTGAAGGATGAGGGCTTTAAGAGCTTGATCCAGAAGTTGCCGGAGTCGATGCCGCCAAGGCTCAAAAGCCAGGCCGTGACGGTCGTGCCGACGTTGGCGCCCATGATGACGTTGATGGCCTGACGCAGCGTCATCAGGCCCGAGTTGACAAAGCCGACCACCATGACCGTGGTGGCGGACGAGCTCTGGATGATGGCCGTGATGCCAAGACCCGTTAAAAATCCGGCGAATACGCTGCCGGTCATCTTGTCGAGAAGGGAGCGGAGCTTGCCGCCCGCGCGGCGCTCGAGCGCCTGGCCCATCAGGTTCATGCCGAAGAGGAACAGGCACAGCCCGCCGATCATCGTGAGCACATTGAAAATATCCATATTTTCTATCTTTCCTTTTTTCTTTTTTGAGACTCTATTTATAACCAAATAATAGTTTACGCGCTAAATGTCAAAACTGCCAGAGGAGAATTGTAAAATCTATGTAAAATACACAGCGGCGACGGAATGCGGCGTGATTTGTGTCATGTTGCACAGTTTTTTTCCGCATGAACTGGAAAAAAGTGCAGACACTAAGCGCAGCATTCGCCGCGGCGTCTGCCTCCGCGGCAAAAAGCAACTTGAAATGTCGGAGGAATCGTATGAAAAAAGACTTTATCGACACCAATGAATTCACAAAGCAGGAACTGCTCGACATCATCGACTTGTCGCTCGCCATCAAAAAGGCCATTAAGGCGGGCTACTATCCGCCCCTGATGCGCAACATGACGCTCGGCATGATCTTCCAGCAGTCCTCTACGCGCACGCGCGTCTCGTTTGAGACCGCGATGAGCCAGATGGGCGGGCACGCGCAGTATTTAGGCCCCGGTATGATCCAGCTCGGCGGGCATGAGACCATCGGCGACACGGGCAAGGTACTCTCAAAGCTTGTCGATGTCGTGATGGCGCGCGTCATCGAGCACAAGACGATCGAAGAGCTCGCAAAAAGCTGCACCATCCCCGTCATCAACGGCATGTCGGACTACAACCACCCCACGCAGGAGATCGGCGACCTCTGCACGATCGTGGAGAACCTTCCGCAGGGGAAAAAGTTAGAGGACTGCAAGGTCGTGTTCGTGGGCGACGCGACGCAGGTGTGCGCGTCGCTCGGCTTTATCACGACGAAGCTCGGCATGCACTTTGTCCAGTACGGCCCCCAGGGCCACCAGCTGAATGAGCAGCACAAGGAGATCATGAAGAAGAACTGCGCGCTCTCCGGCGGCAGCTACCTTGTCACCGATGACCGCGAGAGCGTACGCGGCGCGGACTTCATCTATACCGATGTGTGGTACGGTCTCTACGAAAACGAGATGCCGAAGGAAGAGCGCGTGCGCGTCTTCCACGACTATCAGGTCAACCGCGAGCTGATGCAGCTGGGGAACCTCGGCTGCAAATTCATGCACTGCCTGCCCGCGACGCGCGGCGAGGACGTGACCGACGAGGTCGCCGACAGCGACGCCTCCCTCTGCTGGGAGGAGGCAGGCAACCGCCTGACGGCCATGCGCGGCCTTCTTGTCTACTTCACGCGCTGCCGGCAGGAGCCGAGCGGTCTTCAGATCGCGGCGGCGAAGGAGGAGCTTGACAAAGTGCTCTGCGACAAGCTCGGCTGCGTCGAGGCCTACTGCGGCGTTTCGAAAGCGGAAAAGAGCTCAGAAAAACCATGGAGAAGAATCAATTCCGGCTCGCAGACGTCATTTTGTCGGTCATCTGCGTGGTGTTTGTCGCCGAGGCGGCGGCGCCGGTCGCGTCGATCGGCAACAGCCAGTATTTCTGGTGGATCTTTATGATATTGGCGTTTCTGCTGCCCTACGGTCTCATCGCCGCCGAGCTCGGCACGGCCTACGCGGGCGACGGCGGGCTCTATGACTGGATCCACGCGGCGTATCCGAACGGCAAGTGGGCGGCGCGCGCCTCGTGGTACTACTGGATCAACTTCCCGCTGTGGATGGCGTCGCTCGCGGTGATGTGTCCCGAGCTCATCACGTTCATCACGGGGCGGAGCCTCGGGACGTTCGGCTCGCTCGTGGTCGAGCTGCTGTTCATCTGGATCGTCACGCTCATCGCGTGCTATCCCGTGTGCGACAGCATCATTATCCTGAACGTGAGCGCTGTCATCAAGATCGTGCTGGCGCTGCTGGTCGGCGGGCTCGGCGTGTGGTATATCAGCCGTTACGGCTTTGTCAACGACATGTCGGCGCGGACATTTCTGCCGTCGTTCGACTTAAACAGCCTCTCGTATATCTCTGTCATTATCTTCAACTTCCTCGGCTTTGAGGTCGTGTGCACGTACGCAAACAATATGAGCGACCCGAAAAAGCAGATCCCGCAGTCCATCGTGACTGGCGGCATCGTCATCGCGGCCATCTACCTCTTCTCGGCGTTCGGCATCGGCGCGGCAGTGGATGTGCGTGAGATCAGCGTGGATTCGGGGCTTATCGACGCGGTGTCGCTCATTCTGGGCGGCAGCGGCGGCGTGCTCGTGGGCGTGGTGGCGCTTTTGTTCCTCGTGACGCTGTTCGGCAATATGATCTCGTGGTCGATGGGCGTCAATTCGACGGCGGCGCTGGCGGCGGACCACAACGACATGCCGCGGGTGTTCGCCAAGCGCTGGGCAAAGAACGACATGCCCGTCGGCGCGGCGGTCACGTCGGGCGTCGTCGCCTCGTGCGTGTGTGTTTTGGGCGTGCTCATCGAGATGGCGTCGCCGGACTCGTCACTCTTCTGGAGCTTTTTCGCGCTGAATCTCGTGATGCTGCTTTTGAGCTATCTTCCCGTGTTTCCGGCGTTTTTGAAGCTGCGGCGCGAGGATGCGAAGACGCCGCGCCCGTTCCGCGTGCCGGGGTCTGACACGGCGCTCAAATGGATCGCCTACGTGCCGATGGTGCTCATCGTCATTTCGATCATTTTCACTGCGGTCCCGCTCTCGTTTGACGCAGAGACGCTTGCGAGCTTTCTGCCCATTACGATCGGGTCGATCCTCAGCGTGGCGATCGGCGAGGTGCTGATCGCGCTGCGCGGGAAAAACGCGCGCAGCTAAGTACGGTTTCATCATAAGGAGACAAAGCTATGGCAAAACGAATCATCGGCACAACGCCGAAGCAGGACGGGTATCGCATGCCCGCCGAATTTGAGCCCCAGCAGGGCGTGTGGATGCTCTGGCCCGAGCGAAACGACAACTGGCGCGACGGCGGCAAGCCCGCGCAGAAGGCCTTTGCTGACGTGGCAAAAGCCATCGCAAGATTTGAAAAGGTCACGGTCGGCGCATCCGTGCGCCAGTATCAGAACGCGCGCGCCAAGCTCCCCGAAAATATCTGCGTCGTGGAGCTTGAGAGCGACGACGCGTGGGTGCGCGACTGCGGGCCGACGTTCCTTGTGAACGACAAGGGCGGTCTTCGCGCGGTGGACTGGGAGTTCAACGCCTGGGGCGGGCTCGTCGACGGGCTGTATTTCCCCTGGGACAAGGACGACCAGATCGCGCGCAAGATCTGCGAGATCGCGGATGTGGACAGCTACCGCACAGAGGGCTTCGTGCTCGAGGGCGGTTCCATCCACGTCGACGGAGAGGGCACGGTGCTGACGACCGAGATGTGCCTGCTCTCTGAGGGCCGCAACCCCGATAAGTCGAAAGAAGAGATCGAGCAGATGCTTTGCGACTACCTCGGCTGCGAGAAGGTGCTGTGGATCAAGGACGGCATCGACCCCGACGAGACGAACGGGCACATTGACGATGTCGCGTGCTTCATCGCGCCCGGCGAGGTCGCGTGCATCTGGACGGAGGATAAAGACCATCCGTTCTACGAGCAGGCGCAGGCGGCGTACAGATTCCTGAGCGAGGCGACGGACGCCAAGGGCCGCAAATTAAAGGTCCACAAGCTCTGCCTGACAAAAAAGCCGTGCTTACTCGAGGGCGCGGATACCATCGACGCTGTGGAGGGTACTATCCCGCGTGAGGACGGCGAGGTCAGCATCGCGTCGTATATGAACTTTTTGATCGTCAACGGCGCGGTCATCTTGCCGCAGTACGGCGACGAAAACGACGCAGTCGCCATCGAACAGGTGCAGAAAATGTTCCCCGACCGCGAGGTCGTGGGCGTGCAGACGAAGGAGGTCGCCTTCGGCGGCGGCAATATCCACTGCATCACCCAGCAGCAGCCTGCGGTGAAGAAGTAGAAAGAGCGCCGTCCGTGCAATAAATGTACGGGCGGCGTTTTTATGGTGCTTATGCAGTCTGCTCGCGGGCGATGCGGATGAATTCCGAGAGCACGCTCCACGGATACGAGCGGCTCAAGTACCCAAAGCAGATGGGATAGGAAGCCTCTGGGCAGAGCGGGAGAATGTGCAGGTGCGCGAGCTGCTCGGGCGAGAGCGCTGTGTGCAGCAGATTTTCCGGGCAGAAGCATGCGCCGACGCCCTGCTCGCAGAGCGCGAGCAGCGTTTCGACGTTTTCCGACGTCGCTTTGCTGACGGGCGAGACGCCCGAGGAGCGCAAAAGTCCGCGCCCGATGCGCCCGCCGATGTCCTCCGCGGAGCCGAGGACAAAGGGGCAGCCGCGCAGGGAGCTCAAATTTCCCGAGGCGATCTCGCCGCGGTGCGTGTCAAGGTCGATGCCGCACTGCGCGAGCAGTCCATCAGACAGACATAGCACGGTGTGCTCCAGATAGTAATCCTCAAGCACCGCGCCGGGGAGCGGGCGGGGAAAGGCGGCGATGGCGAGGTCAATGCCGCCGCTGAGCAGCGCCTTTTGGATCGCGTCGTTCGAGCCCTCAAGCAGCGTGATCTCGACATTCGGATACTGACGCTGAAAGGCGGGGATCAGGTGCGGCATGATGGCGCGGCCGCGCGTATAGGCGATGCCGACGCGCAGCTCGCCTTTCTGATTTTCGGAGATGTCGCAGAATTCGCGCTCCATGGCCTGGCGCGTCTGGCCGATGGATTCGGCATAGCGCAGAAACGTCCGGCCTGCGTAGGTGAGCTCAAGCGGCGTGCGGCGCACAACGAGCGTGCAATTCAGCTCGCGCTCTAAATTGGCAATGTGCGATGAGAGTGATTGCTGCGTGATGTGTAGCGCTTCAGCGGCGCGGGTGAAGTTTTTCTCCCGCGCAAGCACGAGAAAATAGTCAAGAGAATGGAAATTCATGGGAACGCTCCTTTCACAGCTGCTTCTTGTAGAATATATCAATTTTAACAGTTTTACAAGATGAAAATCCGCGCTTATACTAAAGACAACGAAAGGCTGAACGAACGGCAAAGCGCACGGGTTTTCTTTTTCACCGCGCCTCCATCCACACACGTTCGTTCGCTTTGCGTGGGGGAACCTGACCGCCGGAGCACCAGCAGGAGATTTTGCAATTTCCGCCTGCTGCACTCCGGCTTGCAGGGCATATCGGAAAGGATGGCGGGAGAGGAACATGGGCATTTTAGAGCTGGGGAGCTTGCAGCTCACGCTTTTTGCGATGATGCTGATCGGCGTGCTCTACACCTCGATTTTTTTGATCCCGATGTGCATTGTGATGTGGTCGGTCGGCACGACGTACTTTGTCGCGGGCGAGACGGTGGAAAAGAAAAAGCTCATCAAAAACGTGCTGACGCACCCCTGCCTTGTCGCCATCTACTTGGGGCTCCTCTGCATGGTGACGCAGGTGCAGCTGCCGTCCGTGATCCTGAACACGGTAAAGTACATCGGGAACTGCAACTCCGCACTGACGATGTTTATTGTCGGCACGATCCTGACGGATGCGCCGCTCAAGAGCATCGTGAGCCGCGACACGGTAAAGTTCAGCTTGCTGCGGCTCGCGCTGCTGCCCGCGGCAGCGCTGGGCGTTGGGCTGCTGCTGCACCTTGAACCGACGGCGCTTGGCGTGAGTGTCCTGATGACGGGCATGCCCGCGGGCGCGACGGCGGCCATCTTTGCCGCCAAATACGGCAGCGACGCGCCGTTCGCCGCGCGAAATGTCGTGTTCACAACGCTTTTATCCATGCTGACGCTGCCGCTGTGGGCGTATGCGGTGGGATAAAAACGGGTTTTCTTTTTGATCGCTTTGTGCTAAGATAGCGATGCTGTGTTAAAAAGGATAGGGAGGACTTGGATGGCTGCGATCGTTTTATTCTGCCTTGCGCTGCTCGTGTGCATCGTGCTGGGGACGAACATCCTCTACGCGCTCCTGGCGGGACTTGTGATCTTCGCGCTGTACGGCAAAAAGCAGAGCTTTTCGTGGAAAGAGCTCGGGAAGATGATCTGTTCGGGCGTGAAAACGTCGGCAAGCGTGCTGCTCGTCTTTCCGCTGATCGGCATTCTGACGGCGTTCTGGCGCGCGTGCGGCACGCTGCCGTTCATCATCTGCTGCGCCGTTGACCTCATCCGGCCGGAGATCTTGCTGCTGATGACGTTTCTCCTAAACTGCGGCGTCTCGATGCTGACAGGCACGGCGTTCGGCACGGCGGCGACGATGGGCACCATCTGCGTGAGTGTCGGCATTTCGATGGGCATGGACCCCGTGCTGCTCGGCGGCGCGATGCTTTCGGGCGTATACTTCGGCGACCGCTGCTCGCCGGTCTCGACGAGCGCGCTGCTCGTGAGCGAGCTGACGGAGACGAACATTTACGACAACATCAAGCGCATGCTCAAGACGGCGCTCGTGCCGTTTCTTCTGAGCTGCGGCGTCTATGCGGCGCTCGGCATGGTGAAAAGCGGCAGCGGCGCGGCGGGCGAGCTGTGGTCGCTCTACGGGCGCGAGATGACACTTCACTGGGTCATGTGCCTGCCGGCGGTGCTCATTTTGATCCTGTCGGTCCTACGCGTGAACGTGAAAAAGGCGATGTCGGTCAGCATTTTAGCGGCGGTCGTGCTGTGCATTTTCCTGCGGCATCTGGACGCGGTGACGATCCTCAAGACCGCAATCTTAGGCTACACGGCGTCGGACGCCGAGGTCGGCGCGATGCTCAACGGCGGCGGCATCATTTCAATGGTGCGCGTGGCGCTGATCGTGATGATCTCGTCGGCGTATTCCGGCATTTTTCGCAAGACGGGGCTGCTCGACGGGCTGTGCGGGCGCGTGACGGCGCTGAGTGAGAGGACCTCGCCCTATGCCTCGATGCTGCTGACGGCGGTTTTGGCGAGCCTTCTCGCCTGCAACCAGACGTTGACGATCATCCTGACACACCAGCTCTGCGCGCCGTCGCAGAAGGATAAAGAAGAATTTGCCATCAACCTTGAAAACAGCGCCGTCGTCGTCGCGCCGCTGATCCCGTGGTCGATCGCGGGGGCGACGCCGCTCTCGACCGTCGGCGCGCCGATGACGGGCATGGCGTTTGCGTGCTTTTTATACATCCTGCCGCTGTGCGAGCTCGTGCGGCGGACAGCGCAGCAGCGCGCGGCGAAAAAAGCCGCCGCGCAGAAATGAGAAAGGACTTTGTATGAACGGAAAGACGTTACTGGCGGAAGCCATCGAAATGAAAGATGAGATCGTCGAGAACCGGAGAGCGATCCACCGCGCGCCGGAGGTCGGCGCGCACCTGCCGCAGACGGTTCAATTTGTCGAAGAAAAGCTGCGATTGCTCGGCTATGAGCCGCGCGAGCTGGGCGGCGGCGTGGTCGCGGAGCTCACGGGCGAAGACATGGGGCGCTGTATCCTGCTGCGCGCCGACATGGATGCGCTCAAGGTGCGGGAGAAGACCGACCTGCCGTTCCGTTCGGAAAACGGCAGCATGCACGCCTGCGGACACGATATGCATGCCGCGATGCTGCTGGGCGCTGCAAGGCTGCTCAAGGCGCATCAAAGCGAACTCAAGGGCACGGTGAAGCTCGTCTTCCAGCCCGACGAGGAAGGCTTCACGGGCGCGAAAGCGATGCTTAAGGCCGGTGTGCTGGAGGCACCGGAGCCGCAGGCGGCGATGGCGCTGCACGTGAACTCCGGGACGCCGTCGGGCCTGGTGCTCTGCGGCAAGGGAACGTTTATGGCGGGCTGCACGCTGTTTCGCATCACGGTCAAGGGTGTCGGCTGTCACGGGGCAATGCCGGAGACGGGCGTCGACCCAATCAACATTGCCGCGCACATCTACCTTGCGCTTCAGGAGATCACGGCGCGCGAGCTGCCCGCAAAGACGCCCGCCATCGTGACAATGGGCAAATTCAGCGCGGGGCACGCGCCGAATATCATCCCGCAGGAGGCCGTGATCGAGGGCACGATCCGCACGTTCGACCGCGACGTGACCGCGCTGATCCTGCGCCGCATCGGCGAGATCGCGGACGCGACGGCCAGGGCCTTCCGCGGCAGTGCGAGCGTCGAAGAACTCGCGAGCGCGCCGCCGCTCAAAAACGACGAGGCGCTGACCGAGCAGATGGCACGCTGCGCCGAAATGCTGTTCGGCGAGAAGAGCGTCTACCGCCTGCGTGAGGGCGGCATGGGCTCGGAGGACTTTGCGTCCTACACCTACGAGCTGCCGTGCGCGTATCTGTTGCTCGGCGCGGGCACGGCGCAGGAGGACGCGCGCTACGGAAAGCCCATGCACAACGAGAGCGTCGTCTTCAACGAGAACATTTTACCGCGCGGGAGCGCACTGCTCGCCTATGGCGCGATGCAGTGGCTCGAAGACCGGCAATAAAAAAATCCGCTTACGAATTTCGTAAGCGGATTTTTTATAATCGATTGTCGATGACTTAGCCGACGAGCGCCTCGGTATCCATGGCGATCATGAGCTCCTCGTTCGTGGGGATGAGGAGGACGGTGACCTTGGAGTCGGGCGCGGAGATGACGCGTTCTTCGCCGCGGACCTTGTTGGCGTCCTCGTCCATCTTGACGCCCATGAACTCGAGGCCGGAGGCGATGGCCATGCGCTGGGAAGCGCTGTTCTCGCCGACACCTGCGGTGAAGATGATGGCGTCCACGCCGCCCATCGCGGCGGCATACGCACCGATGAGCTTCTTCACGCCGTAGTTGAACATATCGACGGCAAGGCCGGCGCGCTCATTGCCCTGCTCGAAGGCCTCTTCGAGATCGCGGAAGTCGGAGCTGACGCCGCTGACGCCCATGACGCCGGACTTCTTGTTGAGGACATTGACCATCTCCTTGATGTCCATGCCGTACTTGTTCATCAGGTACTCGAGGATACCGGCGTCAATGTCGCCGGAGCGGGTACCCATGGGAAGACCGGCGAGCGGGGTGAAGCCCATGGAGGTGTCGACGCTCTTGCCGCCCTCGATCGCGGTGACGGAGGAGCCGTTGCCGAGGTGGCAGGAGATCAGCTTGAGCTGCTCGATGGGCTTGCCGAGCATATCGGCCGCGCGCTGGGAAACATACTTGTGAGAGGTGCCGTGGAAGCCGTAGCGGCGGATGTGCATCTCTTCGTAGATCTCGTAGGGCAGGCCGTACATGTAGGCTTCCTGCGGCATGGCCATGCCGAATTCGGTGTCGAACACGGCCACGTTGGGCACGCCGGGGAAGAGCTTTTCGGCCACTTCGATGCCCATGAGGTTGGCGGGGTTGTGCAGGGGGCCCAGGGGGAAGCAGTCACGGATGATCTGCTTCACGTTTTCGTCCACCTTCACGGTCTCGGTGATGGATTCGCCGCCGTGCAGCACGCGGTGGCCGATGGCGTAGATCTCGCTCTTGTCCTTGATGACGCCCTTTTCAGGGTCGGTCAGCAGGGAGATGACTAGTTCCATGGCTTCCACGTGGGTGGGGAAGGCGCTTTCGCGCACGATCTTTTCTTCGTGGTCGCTGTCAGGAGCGATCTTGTGGGTCAGCTTGCCCATGCCCTGGCCGATGCGTTCGGCCAGACCGGAAGCCAGGACGGTCTCGGTGTCCATTTCCAGCAGCTGATATTTGCAGGAGGAAGAGCCAGCGTTGATAACCAGTACTTTCATGAGGATCCTCGTCAGGGGGGAATGGAGGGACGGAGCCTAGGCTCCGTCCCTGATATGGTGGTTGCGGACAGGATGCCGGGCGAGGCCGGCGCGTGTCCGTACTACTTCTGCTTTTCGGCAGCGGCCTGGATGGCGGTGATGGCCACGGTATTCACGATATCGGGCACGGTGCAGCCGCGGGACAGGTCGTTGACGGGCTTGTTGAGGCCCTGCAGGACAGGACCGATGGCCACGGCCTCAGCGGCACGCTGCACAGCCTTGTAGGTGTTGTTGCCGGTGTTGAGGTCGGGGAAGATGAAGACGGTCGCCTTGCCGGCCACCTTGCTGTTGGGCAGCTTGGTCTTGGCCACGGTGGGATCGATGGCGGCGTCGTACTGCAGGGGGCCTTCCAGGGAGAGCTCGGGAGCCTTTTCCTTGGCCAGGGCCGTGGCTTCCACCACCACATCCACGTCGGCACCCTTGCCGGACGTACCGGTGGAGTAGGAGAGCATGGCCACGCGGGGATCGATGCCGAAGACCTTGGCGGTATCGGCAGAGGCCACGGCGATCTCGGCCAGCTGCTGGGAGGTGGGGTTGGGGTTGACGGCGCAGTCACCGAAGACCAGCACGCGGTCCTTGAGGCACATCAGGAAGACCGAGGAGACCACGGAGTAGCCGGGCTTGGTCTTGATGAATTCGAAGGCGGGCCGGATGGTGTGGGCGGTGGTGTTCACGGCACCGGAGACCATGCCGTCGGCGTCGTCCTTCTTGACCATCATGGTGGCGTAGTAGGTGGCGTCGCTCATGACGTCGCGGGCGCGTTCGATGGTCACGCCCTTGGCCTTGCGCAGTTCGGCGTAGGTGGCGGCGTAGTCTTCGAACTTGGGCGAGGTGACGGGATCGATGATGGTGGCCTTGCTGATGTCGAGGTGCAGTTCGCGGGCCAGTTTGTTGATCTTGTCTGCATTGCCCAGCAGGATGATGTCGGCCACTTCGCGGCGCAGCAGGATGTCGGTGGCCTGCAGGATGCGGGGTTCCTCGCCTTCGGCCAGGACGATGCGCATCTTGTTGGCCTTGGCGCGCTCGATGAGGTTCAGTTCGAACATCATGGGCGTCATGCGGCCGGGTTTGGTCATGTTCAGGCGGGCGCTGATCTCCTTGCCGTTGACGTAGTGGTCATACAGGCCCAGCACGGTGTTGATCTTGCGGGTATCGGTGGGCTCGATGAGACCGTAGATCTCCTGCAGGGACATGAAGGCCTTGGAGGTGTGCTGTTCGGTCAGCAGCACGGGCAGGGGGGCACCGGTCCAGCCTTCGATGAGGCTGCTCACTTCGGCGCTGGGACGGATGCCGCCGGTCAGCAGCACGCCGGCGATGTCGGGCTTGCTGGAGGACAGGCGGGAGGCGATGGAGGCCAGCAGGATGTCGGTGCGGTCGCCGGGGGTCACGATGAGCTGATCCTTGGCCAGGTAGCCCAGGAAGTTGTCCACGTGCATGGCGGCGATGAGGTAGTCGCCCACCAGGGCGTCGAGATGGGCTTCGCCGGAGAGCACTTCGGCGTTCAGGCCCTTCTGCAGGTCGCGCATGGTGGCGCGGCCCAGGGCGGGCTCGTCCGGGATGGCGTAGACCAGGCCGGGCTTGTCGTCAGCGGCAAAGATGTCGCTCAGGTCGTCGGCTTCGGCGCGGGTCAGGCTGGAGCGGTTGACGATGGTGGCGATGACGTCCAGGGAGTAGGGGGCCATGGAGTCGCGGGTCACCAGCAGGGAGTCGCGCACGTCTTCGGCGCTCTTGCCTTCACCGCTGGTGATGAGCATCACGGGGCAGCCCAGGTTGGAGGCGATCTCGGCGTTCAGTTCGAATTCGAAGACCGGGTCCTTGCCCAGGAAGTCGGTGCCCACGCAGAGCACGAAGTCGTGCTGGCTCTGCAGTTCCTTGAACTTCTGGATGATGTTCTCGATGACCAGGTTGCGGTCGCCCTGATTGATGATGGTGCGCACTTCCTGGTAGGTGTAGGCGAAGGTATCGCAGTAGTCCTGCTTGAGCTTGAAGTGTTCCAGCAGCAGGTTGATGTCCGGGGCGCGGTCATCCAGCTGGGGTTCATTGATGATGGGGCGGAAAATGGCCACATCCTGCATGTTGCGGCTCAGGATGGACATGGTGCCCAGGGCGATGGCGCGCTTGCCGGTGCGCGGGCCCGTGGCGGTAAGGTATAGGGCGCGATGCATGGTTTCCTCCAGGACGGGGCGCTGGCCCCGGTGAATCGATGCCGTTATATTTGAAGTTTCGCGAGCCGGAAACTTCCCGAGCGCGGGTTGGCTGGTGGCGCGCTGCGCGCCGCGGCCCGAGGGCCGCTGCCCTTGCGGGCGGAAATATGGTGTTGCGCCATGCGGGTCTGCCGTCCCGGCATGGGCGCGTCCTTGCCGGCGGGCCGGAGGACGCCGGGGCTCGACCCACGCTCCAGATAATGGGGGCGCGGCCGTTGCGGCCGCGCCCCTTCATTCATTCAGCGTATGCCGGCTTAGTTTTCGCTGCCGGGATGAGGCAGGCTGGCCAGCTGCTTGTACAGAGCGTGACGCTCGTTGTAGGCCTTGTCCAGTTCAGCCTTGAGCTGCTTGGACACTTCGGGATCCTTCTTGTCCAGAGCGGCGAAACGGGTTTCGCCGGCCAGGAAGGCCTGCAGTTCGCCGTTGGGATCCTTGGTGTAGTCCAGCTGGAAGGGATTCTTGCCTTCCTTGGCCAGTTCGGGGTTGAAGCGGTACAGGGGCCAGTAGCCGGTCTGCACGGCCAGCTTTTCTTCTTCCTGGCTCTTGCCCATGCCCTTGCGGATACCCTGGTTGATGCAGGGAGCGTAGGCGATGATCAGCGAGGGGCCCTTGTAGGCTTCGGCTTCGCGGAAGGCCTTGAGCACCTGCTGCTTGTCGGCGCCCATGGCGATGGAGGCCACGTACACATAGCCGTAGCTCATGGCCATGCGGCCCAGGTCCTTCTTGCCGATGCGCTTGCCGGCAGCGGCGAACTGGGCGATGGCGCCCAGAGGAGTGGACTTGGAAGCCTGACCGCCGGTGTTGGAGTACACTTCGGTATCCATCACCAGGACGTTGATGTCGTCGCCGGAAGCCAGGACGTGGTCCAGACCGCCGTAACCGATGTCGTAGGCCCAGCCGTCACCACCGAAGATCCACACGCTCTTCTTGGTGAAGAGGTCGCCCATATCCCACAGCTTGTGGGCCAGAGCGTGGTTGGCTTCGGACAGGCTGTCCAGGTTGTCCAGGATCTCTTCGCCGAACTTGCGGGAGCGTTCGGCGTCTTCCATGTTGTCCAGCCAGCCCTGCAGGGAGGCCTTCAGTTCGTCGTCGATGCCTTCGGTGGCCAGGGCTTCCTTGACAGCCAGGGCCAGGGCGCCGCGGCGCTGCTTGTAGCCCAGACCGATACCGCAGCCGAATTCGGCGGCGTCTTCAAAGAGGCTGTTGCCCCAGGCGGGACCGAAGCCGTCCTTGTTGGTGGTGTAGGGCGTGGTGGGGGAAGAAGCACCCCAGATGGAGGAGCAACCGGTGGCGTTGGCGATCAGCATGCGTTCGCCGAACAGCTGGGTGAGCACCTTGACGTAGGGGGTTTCACCGCAGCCGGCGCAGGCGCCGGAGAACTCATGCAGGGGCTGCTGCAGCTGGGAACCCTTGACGGTGTCGCGAGCCATCAGGTCGTCCTTGATGGAGACGTTGGCTTCGGCGAAGGCCAGGTTGGCCACCTGGGCGTCGATCTGGGTATCCAGGGGCTTCATGGTCAGGGCGCGCTTTTCAGGCTTGGTGGGGCAGACTTCCACGCAGGAGCCGCAGCCCAGGCAGTCTTCGGCGTACACCTGCATGCGGAACTTCATGCCGGTCAGTTCCTTGCCCTTGGCAGGCACGGCCACGAAGCTTTCGGGAGCGCCGGCCAGTTCTTCGTCATTGGCGACCACGGGGCGGATGGCGGCGTGGGGGCACACGAAGGAGCACTGGCAGCACTGGATGCAGTTGTCGGCCACCCATTCGGGCACGTTGATGGCCACACCGCGCTTTTCACAGGCAGCGGTGCCCAGAGGCATGATGCCGGCGGGTTCCATGGCGGACACGGGCAGCTTGTCGCCCTGCTGCTTGTCGAGCGGCATGACGATGTCGCGGACGAACGGGGTCATGTTCTTCGGCTCTGCAACCGGCTCGTCGGTCGCGTCCGCCCATGCAGCCGGGATTTCGACCTTGACGGTCGCCTGAACGCCGAGGTCGACCGCCTGGTTGTTCATGTCGACGATCTTCTGACCGGCCTTCTTGAAGTAGGAGTTATAGTTGTTCTTCTTCATATCCTCGATCGCGAGGTCCATCGGAATGACCTTGGTCAGCGCGAAGAACGCGCCCTGAAGGATGTTGTTGGTGCGCTTGCCGAGGCCGATGGCCGCCGCCAGCTTTGCCGCGTCGATGATGTAGAAGTTTGCGTGCTTGCGCGCGAGGTCGCGCTTCATCTTCGCCGGGAGGTGCTCCTCGAGCTCCTCGACCGACCACGGGCAGTTGAGCAGGAAGGTGCCGCCGTCCTTGAGGTCTGCGGTAACATCGTACTTTTTAACGTAGGTCGGGGCGTGAACCGCAACAAAATCCGCGGAATTGACCAGATAAGTGCTGAGAATCGGCTCGTCGCCAAAGCGCAGATGGCTCTGCGTCAGGCCGCCGGACTTCATCGTATCGTAGGAGAAATATGCCTGCGCGTACTTGCCGCCGACAAAGCCGATGGTCGAGATGGCGTTCTTGTTCGCGCCGACCGTACCGTCGCCGCCCAGGCCCCAGAACTTGCACTCCTTGGTGCCAGCAGCTGCGGTGATGGGAGCGGGCTTGACTTCCGGCAGAGACAGGAAGGTGACGTCGTCGGTGATGCCCAGGGTGAAACGCTCCTTGGGCTGATCCTTCTCCAGCTCCTTGAACAGAGCGAAGATGGAGGACGGCGGGGTGTCCTTGCTGCCCAGGCCGTAACGGCCGCCGGTCAGAACGACATCGTTCAGGCCAGCCTCACGCAGGGTAGCGGCAACATCCAGGTACAGGGGCTCGCCCAGAGAGCCGGGCTCCTTGGTGCGGTCCAGCACAGCCACCTTCTTGGCGGTCTTGGGCAGGACCTTCAGCAGAGCGGAGGACACCCAGGGACGGTACAGGCGGACCTTGATGATACCGACCTTCTCGCCCTTGGCGTTCAGGTAGTCGATGACCTCGTCAGCAACGTCGCAGATGGAACCCATAGCAACGATCACGCGGTCAGCATCGGCTGCGCCGTAGTAGTTGAACAGATCGTAGTTGGTGCCCAGCTTTGCGTTGATCTTGGCCATGTACTTCTCAACAACAGCAGGCAGAGCGTTGTAAACGCTGTTGCATGCCTCACGATGCTGGAAGAACACGTCGCCGTTCTCGTGGGAGCCGCGCATCTTGGGGTTCTCGGGGTTCAGAGCCTTCTTGCGGAACTCCTCGACAGCCTCCATGTTGCACATT
>OGLI01001184.1_pt1 | contig 17654 bp, 15 predicted proteins | sample 1572661 | NCBI WGS metagenome assembly OGLI01 (sample SAMEA2581901, study PRJEB24529) | metagenome | biome: Human gut stool | place: China | collected 2011 | reverse complement strand
GGCTCTTGCCGGCAGCGTCGAGCAGATACCACTTGCGCTCGACTTCAGCGGGCTTTACGAGAGTAGTGCTCATATCTATTTCCTCCTGATAAGTGTTTTAACGGTTCAGGCACCCTTTTGGGGCGCGAGTGTCAGTATACATCACAAAAACGCGCCTGTCAACAGAATTTTTTGATTTTTTCGGTGCAAACTTTTCATTCTCTCGTTTTCGCTTGAAATCTCTTGAAATCTCGCGATTTCAGATTTTGGATTTTTCAACTGATTTTTTGCCGCTGCGGGCGGATTTCTGGGGCGGGGCGCTACAATTTTGCCCGGAGATGTGCTATACTATATTTGATATTGTAAAAAGGAGACTATTCCATGCCGAAGAACATTCACACGCAGGACTCTTCCCAGCAGCGGGCATCCCGGCTGCTGCTCGCCATGGGCGTGATCGTGCTGGTCGGTGCGCTGGCTTACTTTGTGCTGACGCTGGTCGTCAACCGCCGCACCCCGGCAGCCCCCGACACCCACTACACCGCCGACAATGGCATCGTGCTGGACTACGAAAGCGCCGTCTGGCCCGTGTGCGAGATGACCGAGGACGACACCCTCGGCCACGCCCTCAAGCTGGCCTCCGGCACCGACAGCGACAACGCGAACTATCAGATCGTGCTGTTCCAGCGGGGAGACGCCTCGACCTACGAGGATTACATCGGCCAGTCGGAATCCGACCTGAAGAGCGCTTACGGTGTCATCAGCCCGCGCAAGGTCAAGATCCAGATCGAGGGGGCCACCGTCACCGCCGTGCGCTGCGACATCCAGGCCTATTATGCAGTCCTTGCCACCGTGGAATACGACAGCGGCGATGTGGTCTATGTTTCGGGCCTGACCAAGCTGGCCTCCATCAGTGATATCGTGAATCTTGTAGAGAGCGTTTCCCTGACCTGAGGGCCGCTCACAGAAAAGGAAGGGATCTTCCATGCCGACAACCACCTTTGAAAAACACGTCTGGGCCGAGATCGACCTCGACGCCCTGCGGGCCAACTTCCGGGCCGTGAAGGAGCGGGCGGGCGGCCTGCCGCTCTGCGCCGTCGTCAAGGCCGACAGCTACGGCCATGGGGCCGTCCAGTGCTCCCGCGTCTTCGCCGAGGAGGGCGCGGCCTGGCTGGCCGTCAGCTGCCTGACCGAGGCCTTGCAGCTGCGCAATGCCGGGCGGACGCTGCCCATCCTCATTCTGGGCCATGTGGAGCCGGAGTACACCTCCGCCCTCATCAAGAAGCACATCACCGCCGCCTGCTACTCGCTGCCGCAGGCCAGGGCCCTGAGCGCTGCCGCCGAACGGGCGGGCGGGACCGTGGACATCCACCTCAAGGCCGACACCGGCATGGGCCGCATCGGCTTTGCCCTGCGCACCGATTTTGACCGGGCCGTCGCCGAGATGCTGGAGGTCTGCACCCTACCCGGTCTGCGGATGACCGGCCTGTTCCAGCACTTCGCCGTGGCCGACGACACCGATTCCGGGAACGTCGCCTACACCGAGGAGCAGTACCAGCTCTTTCTCCGCGCCTACCGCGCCTTAAAGGCCGCCGGGCAGGAGCCGCCGCTCGTCCACTGCGACAACTCCGCCGGGGTCATGCTCCATCCCGACTGGCCCAGCAGCGCGGTCTCCGTGCCCTGCATGGCCCGCCCCGGCATCATTTTGTACGGCTTCGACCCCAGCGACGAAGTCCGCTTCGGGAAGTTCCGCCCGGTCATGAAACTCAAGACCGTGGTCAGCATGGTCAAGGAGCTGCAGCCGGGCCAATCCACCAGCTATGGCCGGCGCTTCACCGCCGAAACCCCCACCAGAGTGGCCACCCTCTGCACCGGCTACGCCGACGGCTACCCCCGCCTGCTGAGCTGCGGCAAGGGCATCGTAGAAGTCCACGGCGTCCCCTGCCCGGTGCTGGGCCGGGTCTGCATGGACCAGCTCATGGTGGATGTCACCGCCGTGCCCGATGTGCAGGAGGGCGATGAGGCCATCCTCTGGGGCGGCACCGTCAGCGACAGCGCCGAGGACATCGCCCGCAAGACCGATACGATCTCCTACGAGGTGCTCTGCGGGGTCTCCCGCCGGGTGCCCCGCGTCTACCTCGAACACGGCCGGATCATCGCCGTGGAGGACTGGATCTTATAATCAATCGAACACCCACTATTTTCCGTTGGAGGAACAGATGGCAAGAGACAACATCCGCAATTTCTGCATCATCGCACACATCGACCACGGCAAATCCACCCTGTCGGACCGCATTCTGGAGCTGACCAAGAGCGTGGACGAGCGCACCATGGAGGACCAGATCCTTGACAACATGGACATCGAGCGCGAGCGCGGCATCACCATCAAGGCCCGCGCCGTGACCATGAACTACACCGCCAAAGACGGCAAGGTGTACGAGTTCAACCTCATCGACACGCCGGGCCACGTAGACTTTGCCTATGAAGTCAGCCGCAGCCTGGCCGCCTGCGAAGGCGCGATCCTGGTGGTGGACGCTACCCAGGGCGTCGAGGCCCAGACGCTGGCCAACACCTACATGGCGCTGGAACACGATCTGGAGCTGGTGCCCATCCTGAACAAGATCGACCTGCCCAGCGCCCACCCGGACGAGGTGGCGCAGGAAGTGGAAGACGTCATCGGTCTGCCCTGCCTGGACGCGCCCCGCGTCTCGGCCAAGACCGGCCTGAACATCGACCAGGTGCTGGAGCGGGTGGTCAGCGACATCCCCGCCCCCACCGGCGACCCGGACGCGCCCCTCAAGGCCCTGATCTTTGACAGCATCTACGACAGCTACAAGGGCGTCATCGTCTACATCCGCGTCTTCGAGGGCTCCGTCAAGCCCGGTGACACCATCCGCCTGATGGCCACCGGTGCCCAGTTCACGCTGGTGGAGGTCGGCCACATGGGCGCGACCAGCCTGACCCCCTGCGATCAGCTGCAGGCCGGTGAGGTCGGCTACCTGACCGCCAGCATCAAGACCGTGCAGGACACCCGCGTGGGCGACACCGTCACGCTGGCCAACCGCCCCACCGCCGAGGCCCTGCCCGGCTACCGTCAGGTCAAGCCCATGGTCTTCTGCGGCATCTACCCCGCCGACGGTGCCAAGTACCCCGACTTAAAGGACGCGCTGGAAAAGCTGCAGCTGAATGACGCTTCCCTGACCTTTGAGATGGAGACCAGTGCGGCTCTGGGCTTCGGCTTCCGCTGCGGCTTCCTCGGCCTGCTCCACATGGAGATCATCACCGAGCGTCTGGAGCGCGAGTTCGACCTTGACATCATCACCACCACCCCCAGCGTCCGCTACCGCCTGACCCTGAACGACGGCACGGTCGAGATGATCGACAACCCGTCCAGCTATCCGGACCCGTCCACCATCGTCAAGCAGGAGGAGCCGTTCGTGGACGTCCACCTCTACACCCCCAACGAATACGTGGGCAGCCTGATGGACCTCTGCCAGCAGAAGCGCGGCGTTCTGGCCGACATGAAGTATCTCGACGACGTCCGGGTGGACCTGCACTATGCACTTCCGCTGGGCGAGATCGTCTATGACTTCTTCGACGCCATCAAGAGCCGCAGCCGCGGCTATGCCAGCTACGACTATGAGTTCAAGGAGTACCGCGAGAGCGACCTCGTGAAGCTGGACTTCCTGCTGAACGGCGACCCCGTGGACGCTTTGTCCATGATCGTCTTCCGCGACAACGCCTACGGCAAAGGCCGCCGCATCTGCGAAAAGCTGCGGGACAACATCCCCCGCACCCTGTTCGAGATCCCGGTCCAGGCTGCCATTGGCGGCAAGATCATCGCCCGCGAGACCGTCAAGGCCATGCGCAAGGACGTTCTGGCCAAGTGCTACGGCGGCGACATCACCCGCAAGAAGAAGCTGCTCGAAAAGCAGAAGGAAGGCAAAAAGAAGATGCGCCAGCTCGGCAGCGTCTCCCTCCCCAGCGAGGCCTTCACGGCCGTGCTGAAGCTCGACAGCGATGACGATTAAACGTTCCCATCGCATCCCATAAACAGCAAAGACCCCCTGTGCAGCATCCCATCCTGCACAGGGGGTCTTATCGTTTGTCCGTTACTGTCCAAACTCCTTCAGGCACTTCTTGATGCCTTTCAGAGAAGAGATGACGATCGTGCCATAGCCGTATGCCTGATACAGCTCATTGATGCAGGCCATCGTGACCATAAGCACCTCCCAGGCGGCCTTGAGGTAGGGTTTGGCCGGGCGGAGGGTATTTTTGACTGCGGTGACGGTGTTTTCGAACCAGGCGGGGGCACCGCCGCAGATGGATTCCAGCTCCTCCTGCGGGATCGCTGCGCACTGGGCGGGCAGTTTCAGTTTTTGTTCCATTCCAGTCCCTTTCACATTGCAAGGCCTACTGCGACCAGCACCAGCATGCCGCCCACGATCAAAATCGTGCCCTTATGGCGCTCCAGAATGCCCGCAGCGGTGTCAGCCGGAGCCGTCGGCTCGGTGGGCACCTGGTCGATGGGGCTCCACTGCGCGTAGACGGTGGCCTCTTCGCCGGAGAACACGGTCTCACCCGCGACGATGGCGCTGCCGCCCACGATGTCGGTAAACCAGCCGTTGAAGGTGTAGCCCTCCATGGTGGGGGTGGGCAGGCTGGACAGCTTGCCGTCGGCATTGGTACGCTCCACCACCGAGATGCCAGTGCCGCCGCAGGCGTCAAAATAGATGATGACCTTTCCGTCGTTCTCGCTCTCGTCCAGCGGCTGGGCCGCCAGCGCCGCCGGGGCCAGCACACACAGTGCTGCGATGCACAGCAGCACGGCGAACATCTGTTTTGCTCGTTTCATTGCACTTCCTCTTTTCGAGGCGTCGTTCAGACGCCGTACCCTTGCGCCTTGATGACCTCCACGACCTGCGACACGTACTTCTGGCAGGTGTCGTGGTCGGGGGCTTCCACCATAACGCGGACAAGCGGCTCCGTGCCGGACTCACGAACCAGAATGCGGCCGGTGTCGCCCAGTGCCTCGGCCACCGCCTTGACGGCGGCCTGCACAGCAGCATCGTCCTGCGCCGCCTTCTTGTCGGTCACGCGGACATTTTCCAGCACCTGCGGATAGATGGTCAGCGGCTCGGCCAGCTTGCTCATGGGCAGCTTTTTGGCCAGCATGACTTCCATCATCTTCAGGCTGGTCAGGATGCCGTCGCCGGTGCTGGCATACTGGCTGAAGATGATGTGGCCGCTCTGCTCGCCGCCGATGCGGCAGCCGTTCTTGGCCATGTATTCGTAAACATACTTATCACCGACGGCGGTCTTGGCGTAGCCGATGCCCTTTTCATCAAAAGCCTTGTACAGACCGAAGTTGGACATCACGGTCGTGACGACGGTATTGTTCATCAGCTCGCCGTGTTCCTGCAGGTAGCAGCCATAGATGTACAGGATGTGGTCGCCAGTGATGACATTGCCCTTCTCATCCACGCACAGGCAGCGGTCCGCGTCGCCATCGTAGGCAAAGCCGACGTCGAGATGATTCTCGACCACGAACTTCTGCAGGCCCTCGATGTGGGTGGAACCGGCATTGTTATTGATGTTCAGGCCGTTCGGCTTGTTGTTGATGACATAGGTGTCGGCACCCAGTGCATCGAACACAGACTTCGCGATGTTCCAGCTGGAACCGTTGGCGCAGTCCAGGCCGACCTTGATCCCCTTGAAGGAGTAGATGCCCAGGCTGATGAGGTAGCCCATGTAGCGGTTGCGGCCTGCCACGTAGTCCACGGTGCAGCCGATGTGCTCGCGGTGGGCAAAGGGCAGCTCCGGCCAGTCCTGATCGAAGACGTGGAGCTTGCCGTCGATGTAGTCCTCCACCAGCAGCAGGGTCTCTTCGGGCATCTTCTCGCCGTAACAGTCGATGAGCTTGATGCCGTTGTCGTAGAACGGGTTGTGGCTGGCCGAGATCATGATGCCGCAGTCGAAGTCGTCCACGCGGGCGATGTAGGCCACAGAGGGCGTCGTGGTGACGTGCAGCAGATAGGCGTCTGCGCCGGAGGCCGTCAGACCGGCACAAAGGCTGTACTCAAACATGTAGGAGCTGCGGCGGGTGTCCTTGCCGATAACGATGCGGGCAGGCTCATTGTTGCCGTTGCGCTCGCGGAGCTTGTTGTAATACCAGCCGAGGAAGCGGCCCACCTTGTAGGCGTGGTCGGCGGTCAGCGTGATCCCGGCTTCGCCGCGGAAGCCATCGGTCCCAAAATACTTTCCCATAAAGATCCTTCCCTTTTCGTTCTATATAAAATAAGGATTCGTTCAGCAAGATCGTTCTGCACCTTATATCATAGCATATTGACGCAGAAGTTTCCATCCTGAATTTGGATTTTCCCAAAAGCAGTGGAAACCTTCCAGAATATTCCATAAATTTCATCTTTTCGACATGATTTTTGCAAATTTTCGCAAGTTCCCTATTTTTTCTTGACCTGAACCGAAAAACTGTGTAGAATGAAAGATATATCAGGGCACCGCAGGGCTTGCCGGCGCTCCACTACAAGAGACAAAGGAATGAACAATCATGCGGATCGCAATGCTCGGCCACAAGCGCATCCCCTCCCACGAGGGCGGCATCGAGGTCGTTGTTGAAGAGCTGGCCGCGCGGATGGTCGAAAAGGGTCATCAGGTCACCTGTTTCAACCGTACCGGCCAGCACGTCAGCGGAAAAGAATATGAAGTGCAAAAGCTGGACGAATACCGCGGCATTCGCATCCGCCATGTGCCCACACTGGACAAAAAAGGGCTTGCAGCCGTTACATCCAGCTTTTTTGCCAGCCTTGCGGCGGCGCTCGGCCCTTACGATGTCGTGCATGTCCACGCCGAAGGCCCGGCCGCTTTCTGCTGGCTGCCCCGGCTGTTCGGCAAGCGGGTCGTCCTGACGGTCCATGGGCTGGACTGGGCACGGGACAAGTGGAAGGGCAGCTTCGGCTCCTGGTACATCCACTTCGGCGAGAAGGTCGGTGCCCGGTTCGCACACGAGATCATCGTGCTCAACCACAGCAGCCAGACCTATTTCCGCGACACCTATCACCGCGAGACCCACTACATCCCCAACGGCGTCAACCGCCCGGCGTATGCCCCGCCGGAGCTCATCCGGAAACGGTTCGGGCTGGAATACGGTTCCTACCTGCTGTTTCTGGGCCGTCTGGTGCCGGAAAAAGGCTGCCACCATCTGTGCGAAGCCTTCAAGCGGCTCAAGACCGACAAAAAGCTGGTCATTGCGGGCGGCGTGTCCGACTCCGGCGATTACATAAACACCCTGAAGGCTCTGGCCGCCGGCGATGACCGCATCCTCTTCACCGACTTCGTGGACGGCGCGCTGCGGGATGAGCTGTACAGCAACGCCTATCTGTTCGTTCTGCCCAGCGACCTGGAGGGAATGCCCCTCAGCCTGCTGGAGGCCATGAGCTACGGCAACTGTGTGCTGGTATCGGACATTGAGGAATGCACCAATGTCATCCATGACCGGGGGATCACCTTCCGCAAGGGAGACGTGAACGATCTGGAAGCCAAGCTGCGCTATGCCATCGAGCACCCCAACGCAGTCCGGATGTTCAAATGGCTCTCCTCGGATTACATCTGCGACCGCTTCCAGTGGGACAAGGTCGTGGATGCGACCCTGAAGCTTTACCAAACAACCTGAACCATCCCAGGCCCACCGGCGCTGCCGGTGGGCCTGTTCGTTTTTTCAGCCCCGGCTCTCCACCATCTCCTCGATGACGCGGAGGAAGTCGCGGCCATAGTGGGCGGCTTTCTTTTCGCCCACGCCGGTGATGTTCAGCAGCTCGTCAAGGCTGAGCGGCTTTTTCCGGGCCATCTCGCGCAGGGTGGCATCGTTGAAGATCATGTAGGCAGGCACCTTCTGCTTTGCCGCCAGCCGCTTGCGCAGAGCGTACAGCGCGCCCAGCAGCGCTTCGTCCGCTTCGCTCAGAGGTGCATCGTCTGCATTGCGGCGGCGGAAGCGGCCGTACCCCAGACTCCCCCGCAGGGCGTCAAAGGCGGTTCGGTGTCGCTCGAACGGTTCCGGGGAAAGAAGTCCATCGTGCGGGGCGGACGAATGCCGTTGCCCGACTCGCTGCGGCGCGATTCGCTGGGGCGCGATTCATTGCGCACGGCCGTCGACAGCACGCTGCTTAGGCTCGACTCGCTGGGCGGCGCGCTGCTGCCGCAGGATTCGCTGCTGCTGCAACTCACCGGCGGTGACTCGCTGCTGCGCGACACGCTGCTGCTCGATTCGCTGCGACGCGATTCGCTGGCGCTCGCACCGGCCGACACCGCCCGCACCGAAAAGAAACGCAACTGGTTCATGAGCGACTCGATGTCGCTCTCGAAGGTGTGCTGGATTTCGACCGTGGTCCCCGGCTACGGACAGATTTACAACAAACAGTACTGGAAACTGCCGATCCTCTACGGACTGGTGGGAACCGGACTGGGACTGTACATCCACGAAAACAAGACCTACAAGCCGCTCAAGCGCCAGTTCGAATCCTATACCGACGTGAACCTCTCGCGCACGCCCGAGCTGGACGCCCTCCAGTCCAAGATGATCCGCAGCAACACGCGGCGTCAGGTTTACCTGGGGATCACGATCGCCTCGTACATCTACTTCATCGGCGACGCGGCCGTGAGCTACTCGACCAACGACGTGTCGAGCGTCAAGAAGGCCACCACGCTGGCCTGCATCTTCCCCGGCGCGGGGCAGATCTACAACAAAAGCTACTGGAAAGTGCCTTTCGTCATCGGCGGATTCGCCTCGATGATCTACTGCATCGACTGGAACAACCGCGGCTACCAACGTTTCAAAAAGGCCTACAATCTGTTGAGCGACTACGACCGCAATCCCGACAAATACCCCGACGGGCCGACCGACGAGTTCCACGGACGCTATTCGGCCTCGTTCATCCGCAACCTGCGCAACAACTACCGGCGCAACCGCGACCTCTGCATCATCCTCTCGGGTGCGCTGTACGTCCTGCAGATCGTCGATGCGCATGTCGACGCCCACCTCAAGGACTACGACATTTCGGACGACCTCTCGATGAACATCGAGCCGCTGATCGACTACACCTATGTCCCCACCCTCGGGGGCAACCGCCCGGTGTTCGGCTTCAATTTGAGCCTGAAATTTTAGACGATGAAGAAACTCCTTACCATAGCGCTGCTCCTTGCCGTCGCCGCTTCGGCGTCGGCCCTCGACCGCAGCCCCCGCAAGAAGAAACGCGACAAGAAAGCCAAAACCGAAACCGTCGTCCCGGCGCCCGTTCCCGAGGCCGAACCGGTTCCCGTCCCCGAGCCGGAACCCGCCCCGGCCGAAGAACCCGTCGTCAACGACATGACGCTGGGATTCTCCCCCGAACAGACCGACTCGCTGCTGGCCGCATGGCGCGAACGCCAGCGGCAGGACGCGTTCAGCGAATTTTTCAAACAGTACATTCTGGAGGACTCCACCGAGGTGGCCGACAGCACGCCCGACTCGGTCTACTCCCGGCGGTTGCTCGACCTCGCGTCGCCGATCCAGTTCCCCTACAACAGCATCGTAAAGGGCTACATCAACCGCTACACCAACTCGCGCTACGGCACGATCAGCCGCATCCTCGGCATGTCGCAGTACTACTTCCCGATCATCGAGGAGGAGCTGCTCCGCGAAGGCCTTCCCGTCGAGCTGCGCGCGCTGCCGATCATCGAATCGGCGCTCTCCCCCACGGCGGTGTCGCCGATGGGCGCCGTCGGACTATGGCAGTTCATGCCCACGACCGGCAAGAGCTACGGCCTCGAAATCAACTCGCTGGTCGACGAACGCCGCGACCCCTACCGCGCCACGCAGGCCGCCTGCCGCTACCTGAAAGACCTCTTCGCCATTTATAACGACTGGTCGCTGGCCATCGCCGCCTACAACTGCGGCCCGGGCAACGTCAACAAAGCGATCGCCCGCTCGGGAGGCAAGAACTTCTGGGAGATTTACGACTACCTGCCCCGCGAGACGCGCGGCTACGTGCCGGCCTTCATCGGCGCGTCGTACGCCTACGCCTACCACCGCCAGCACGGCATCGAGCCGACCGAAGCTCCGATTCCCCTTTCGGTGGACACCGTCCGGATCAACAAACTGATGCACCTGGGGCAGATCTCCTCGACGATCGACCTGCCGATCGAGACCCTGCGCCAGCTCAATCCGCAGTACAAACTCGACATCATCCCGGCCACGACCAAGCCCTACACGCTGGTCCTGCCGCAGCGGTATGTCATGCAATACATCGCTCACGAGCCTGAAATCCAAGCCAAAGACTAGATGTACCTAAAGGAGTACATCAACCCGGCCAACATCGACAAGAAACTCCAGGAGCGCAGCGGATCGGTCTACGTGGTCAAAAAGGGCGACACGCTGGGGGCCATCGCCCGCCGTTACCGCGTGACCACGGCGCAGATCATGCGCTGGAACAAGCTCAAGAGCGCCCACAAACTCCGCATCGGACAACGGCTCCGCATCGAAGGCAGGTAATGAACACCGATCACGATATCATCGTCGCCCATGCATCCGCCGCCGGAGGGGCTATCGCCGTCATCCGCATCAGCGGCGGAGAAGCCTTCGCCGTCTGCGACCGGATATTCCGGGGCCGGCGGCCGCTCGCCGAGGCAGACGGCTACACGGTGCATTACGGTACGATAGCCGAGGGCGACCGCGTGATCGACGACGTGCTGGCGGCCGTTTTCCGCGCCCCGCACTCCTACACGGGCGAAAACTCGGTCGAAATCTCGTGCCACGGCTCCTCCTACATCGTCTCGGAAATCCTCCGGCTGCTGACCGCCGCGGGAGGACGCATGGCCCAGCCGGGCGAATTCACCATCCGCGCCTACCTGGCCGGGAAACTCGACCTCTCGCAGGCCGAGGCCGTGGCCGACATGATCGCCTCGTCGTCACGCGCCGCGCACGCGCTGGCCTCGACGCAGATGCGCGGCGGATACTCCGAAGAGCTCGAATCGCTGCGCGAAAAACTGCTGAACCTCACCTCGCTGCTGGAACTGGAACTCGACTTCTCGGAGGAGGATGTGGAGTTCGCCGACCGTACGGCGCTGCGCGCGACGATGCAGCGCATCGCTGCGGAGATCGACCGCCTGCGCAGTTCGTTCGCACTGGGCAACGCCATCCGGGAGGGCGTCGCCGTGGCCATCGCCGGAGCGCCGAACGTCGGCAAATCGACGCTGCTCAACCGACTTCTGAACGAGGAGCGGGCCATGGTCTCGGAGATCGCCGGAACCACGCGCGACGTGATCGAGGAGTGCGCCAACATCGGCGGCGTGCTTTTCCGGTTCCTCGACACGGCCGGCATCCGCCCGACCGACGACCGGCTCGAACAAATGGGCATCCAGCGCACGATGTCGAGCATCGAACGGGCGCGAATCGTCATTAATATGGTCGACGCCTCGACGCTCACGGGTCCGGTTCCCGCCCCGGATTTTCCGCTCCGTCCCGGGCAGAAACTCCTGACCGTCGTCAACAAGACCGACAAGGCTCCGGCCGCATGGCGGCTTCCCGAAGGCGTTGTCGGGATTTCTGCCAAACACGGCGAGGGTATCGACGCCCTGTGCGACGCCCTACGGGAGTCCGTCGACACCGAAGCGCTCTACCACGGCGATCCGGTCGTCTCGAACAGCCGCCATTACGAAGCGCTTTCGGCGGCCCGCGAAGCACTCGGCCAAGCCCTCGACGGTCTCGCCCACGGCCTTCCGACCGATCTTCTGAGCGAAGAAATCCGCCAGGTCATCACCCCCCTCGGCGCCATCACGGGCCGCGGTGCCATCGCCCCCGACGAAATCCTGCAAAACATCTTCTCGAAATTCTGCATCGGAAAGTAACTCGACCGAAAAAAATCGAGCAAAACGCAGAATAATCACCAATAAATCAACGAATTAAAATAGGAAATCGAGCGATTTTCTAGAGTTCGTTTTTGCCGTCGAGGTGTAAAAAAGTGGAAAAATATTTTCCTATCTTTGCCCTGAACCAAAACCTCGACACCATGGAAATCAAACTTCATCAGAAACCGCAGCGCTCGACGGGACGCACCTCGCTGGTGCTGGAGTACTACTATGGCTACACGCGCGATGAGGAGGGGCGGATCAAACACCGCCGCAGATTCGAGACCCTCGAATACTTCCTTTACACCGCGCCCCGCAACAAGGCCGAGCGCGACCACAACAAAATCAATCTGGAGATGGCCGAGAAGGTCAAGGCCAAACGGCTGCTCGCCGAGCAGAACGAACAGTACGGGTTCGCCGTGCCGTTCAAGATCCGCACCAACCTGGTCGAATTTATCCGCGGGATGGTCGAGCAGCGCAAGGATTCGCCCGGCAACTGGGGCAACTGGGACAGCATGCTGAAACACCTGATCGCCTATGCGGGGACGGAGACCACCTTCGAACGTGTCGACCGGCTGTTTGTCGAGGGATTCCGCAACTACCTCGCCAAGGAGGCCCGCACGAAGAGCGGCACAGCCCTCTCGGCCAACAGCCAGAACAGCTACTTTCTGAAGTTCAAGGCGGCATTGAACCGGGCCGTCGAGGAGGGGATCGTTCCCCAATCGCCCGCCATGGGTGTCAAGGCCACGCGAACCGAAGACGTCCACCGCGAATACCTCACGGTCGAGGAGCTGCAGCGGCTGGTCAAGACCGACTGCTCCTACCCGGTGCTGAAGGACGCCTTCATCTTCTCGTGCCTGACGGGTATGCGCTGGAGCGACATCAACAAGCTGACGTGGGGCGAGGTGCAGGAGTTCGACGGCGGCACGCGCGTGGTCTTCCGCCAGAAGAAGACCCGCGGTCTGGAGTACCTCGACATCGCCGAGCAGGCCGTGCGCTATATGGGGCCGCGCGGCAGGGCCGACGAACGGGTCTTCTCGGGGCTGAAATACTCCGCCTGGCACAACCTCGCGCTGCGCGAATGGTGCATGAAGGCGGGCATCACGAAGCATATCACCTTCCACTGCTTGAGTCATAGTATTTCTTCTTTCCCGCTGAAAACAAGCCATTTACAGAATTTGAATATGTAACATGTAACGATTTAGAAACAAGCGAAGTTCCCTTATCTGTCTTATTCTGCATTATTGAAAAGAACGCTTTTTCTGAATGCAAAGGTACGAATTATTTTTAATCAGAAAGAGTCTAATAATTTCTTTGATGTTTCTATTTCACAAAATAGTGCTTTTGCTAATTTTTCTCTTGTTGCAGGGTTATCCATAATAGGCATAGAAAATACTTTTAACATTGAGAAATATTCACCATCTTTAATCTTTTCAATAGTTAGAAGTTGTTCCCCCGATAAATAATCTTTATATTCTAAAATTCCGTCAATAATATCGAGGATATTGTTGCGTTGAGTTGTTAAATGACCTATAATGCTCATGTTTATACCAGCTATAGAATATGCTGATTGGGTATTTATAGATTGTCTTGAGAATTGTTGGACTAGTGCATCTTCCGTTAGAACTAAATGATTCCAAGATGTCATAGGAAATACACATTTGGCACTATCTTCAAGTTTCCCTTTAATAGTTTTTAGTTTTTCCTCAATAGGCTTCTTTAATTTATTTCGCTTTATCATATATGGAAGATATGATGTTAGCAAGTAGAAAATAAGTCCTGCAAGGTAGCTGTATGATAAATTAATTACAACATGATTTATTTGTTGGTATTTACTAGATATTCCCCACGGCCAAAACCATCCCAAACCAATGTAGGCTATCGCATAAATACTTAGTGAAGTAATGATAATCAGAAAAGTGTTTATTAGTTTACTCATTTTTATACGAAATTTAATTGTATACGCAATAAAGACCTTCACAATCTTGTTTCTTTAGTATAATAGTACAAGCATTACAAATTATGGGATTGTCCCCTGTCAATTTTACTCTATGGCTCTCTGCATATACATAATATCCTTTATCTTTTAATTCATTAATTATACGAGTTAAGTTTTGACCTTCTTTTATTAAATCAGAGACTTCCAAATCGCTATAAATATCTATAATGTCGGTAAAATACTGAAAAATATCGGCAATGTATGTACATTCTTCTTCATTAGCGGGTTCGTCGTAGTCTCTATAGATAAATGCAACATGATGAAAGATATTTAATAATTCTTTACCAGTAACTATACGTTTAATGAAACGAGGCTTACGTACACTAACCTTTCCTGACACACTGTTATCTAATGTCTCTTTTACCCAGTTTTCGTGTGAAGTCTTGATATAATGCAAAAGTTCCTCTGTGTATGAAGTACAATTCTCATCTATCTCACGATGGTGGTTCTTGCACAACAAAAGCAAATTATCATATGAGTCATAATCTTCTATCCCAGGCTTATATCGAGGCCCATCCGCACTACTACTTATAATATGACACTCATCTCCAATAATAAAACTACCATCATCTTCAGAAATCTGATTCACAAGTTCTTTCTTACATATAGCACACCTATTTCCTGATTTAGCCCATAACTCTTTTCTTGTTTTACTCGTGATAGCCATATTATATAGAATTTCTTTGTTTTGAGTAATGAGACTCCAAATTATGTAATTGCTGCATAAACAAGTTTGTCTGTTTAGTATTTTCTACCTTATCGTACAAACTTAACATAATATATTGTTTCATCAACCTTGCCGAATGCGATCAAAAACGACATTAATGCCCAACGCACTTCACCTATAAAGTTAGAAGTTTTTTGTCTTCAATTGCTGTGCTAGTTATTGCACCTGACATTATGTCATATTTTCCAATATCTTCAAATAAGAAATAAGAAACAATAATAGATTTTTATTCCCATCCTATAAGAGTATGAGCTTCAAAGAAAACAAAAGCAAAATAAATTCGAAGTATAATAATTGATAAACAATCCGCAGAGTATGATTTCAAATAATACTTTGTACCTTTACAATAGTTATAATCAAGGCTCTGAGCATTAGCATAACGAACGTATTATCTATGTTATTGAGATAGAAAATATCCAACATAAATATCATTCAAATATTAATTTTATAGGTCTTGCCAGGTATATAGTATGAAGCAATTTAAACCTTTAGATTTAGTTCCAATATCGGAACTAATATCGTCAGACTTTAACTTCTATGTCCCATCGTATCAACGAGGTTATAGATGGGGTGCCGATCAAGTAATTCAACTAATTGAAGACTTAGAGGAATTCGAAAAATATCATTACAGCAGTGATAAAAACAAGTTTTACTGTCTTCAACCTTTAGTGGTGAAAGAACGAATCATACAAAAGGAAGATGGTGATCAAATTATAGACGTGAAAGGTCTGGAAGTTATAGACGGACAGCAACGCTTGACCACTATTCTCCTTCTTTTACAAGCATTGTATCTACGCAAACGAGTCCTTGAAGGAGATGTCCCATCAGAAGTAAAAGCTTGCCCTAATATTTACTCCATACAATACGAGACTCGCGCAGATAGTAGTGTATGGTTGTCCGAGCTGAATAAAATCATTGAAAACGATTCATTTTGTAAGAATGAATTTGAAGATGCGAATTGTGACTACTTTCATTTCGCAGAGGTTTTTACAACTGCCTACAATGAGATGAAAGATTGGGATGAAGATCAAGTATCAGACTTTGGTAAAGTTCTTCGGAAAGGAACCCGGTTTATTTGGTATTATCCGACAGAATCCGCAGGCACGAATACAGATATTTTTGACCGACTTAATGCCGGTAAAATTAGCCTGAACAATGCCGAACTGATCAAGGCATTGTTTGTGCAGAATGGGAATTGGGCAGAGAACGATTTGGCGTATGTCAAGTCATTGTCTTTGGAATGGAACTCTATGGAGAACCGATTGCAAAATAAGGAGTTTTGGGGATTTATCTATCGATCACGTCACCCTTTTGCTTATGACACTCATATAGAATACTTATTCGATTTGTTACAGAAGAAAGATGAGTCGCATCGTGATACCACAACCTATACCTTTAATAAGTATTTAGACTCTTATCGACAGATGATGTATACCAATCAAGTCGGGCAAAAAGGGAAAGCTGAATGGGTTCGCCAAAAGTGGACAGAGGTGAAAGAATTATTCGACACGTTGAATGAATGGTACAATTATAAACCAGTATATCATCGTATAGGTTTCATCCTTGAATATGTAGCAAGTGAAGACGTGCTTTCGTTACGGAGCAAACTTGATGGAAAGAAGCATTCCAAACGAATTGAAATTCTGAATAGTATCATCCGGGAAGAACTGCAAAAAATAAAAAGTCAGCAATTATTCCATGGAAAGGCTCAAATGTCTGAAATTCTATTCTTTTATAACATCTTACTTGAAGACCGTAGAGTTTCAGATAATGCCCGTTTCTCTTTTGCCGACTACAAAGAAATCTATAAAAATCAAGGATGGGATCAGGAACACGTAGCATCACATACCGACTTCTCGGCAGATGATAAGAAAGCCAAACAATTAGCAGCTGACGTAATTGAACTTATTGTAGGTGAACAACCTGCAATAGATGACGAAGGGGGGTATTTTATTGATTATGAAACCTATCCAGTCGATGGATACGAAAAGAATCTTTGTGAGAGAGCACTTCGAATTTTGAACATAAATATCCAGGGAGATAAACCTTCGGAAAATGATATCCAGAATAATGAAGAAACGGACATTGCTAAATTGTATGAGTCAGTACAAGAACATTTCAAAAGTGATGAAGATGAATTTGGCTCGGTGACCTTGCTTGACGGGAGAACTATAAGAGAGGAAAAAGATTTTATCTGGAATTTCGTTCTTCTGAATGCAAGGACGAATCGGAGCTATGGCAATCATATATTTCCGGTGAAACGTCGCCGCATCTTGCAGGATGAGTTCAATGTCTATACACCAATTGGAACCCGAAATGTTTTTGAAAAGGCCTATTCTAGAAAAAGTGATCAAATACTTTATTGGTCGAAAACTGATGCAAAATCTTATTGGGAAGATTTGAAGTCAGTATTAAGTCCATATATTCAACTTAATCCTTTTAATTATAAATCAAATAAATAGTATGACTTCTCAAGAAATTTCATTTATCGATATATTTGAAACCTTTGGCTATAGCATATTGATTCCGGCCATTCAACGAGATTATGCTCAAGGCCGAATTACTGCGACTGCAACCAAAATCCGAAAGAATTTTGTAGAAGAACTAAAAGACTATCTGTTGGATGGAACTTCTCATAGTCTTGACTTTATCTATGGCTATGGAACGGATAAATTCTTTATTCCGTTGGATGGACAGCAACGCCTAACGACACTTTGGTTACTACATCTTTATTTAGGTTGTATGACGGGTAGAAGTGAACAAATTAGCACATTTGTCTTTAACTATGAAACTAGGGACTCATCTGCTCGTTTCTGTAAGAAGTTATTGGAGAATGCAGGGAAACTGCTAACATCAGACATGCTCCAGAAAAAGGAAGAGGAAAATACAAAACCAAGGCCTAGCAAACTTATTAAGGATGAAGGGTGGTGGTTTACTAACTGGTCGGACGACCCTACAATTAGCGGTATGCTCACGATGCTTGATGAGATAGATGCGCAATTTTATGATGATAAGGAAACGAAATATACATCTGTGATTGAAGCAGGGAATAGC
>OGLI01001181.1_pt1 | contig 17671 bp, 14 predicted proteins | sample 1572661 | NCBI WGS metagenome assembly OGLI01 (sample SAMEA2581901, study PRJEB24529) | metagenome | biome: Human gut stool | place: China | collected 2011 | reverse complement strand
TTCATTATGACAGTTCCTTGAGCATATTTTCAGGATCATCTGCCGCCTTGACTTTATCATTGGCCTTTATAATGATTCCCTGCTCGTCAATAAGATATGTGGTTCTTACCACACCCATAGAAACCTTGCCATAGTTTTTCTTTTCTTTCCAGACATCATATGCTTCGATCACCTTACGCTCCGGATCTGCCAAAAGTGTAAATGCCAATCCATATTTTTCCTCAAATCTCTTATGAGAGGATACAGAATCCTTACTGACTCCAAGAATAACTGCTCCTTTTTCGGTAAACTGAGGGTATCGCTCAGAAAACCCACATGCCTGTTTCGTGCATCCCGCTGTATTATCCTTGGGATAGAAATATAAAATCACTTTTTTTCCTGTATAATCCGATAATCTATGTATTTTCCCATTTTGATCTGGTAACTCAAAATCCGGTGCCTTAACCCCTACTTCCAACATTATTTATCCCTCCCTTTCTGTATCTTTCTCTTTATTCGCCTTTTTCTTCCTATTCCCGGTAATCATTTTATGACCTGTATATATCGCCATTACCATACATAACATAGAACTTAAAGCAAAGTATTTGTGACTTGATTTTTGCTTTTTATATCCAGTGTAAAAAGTCCCAAGCATTGTGATCAATGCTCCTACTGACCAATATTTATGTGCTTTCATGTAATTCCTCCATTTTTTTCAGTGTATTCAATTCTAATTATACGCTACCATATTCCTATGTCAATTTGATAATAGAGCATTCCTATAAAATTTTTCAAAATATCATTGTCAAAACTATGTATTGTTATCCTTTAATTTTTCTTTGAAATAATTGACAAAAAGCTTGCTTTCAGGAGATTACTATTTAATCTCTTTTCCATCTATATATAGTTGAAATTTATCAGGATTATTGACAACCTCATAGTCCTTTCCGTATTCTACAGGTCTATATTCGGCTGTCATTACCGATTCCCCGTCTTCAATATCCTCTTTCCATAAATAGATGTTTATATCAATGCTCGTCGCATATCCTCTGTCTGTGGAGAATTTTGTCGAATGAAAAGAATCATCCTTGTACATCTGCAAAAGTTTTCTTGCAAACGCTTCTCTATCCTCAATATCTTCCTTATTTGCGACCACGGTTATATTTTCATCCCAATTTACAGAAAAAGTTCCAACTACATCTGGTTCGCCTTCTTTATGACTGGATTCAAATTTCCCATAAATACTTCCTGCAGCAATTATCAAGATTGCTGTTCCTGAAATTACTGCAATTATCTTTTTCTTCATATTTTTAATTTCCTTTTAATTTTTTTACTGCGTAATTGATTACTTCTTCCGGTGTGGGCCTGTCTCCTTTAAGTGTCATTTTCTTCCATTCTTCCTGCACAGCCGGGTCAGGATTATCAAATCCTGCATCTATGGCTATCTGCATTTCTCTGCGTACTTCTTCTGGTGTTGTGTTATACTTTTCTGCAATCTTCTCATATATATTACCCGTCTTTCTGCGAAAGACACCAATGCGTCATGAAACACAGGCCCTGTCCTTCGCTATCTTTTTTTTGCCCTTCTGATATTATTTACCTATAAGACTGACACACTACAGAACACGTAGAGGTGAGTGGCGGGGCTGTATAGCGGCGACCTCGTATATATATTTGTTGTCGGTCATCCGTTAAGGCATCAATGAATGGCGCATAACTGTAGCCCGTAAACTTATCTCTTCCGAAGTCGACTCGATCTCGCCGGATGACCAGTCACTGTCAGTTTTATAATAATAAATATCAGGAGGTAGTTACTTGTCATTTAAAATTTTTAAGTTCAACTGTTGTGGACTTGATATCCACAAAACATGGATCTTTGCCTGTATCGGTATTACCGATTCAAACAATCGTACTCAGTATAAGCAGGCTCGCTTTTCTTCTTTTACCAAAGGTTTGAATGAGCTGTGTGATTGGCTTGCCAAATACAATTGTAAAGATGTCTGCATGGAATCAACCGGTAAGTACTGGATCCCTGTTTTTAACATTTTAGAACAACACAATCTATGGGTTACTCTGTCCCATCCCAAATACACAAAACCTATGAAAGGTAACAAAACCGACCGTAAAGATGCCAAATGGATTTGTGACCTCTTGGTCACATGGATGAACTGAACAAGCACATTTCAGAAATAGAACAGGAAATCCTTCGTCTCAGTGATAAATATGAAACTGCTTTAAATTTAATAAGGACTGTTCCAGGATTCGATAAGAATCCTCTGACTGCTATTCAAGTGCTTTCAGAGATTCTCTCTCATTCATTTTCCTCCGATACTGTTGGCATGAAAAGTGACTTTACAACTTAAAATTGGATAAAAAGGACAAAAAAAGAAGAGCTGCTTGCTCTTCCCATATAGTAGTAGTAAAATAATATGTCATGCCAGTGCAATATATTACCTAGAATATCGCTATAACAGGAAAGGGGCTGCATTGTGACAGCCCCTAATTTACTTCATCACGTTGTCTACATTCTGAGTGAACTCGTTCCCTGGTTTATTTTAGCATCGGTCTGGATTTTGTTTCATAAAGATAAATTTTGCCACAGAGCGGTCATATGTTTTAATGTGTCCAAACAGCCAGTCGATTACATTTTTCTGTACAAGTTCACTGAACCGATCTGTTGGTCCTTCATACTCCTGAAGGTATTCATACAGTTCCTGAATTGTCTTTTTAAACTCTTCATGTTTTTCATAATGTTTTTCACGCTCTGGATAACCGGCTTTTTCCTGAAGTGCTTCTTCTTCTTTAAAATGAAAGTCAGTATACTCGTTAAGATAATCCAGAAGTTTGATCGCCTTTACCTTGCTGTCGCCATTTTGACAGGCAATTACAAAGTTCTGAATACGGTCAATCAATTCTTTGTGCTGTGTATCGATTGTTTTATTTCCTGTTACTAAATTGTCATCAAAGGTAATGTTTAAATCGTAAGTCATAATTTGACCTCCATTTCTTTTATATGTTCTCTTAGGCTCTTTTAATGTCTGGCAGTTTCGTACCTGCATTTTCTGCTTAGTCTTCTACAGGAACGAAAACATCTTTTCCTAATCCGCAGATTGGGCATGTCCAGTCATCTGGAATATCCTCAAATGCAGTTTCTGGAGCGATACCGGCGTCTGGATCTCCTACTGCCGGATCATAAATATATCCACATGGTTCACATTCATATTTTTTCATAGTCATTTTCCCTTTTCAATGTCGATTTATTTTTGTTATCAAGTTCCTAGCAATTTTTCTAACACTTTGTTTCTTGTATATCTGTATTATACATGATAATTATTCTTTTGTCAATAATAGTAATTATTATTATTATTATTTGCACTTAGCATAAACTGATATTTGAATTGCACATTTACATATTGTATATATCATATATATCATGGGAATAGTTGAATAAAAAAATGAACTCTATTCATTAAAGACAAAGTTGCTGGAGAATATTTTTTCTCTCCAGCAACTTTCTTTATCTTTAAGCCATTGAAACACAATACTGTCCAATCAGCTTCGTCCAACTATTATATTTATTCTTTTCACACACCTTTCGGCAAATCTCATTTTCCATCAATACCCAGAACATCTTATCATAATCAAACGCCCAAACAGCACCATTCACATGGTTTTCCACTGCTTTCTGATCTATGTTCTTTAAACGTGTGACCATTTTTTCAATTTCTCCATTTCTCAAGTTACCGATATTTTTGCAGATAAACCGAAAGAAATTCAACGTTGCATATTCGTCATGCCAATGGAACTCTTCTGGATTGTTTTTAATTTTACTGACTCGCTGCTGTTCTTTGATTATCTGATCAGCTACACCTTTCATCGAATCTTCGTATCTCATATTACTCACCTACTCTTCCTCAACGCCCAGTGACGGTTTAAATCTTTTATCCTTTGCCTGCGGTACCACGATCTCATAAAAATAAAATCCTAAATACCCAAGTGCCTGCTTCTTCATTTTATAAAAAGAAGTCCTGCCTATTCCTAACTCCTGCTGTACTTCCACATCTGTCTTATTATAATGACTGCAAAAACAGGAATGAAGGATCTCACTGAGCATCACACCATTCGGTGCATAGAACTTAACCAGTGTCATTCCACGATCAGAGAATAACACAAATCAACAGTGAGCTGAGCACGCAGAAACTCATTCAAAAACACTGCGATTCTTACCGGCTCTGCCGTAAGGTAATTGAAGATTGCAAATCTGCTAAAAATCCAAAAGCATACCGCAGCAAACATCAGGCAGTATACAAACTCCACGATTCACTAAAAAAAGAGCTTCAGGATCTCGGTGTTACCAAAATCCCAAGCTCTAATAAAATCCAAAAGAGGATAGAAAATCTTGAATCTGAACAGGCTGCTACTGTCCGGAAAAAAAAGGAATTGCAAAAAAAGCAGAAGACACTGGATATCATTAGACAGAATTTTACTGCACTGCTCGATGCTCCTGAGATCAGTTCAGACTTACTTCCAGCAAAACGGGAACCTGTTTCTGTCACAAGAGATAAATAAGATTGCACTGACAACTCACTCTTTTTCTTCCAAATCTTCCCATGGTTTAAAACCCATTTCCTCCCAGATGACGCCATACGGTGCACCTCCGGAGGTATTTGTTTTTTGGTTATGCCAGTTATATAACGAAACGGGAAGACCGGGATTTCCCGATCTTCTCATATTATTTATGGACTTTTCTTTTACAAATACTAAATATGACTAAGGATATTCCCATTAAAGAAAGCCACATAATTACATTCGTATCGTCTCCCGTTTTTACATTTGGAGTGCGACTGCTTTTATCACCCGATGGTTCTTCTGAAACTGGTGGCGTATTCGTGGTAATTGGTGGTATCGATTCATTTTTAAATTTGGGTTCTGCCGTTACATTCCAGATGATCTGACCGTCATAATTACCCGGAACTGTTATGATAAAAGGTTCGCTTTGATATACTTGATTGCCAATTTGTGTTTTTTGTGTCTGGACAAAAAGATACACTCCTTTTTCCAGATCTCTGTACATAACTTCTCCATCTGAATTGGTCTTTCCAGATATTCCTCTGATGCTGTTATCCTGTACATATTTTCCCAGTTTTTTTGCAGCTTCTGCCTGAGCGGAAGAATCATCAAAATCAAATATGACTCCAGACTTTGCAAACTCAGTCTCTAAAACCCATGAATTCTTTTTATATATGCCAACCTGATACATCGTAAATTCAGTATTGCTTAGATTATATACTGCAGCTTCATCTTCAACAGTAGCTTTTAATAATATGCTTCCCTGATCATTCGCAGACACAGGTAACGGAATGAGGAGTAAAAGCATACACATCACACTGGCCATACACATATATATTCGCTTACGTTTACTTATTCTGCTCATGTTTTTTCTCCTTCCTGCGTTTATGTAACTTAATGCTCACCCATATGATGATGAAAGCAATAATTCCACCAATCAATAGAATCAAATTGAATGGAATTGTACGCTGAAGACCAACTTCCTCATCTATCTTCTGTGCCTCTTCATACGGAATTCTAGTGCCACGTACAAGCAGTCTGTGCGTGTTAACTGCATAAGGAGTGCATGTGACCAGTGTTACATAATCCTTGCCCTTTTCAATCTGTAAAGCATCTGTATCGGATGGCAATACTGTCAGAATCTGATCTACCTGATAGGCAAAGGTATGGTGAAGTACTTTAATATAAAATACATCTCCAACCTCCATCTTGTTCAGGTCGGTGAATATTTTTGCATTTGCAAGTCCACGGTGTCCGGATAATACCGCATGACAGCTCTCGCCACCTACCGGAAGTGAAGTGTTTTTCAGATGTCCAACACCTGACTGCAGTACTTTTTCGGATGTTCCATGATAAACCGGAAGGACAACATCAAGTTTTGGAATATCAATATATCCCATCATTCCAGTATCATCAATTTTCAAAAGACTGTTATACACATCATTTTCTGTCTGGTTTTCATTGCTTTCTGAAAATGGATCTGCTATGGAACCAATTCCAATCAGGCTTTCATTGTATTCCTGTGCCTGCTCAATCATGGCATTTTCCTGATCTTCCGACAGATGAGAAACTTCCTGTTCATAATCTGTAGCAATGGTTGTGCTGTTCATCTGATTGATATAATTGCTCACCACCGGATACAGGATTAAAGAAAATGCCAGCAGATATCCGATTCCTCTTAGTATTTTCACTACTTTCTTCATAATACCTTTCACCTTTTCGTCTGTTTCTTCTGAAATACCCAGTCCACACTGGACATTTCAGAAAAAGCAGACATCCTCCCGGTGCAATACCGGGAAGATGAACTGTCTTTTTGTCCATTCTTAAGCTTCAGAATGTCTTAGTTGTTTGCTTTCTTTTTGCCAAAGACTTTGCTTGCTGTTAATACACCGAAAAGAACGATACCAGCCAGTGTTACCATAAGGGCACCCTTGCTACCAGTGGATGGAAGCTGTGCACCTGTCTTGTTTTCTACAGCTACTTCTGGGGAATCAGTTTTATTTGTAATTGCAGTACCTGTTGTTGTTGTTCCATTGTATGTGTAATCAACAGAATAGCTTGTCAGTTTGCCAGTTGTTTCATCATATACTGGCTTGATCTCAACCTTGATGTCGCTGATAAGTTTGTTGTATCCATCCGGAGCTTTTGTCTCTCTTAAGTAGTAAATTCCGGCTTTCAGACCTTTCACAAGAACTTTACCGTCGTCATCAGATACGATTTTTGCGGATTCAAATTTAGGATTAGTGGCTGCTACTTCCTCAGGTGTTGCCTGACGATATACACCTGCTCCTTCGTCTACAATATTAATCTTAGCATCTGTATCTGCTGCATCACCTGCTGCATTTGCTTTGTAAAGCTCGAATTCTGCATTTTCAAGTCCGGTCTTAGTCTTATCTTTTAAATAATATTTGAAGATTGTGAAATTGAAAGTATGTACATCTACGATGCTTGGTTCGGATTCACCTTTTTCATTTGTTCCCGGCTTATTGCTGTATTCAACAGTAGCCTTGTTGGTGTTAGGATCAAAACCAGTTACTGCATCTTTATTTAAGGTTGCTGTATAAGTTACTTTAATTTCCTGTCCTGCTTTGTTTGCATTAGAAGCAAGGAATTTGTTCATCTCAATCTTAATTTCTGTTGTTCCATCTTCATTATTTTTTGTAGTTAATGTATATGTATTCTCTGCCTTAGTTCCATCTGTATCAGCATTAATAGTAACGTCACCAATTTTCACAGATGTGATGCTTCCAAATGTAAGACCTTTCGCTAATGTATCCTTGAAGTTAAATACATAAGAAGTATAGCCTGTCATATCCGGTACTTTAGATGTCAGTGTGTAAGTCACGGTATCACCAATGTTGACATCATCTGCATTTTTGTCATTTACTTTTTTTACTACTGTCGGGTAATTGCTCTTCATGTTAATTGTAACTGTAGTGTCTGTAACATTGACTAAAGATGCTACGGATTTTACTGTCTCATTTCCAGGTGCTGTAGATGTATCTGTTGCACCTAATGGATACACTACATAGTATCCATATACCAGATTGTCAATTACTGTCTTTGTGTCTGCTGTATCTGCAGTACTATGAGTAGATTCTACAGCTGTTTTGGTTTCACCTGATGCACTAAGAATCCATCCCAGGATATCTTTTGCAAACGTTGCACCTTTACTTCCATCATCGCCAACCTGCTCTTTAACATATGCATATGCTTTTTCACTTAATGCTTCCCCTGTTAATTTAGAAGCCCCCGTAATTTTGTTCTGGAAGAATCCCTCATATGCATCGTTCAGTGTATATGCTACATTATCGCCGTTTTTTGTTGCTGTAAAAATCTGATACAGATCCAGAGTCTTTCCTGCCACTGTATTGTTGACTGTCAGGGTTCCTTTTGAAGCTTCTGCTGCAAATGCAGTCATGCTCATGGACAGTATCATAGTCATTGCCATCAGAACTGCCATTAATCTTGATACTAATTTCTTCATGTTCCTCTTCTCACTTTCTTTTGATTTTTTATTGGTTCGCTTGGGATTCTTTCAGCCTTTACGGTGGAAGTTCCCCACGCAGCCATATCTCTCTCATGACCCTGCTCCCCCTTTCCTACATCGTCTGTTTCCGTTTCTTTCTACGTCCGGTATAAAGCAGGAACGCTAACAACAAACCACCTGCTATGATGAACATCATGATGCCCTCGCCACCGGTATCCGGAAGCAATGCAAAATGCCGGTTGATAATCGTGAAGGTAAATCCATCTTTAGAGGTTTCGATTGTAGTTGTATATCCTGTTATTTCCCTTTCCGTAACAGAATATTTGTAATAATAAATATCATCTCCATCTGTCTTATATGCCGGGAGTTCCTTTATTACCTCCTGCCATGTAGATTTTGAAGGATCGCCTGTAATCACATACTTATCATATTCCGGCACAACTTCTGTATGTTCCGTTCCATCTGCATCCGTCCAGCTTCTGGAAATCGTGACTGTAATGGAATCAGGTCTGCTACCATCCATATTCCGGAAATCTTTCCATACCTTATTAATGGTCAGATTTACAAATTTATCACATGGATCCTGTGTATCAGATGGTTCCGGTGACGTGCTATCCCCTGTATTTACAGTAGTTTTGGTATCTGACATCAGAACCGCTTTGGCATCTGATACATACGCATTCAGATCTGCTGTTTCAGAAGAATCTTTTATTGCCATAACTGCATTCTGCAAGGTGTTATACTCATCTACCTGCACGACATGTTTTATCGAGAAGATACTCCATCCATTTTCCTGACTGAACGTATCTGTCAGAAGTTTAGAATTCTTTTTGATTTCATCAAAACTAATCGCCGGTTTTCGGTAGATACGATAATTGTTATTCTCGCCTTCTACACCTGCTTTTGTATTAAAGTCATATGCAGAGTCCAGATCACTTTTTCCGCTGAATGGTCCCACCAGCTTAGATGTTCCACGGACCACGTCGCAGTAATACATGTTGTTATTTTTCAGCAGTCCTTCGTCGTTGTATCCTACAAAGCCTCCGCTTCGTCCATCTTTAGCAGTACCGTCTGCATCATTTCCGGCACCGCCGGCATAGACATCGTATCCCGTACTGATTCCATATACATTGCTGTCTGTAATTTTTGTCCTGTTTGCCTTAATTAGGTTGACACTGATGTTGGACTTTACATCATTATCTTTCGTTATGATTCCGTTTTTGTCACATGGAAGCTTAATAGAGGAATCTCCGATCTTAATGATTGCAAAATCTGTCTGCTGATTGTTATCATCAGACTTTTTAGACAGCCCAACGGAAATATCCAGTCCAAGCAGATTCACATGGATGAGATTTCCATCGTACAGTGCATCAACCTTCACAATTCCAAGATTAATATGCAAAAGATTGGAATCCTGAATCTTATCCAGATACAACGCCTTTACAAGGTTATTCAGGACTACGAGCAAAGCGTCGACTACTGTGGAATCCAGTTTTACATCTGCAAGATAGGCAAAGCTTGTTCTTCCTGCGAAGCCTCCTGCTGTTCCGTCTGATGCTACCTGTTTCAGGCTATTTTCCTGATTTTTAGCACCTCCGGCATTGCATCCTGACATTCTGGTAAGATTTGCATAGCCGATAAATCCTCCTGCAATCTGTTCCTCTCCACCTTTACTCTGAACCGTATAACCACCAGGCACTCCTGTCACACTGCTGTCATCTATGTGGGAACCAAAAATATCCAGGACACCGAGGGCACCGCCCAGAAGCTGTCCAAATTTATCTCCCAGCACATCCAGCTTCTCCAGTTTCACAACGCCGCTTTTTCCGGAGTAACCAATAAAACCGCCGACGCTGTTCAGACCAGTTACATAATTTAATCCCGTTACGCTGCTGTTTTTGACAGAGCCATTTAACAGGGAACCGCCAAATCCTCCAGCCGTTCCGCTGTATGTAACCTGATTATTCTGTCCTGCATTTGTTGCTGTGTTAGCACTGACGCCAAGCCCTGCATCTGGACTTCCTGTGACATTTCCGTAATATACATAGCTTCGGAATGCATCCAGCACATCGGTTTTTCCAAGCTTTAAAAGATACTGTAAGACAGAGGTCTCACCATTGGCACTAATATTTGCAGCACCGGAAACATCCGCAATACCGAAGCATCCACCGGCATATTCACCGGCCACTACGGAGCGGATCTTATCCGCATGGATTCCGCTTCCCGGCTTATCCTTCTCGCCAAGGACCGCTCCACAGAGACTTCCTGCGAATCCTCCAGCTGCTTTTGCGTACCCGGTATTGCTGCCGCTTTGACAGGTTCCGTTTACAATCACGCCCCAGTCATCCCAGGCTGACACAGATGCACAACGAATAGTGGAAACAGTTGCATTCAAAACCTTAATCAGCTCTGCCGGAGCATTTACCATAAGAACATCCAGAAGCTTATTCAAAAGTCCCTGCTTTGTAGCTGTATCAATAGCTGCCACACTACCTAGATCTACTTTTCCAGCAAAACCGCCTACATAGGAAGTTCCATCTACACGCCTTAAATTTGTGATACTGCAAGAGGTAGTTTCATCTCCCCAGATCTGGCCACCGATCATCCTTCCCACATAGCCTCCGGCAAATCCTACCGGGTCTTTGTCTGCAATACCGGTCGCTCTGATCCTTGCACCGGAACGATAACCTTCCACATGGGACTGTTTTACAACCGGAACAAAGGTTTTTAATGCTGCCAGACTGTCGGCACCGATAATCTTAAGGCCTGCCAGTGAAACATCACCTGTGTTTGCCACAGAACCGGTAAGCATCTCACCAGCAAAACCACCACTGCTTCTATAAGCCTCTGCTAACTGAAGATCTGTTGCAGTTCCATTTGTAACGGTACCACCTTCCATCCGTCCTACATAGCCTCCGGCAGAACCGCCCTGTGTTGCTTTACTTGCAAGAATGCTTCTTCCTGCTGTGACTGCGTATCCATATGCATACTGAGAAATGATCTCATTTAACCGACCCTGATCCGTTACTTTACCAAGTGCCTGTAATTTATTACCGTAACTTCCATAAGAGCCGACAGCACCAACCCATTTGTTCCAGGTATCCGTATCCAGTCCGCGAAGCGGTCCATAGACGGCTGTATTCTTTTCTGTTGGATACACCGCCTGAAGAAGCGTCAGCGGATTATCTAGTTTGATAAGACCAAATAAAACCTTCAGACTTCCTGTATCTGCAACATTCGCACACCGCATCAGTCCTGTATAGCCTCCGGCATATTCCGTTCCATATACGGATCGGATACGATAGGCTGCACATTCCCTTACGGCTCCTGTGTATTCAGAGCCTTTCCACTTATCCGTATTATTTCCCCAGATCTGACCACCGTAGTTGTAACCTGCATAGCCTCCGGCAAGCCCACGGTAAATGCCGTCATCACTCTCAGCCTGAGCCCTCACAGCACCTCCACATGGAATACTGGTTGTTTCGCTGTTTTTGATTACAGGAACAAATGCCTGTAAAACGCCAAGAAGATTATCTGCCTTGATCAGTCCTCCAAGAGCACTTAATCCATCTACCACATCTGCCGCATTCCCCGGCTCCATAGTTCCAACATATCCACCGGCACTTTCACGCCCTATGATATGTGCAAAATTATAAGAATTACTATTCTGAATCTGAACTCCAAGAAGTTCTCCTGCATATCCACCGGCTTTTCCGGTATCACCGTCTCCATCTGTTGCAAGAACATTAAATCCGCCTGTTGCTCCGTAAACATCTGAACTTTCTATGATAGATGCAACTACGGTCAACGCTGATAACAGATTTGAGGCAGAAAGCACCTTATCCAAAACGCTTGCGCCTCCGATAGCCGCCGTACTTCCCATAGCAGCTTTCCCAATATAGCCGCCTGCATAGCGGTAACCACTTACCGCATACTTACTTCCAGTTCCGTAATAACTGCTGCCATCTTCCTGCTGCAGATTCTTTGGCTCGCTGACAGGGGTATGCTGCAGTTTATTTACATCAGAATTGCTGATCTGTACACCGGTTCCGCAGCCAATAAAGCCTCCGGCACTTCCGGTATCCTGATCGTTAGTGCTGTCTTTTTCAAGAGTACCTGTAACGGTAACGGTAAACCCTTTTTCTACAGAATTAACACTGGCATTACTGATCACCGGAACAAAAGCATTAACCAGGGAAAGTAATCCTGTCAGATCAACTACTTTTGTAAGAATTGATGATTTAGCTCCAATCTCTGCAACTGCTCCAGCTTTTACAAGACCTCCGAATCCTCCGGCATAACGAAGTCCTTCTACTTTCAGAAGATTTTCCACTGCCATGCCTTTTCCGGAATCAACAGCATTTGCTGAATTATCTACATGACCGCTCTGCATCTCTCCAACGAATCCACCTGCATAGCCTTCTGCGTTATCAGATCCTCTGTCAGCTATGACAGTCAGTCCTTCGTTTTCTTTTTTAATACCGCTTACCTTGCAGTTTGTAATCTTACTGGATGCAGCCTGCAAGACACTTGCCAACTCTTTCAGACTCAGAATCTTACCAAGAACACTGTTCAAAAGATCTCCTGTGGCATCTCCTGCCTCCGCTGCACTTCCGGAACGCATGATTCCGATATAGCCACCGGCATGATACGGTGCTGTGACTTTTTTTACATTGGTCACATCAGAGTTGTTCACCATGACTGCTTTTCCATTACCGATATATCCTCCGGCATCTCCAAGCGCCACATCATCATTTTTTCCGGATGCTGTTACAACTAAGTTGTTTCCCTCAATAGAAGAATCGGAAATTCTCGGATAAGCCACATCCATAACACTGAGAAGCTGCGTTACATTTAAGAGTCCCAGTAACTTAATAGAACCTGTCTGTGCCACATCACCAGGCATCAGCCTTCCTGCAAAACCACCGGCATAGCTGGTTCCCTTTATATAAGAGAGTCCGGTAATATTGGTGTCTGTGTCTGCTTTGAATCCGGAATTGTTGTTTCCATAGTTGATATCTACTGCCTGTCCGTCACCCACAAAACCGCCCGCCATATCAGCGGATACCTGAGGATCAGAACCATTCGAAACATAGGCAATAGACGTATTATTGAACTCCGGTCTCAGGGCACTGACAACTCCAAGCAGATTCTCCAATTCGATCCCTGTCAGTTTTGATGTAGTGGAATCTCCGGCACTTAATGCATCTCCGGCTTTGGCAAAACCTGCAAAGCCTCCGGCTTTTCCTGATGTTGCAGCTGCAGTAACCGTTTTCAGGTTGCTGATCTTTGTGTCCCTTGCTCGTCCACTAATACATTCTCCAATAAAACCACCGCTGTAACCGTTCTCATTTTCGGTAGACACACTGTATCCTGACGAAACACCTGAAACAGTACTGTCAACTGTAAACGTCTCAATCATTTGACCTACAGAAAGAAGGCTGTCAATTTTCAAAAGCGGTAATCCAAGAAGTTTAATACCACCAACATTAGCAAGAGTTCCACTTCCGAAATATCCGGCAAATCCTCCTGCACACTTTCCAGCCTTTACAGAATTCAGATTTGTGACGGATGTTCTCCTTACTTCTCCACCTGTTCCATAACCGATAGTACCTCCGGCACGACCATTCTCCTGATCTGACGCAGTAACTGTAAGTCCCAAAGAGCCTCCGTTTACGGAACAATCTTTACATTCAAAACGCATGTAGTCTGCTGCTGTAACTGTTCCGCCAAGGACATCACCGACACTGGTCATTTTAGCGTAACCTAAGATTCCTCCGGCATTCTCTGTTGCTGAAACAGACATGCTTTCTGATGCAGTAATACTATTAGAATGCTCATTAAAACTGTAAGAAATACTGTTTTTTGCAAGCATACGATTCAAAGCTTTTGTAGTTGATTTTGAACCATCTGCAAGTTCTGAAGTATTAGAAACCTGAACAGCTCCGGCATATCCTACAAGTCCGCCGGCATATTTGCCACTGGCATCTAAGGATATCGTACTTCCGCCAATGGTACATCCGCTTATAACAGAAGGGCGAAGTCCCACCAAGTTCAAAATATCCATATCCGTAATATTACCGTTCAACAAACCTGTAAGAAGTTTTTTCACAAGATCAAGAAGACCTTTATTTTCATCAATAGATGTAACAGCACCAAGGGTTGCTAAGCCGGCAAATCCTCCGGTATAATCTTTTCCGGACACTGTACCAAGAGAAGAAATACTGCAGTCCACGGCATAACTGTTACGCATTTCTCCTATAAATCCACCTGCATAACCACTTTCCTTACCAGAGCTTCCTGTCGCAGATACATTTGCACTGCCATTAATGCTACATCCAAGCATTACTGTATTGACCGGGAAATCAGCTATTTGGATTCCCAGATGATCCAGTGCACCTGCAACAACTGCATTGGAAGCACGGCCAATAAATCCTCCTGAGTAATCAGTACCATTAACACTCTCAGTACCATTAACTGAACATCCAGTCATTACAGCACCTATTGTTTCACCAGCAAATCCACCTGTATAATTCTGCCCAGATATCGTATTGCTACCGGATACTGAGCAATTACTGAACACCGGATTCACATAACCAATCGGAATCAGGTTTCCAACACTTAGAACGCCTCCATTCAAAAGCGTTGTAATCAGATCCCCAAGACCTAATACTGGAATCAAGTTTAATAGAGTACTAAGTGCGTCCGTTACTCCTTTAAGCACTCCTGAAAGGGCTTCATATTTTGTAATACCCGAAATGTACCCGACAAAACCACCTGTCCAGCTGTTTGCATTAGATACTCCTGATAATCCTTCTACATGACAGTCTAATATCTGTACATTTCCTTTTACAACGCCGGCAAAAGCTCCTGTTGAAAAAGATTTTGGATCCTTTTCCAACCCACTTGATAATCCCAGGACTTTTAAAACTCCGGTCAACACTACACCAAGCAAACTAAAATCTTTTTTAATAGAATTCGTTGTCGTTGATACAGAAACTCCTGATAAGGTAAGATTTTTTACGACAACCTGTTTTGATGAAATCTGTAATGAACTATCATATGGGGTCGATAAACTTCTGAAAAATCCAACACCATATTCCGTGTCCGAGCTACTTCCATTTGAATAAGCACTCTGATTAATTGCTGTGTCCTGTACAATCTTTACGTTACTGATTTTGACATTAGCACCTTCTGTCATTCCCTTGCGGCCTTCCATATTTCCCTGGAAGTTCTTTATAGGAGTCCAGTTATCATCTTTCCCATTAGAATTTGTCCCTTCTTTGGAAAGATCAATATCACGAAAGATAATGTAATTCGCATCCTTGCTGTATTTATATCCGGTGCCTGCAATATTGGTATTGCTATGTTTTGACGTATCATAAGTAAGTACATAAGTTTTATTCTCATCAACTGTTATACTTTCCGAATCTATATCATCAGTAAAACCACTTTCATCCCCACTGCTTGTAAAAGCTTCTGCATCATCACTTCCTGTCTCAGCTGCTTCCTCGCTATCTGACGGAATCATATCAATCAAATCACTGTCATTTACAGTTTCATCTGCTTCAACGGATGCCGCTTCGGAATCACTGGCAGTACTTTCTGTTGCAGTTACTGTCATATCGGCTGACTCCTGAATCGTACTACTTACATACACATAACACTGTGTAGCTTTTGTACCAGCTATATCCCAAGATGGATTATCCAAATATTCTGTATCATTCAGCTTATGAGCACCGTTTTTATTAGCATACAATTCCTTTCCGGACCAATTATATGTATCATTAAACTTTACAATATCCGCATCACCCGGATAATACAGTTCCGTTTTGTATTCTGATGTATCCGCTGCCGGTTTCCAGTCTGTATATCCGCTCAGTGCTCCCCCCAGTATTCCCTCATTTTTCTTTCTTGTTTCATATACTCGCCAGATTGGTTCTGTTACTTCCACATCTGTTCCAATTGCCCGAAGCTGTGTTTCATTTCCAATCAAAATGTAATTTTTATCACCGATCTTTTTTACTACCTGACCGAAATAATTTCTTCCTTCATAATCAGATGGATATGCATTTGAGATATTCTGAGTTGTCTCCTCTGTTCCAGCCTTGTTGGCAAGAAGTTCCGGTGTTTCTGTTGTAAATATGGAAGCAAGCACATAATTATGTGTTTTGCTGTAAGTAAGATACGAACCATCTTCCAAAGTGAAAACCTGTCCCATTCCAACCTTTTCAGCAATATAATCCTCGCTCATTACAGGTTCGCTGTCTGAAGATTCCCCTTTCATCAATTCCAGCTGGTAGCGGTTATACACATAAATCGTATCTGTCGCTGAATCATATACCATATTGTCAGTGTGCTCAGATGATGAAGTGATGCTGCCTGTAAAATCAGATGGGAAGTTCCAGACATTTTCATTATCTATTGGAATATCATTCATCAAACAATAGGAAGCGTCTGATGCATAGGTAAGTTCTGCACCATCTGCAAGAACCTTATCCCCTTCACCAACATTTCCATCTTTGTCTCCGGAAAACATCTGTGTTCCTGTACCGATTTGCAGAAGTTGCTGGTAATTGTAGATACATATTTTTCCATCTTCATAATCTGGATTTACTTCTTCCAATGTGTCCGATATGTTTTCGTCATCCATAATTGTTTCTTCTTCATCTGTAAATCCCTGATCTTCAGAATTGTCGAATTTTTCTGTTACCTCAGAACTAATATCTGTATTTGGCTCTGATTCGCCTTCAAAAGAATCAGGAATATCACTTTCTGTGATATCAGATGTTTCAGATGTATCACTGCTGAAACCATCCTGCTCCGATATATCTGTAATTTCACTATTGGTCTGCACATCCATTCTTTCTGAATCTTCATCATTCGCAACTACGACTTTCGAAGATAATAATGTAACACACAGAACGATTGCTGTAATTCGCCTTAAAACACTCAATTTCTTATTCATAAAAATCGCCTCAAATCTTCTGTCATGGTTAACTTTTTGTTACTTTTAACCACTCTGGCTGGATAACTGCCGCCGTCAAGCACTGGATCATTTTTGTGGAAAACGCCCCACATTCGCCATTTGAAATCATCCGTATCGCTTCTTCCGGTTCATATTTTCTGCGACAATTCTGATGTAGATACCATCCGTTCCTGTGCTGCTAAGTAACATACAATTCTAATTGAGTAATCTGTCGAATTTTTTAGTTGCATCGTTATCTTTCTAATCTGAACCCTGCGAAGTCTTAGTTTATATCAAAAAAAATATCAAAAATTGATATCTTCATTGTTTTTCGCTGATAATCTTTCTTATCAAGTATCTTATCAGGTACAATATTATACACTATTAAACTCATAAATATAATGTTCAATGAAGGAAAAATTTTTCACGTTTTTTTGTTCAAAGTGTTCCATTTAAGACTAATATGCAAAAAAACGAACCACACTAACCATGTGATTCGTTATCTTTTATAACAATTTCAATATTTTTAATATTATGAATCTCATCTTTGCCTCTGTGAACTACTCGGTAACTGAGTTACCAGAGCATCTGAAATCTGGCGGGATACCGTCTTTTTTCAGGGTGCGTCCATGACACCAATACTGCTTGCCTTTCGGCTATGCAGC
>OGLI01001157.1_pt1 | contig 17970 bp, 10 predicted proteins | sample 1572661 | NCBI WGS metagenome assembly OGLI01 (sample SAMEA2581901, study PRJEB24529) | metagenome | biome: Human gut stool | place: China | collected 2011 | reverse complement strand
CGGATCTCTTCACCTTTTTCATTGATGCCTAATACTTCCGGTGCTTTATCTCCTACGTTAATCATAACTTTCTTTTTAATATACGACTGATCTCCTACAACTCCAGATCTTTATCGAACACTTCGTGCCAAGGCAAACCTTGCTTGTTCAGTTGTTCCATGAACGGATCCGGATTAAATTCTTCTACATTGTTTACGCCCGGACGTTTCCATTCACCTTTGAAGAACATCATGGCACCGATCATGGCCGGCACACCGGTAGTATAACTTACTCCCTGCATTCCCGTCTCTTTGTAGGCTTCTTGATGACTGCAGTTATTATATACGTAGTAAGTTCGTTCTTTTCCATCCTTTAAACCACGGATACGACAACCGATGGAAGTTTCTCCTTCGTAGTTCTCACCTAAATCTTGTGGGTTAGGCAAAACGGCTTTGAGGAATTGTAGCGGAATGATTTCTACGCCATTGTAATTAATCGGATCGATACGGGCCATACCTATGTTTTGGATTACACGCAGATGCGTCAGATATTCCTGTCCGAAAGTCATCCAGAATCGGGCGCGTTTGATACTGGGGAAATGTTTTACCAATGATTCGAGCTCTTCGTGATAGAGCAAATATGAATCACGCGGACCGATGTTCGGATAAGTCAGGTCTTTGTGGATTTCCAGCGGGCCGGTAGTTACCCATTGGCCGTTTTCATAATAACGTCCGTTCTGGGTAATTTCGCGGATATTGATTTCCGGATTGAAGTTTGTGGCAAAAGCCTTATGATGATTTCCCGCATTGCAGTCCACGATGTCCAGGTAATGGATTTCATCGAAATAATGTTTGGCCGCGTATGCCGTGTACACGCCGGAAACGCCCGGGTCGAAACCGCAACCCAGGATGGCGGTCAGTCCGGCTTCCTCGAAACGTTTCTTGTAGGCCCACTGCCAACTGTATTCAAAATGAGCCACGTCCTTCGGCTCGTAGTTTGCCGTATCCAGATAATTGCATCCGGTTTGCAGGCAAGCTTCCATAATGGTCAAGTCCTGATAAGGCAAGGCCAGATTCATCACCATGTCCGGTTTGTAACCGTTCAGCAGTTCCACCAACTCTTCCACATTGTCGGCGTCCACCTTTGCCGTTTGGATAGACGGGTTCCCGATGGCCTTCACGATAGCGTCACACTTGGCCTTCGTACGGCTGGCAATCATGATTTCGTCAAACACTTCCGGATGCTGGGCCACTTTGTGCGCTGCTACCGTAGCCACACCACCGGCACCGATAATTAAAACTTTTCCCATTTTTTGAATTCGGTATTATAATTAAATATGTATAGGATGCAAAGTTAATGACTTTTTCCAAGAAGGAAAGAAAAAGCCTGTTTTTTTGATTTTTATTTGAATTAGATAATTTGCTCACGCTCGGCAGACTCGAACAAGTTCGGTCTGTTCTCGCTTAATCGCAAATTTCGTCTCCTCTGATGCCCAACGCATTCATCAACGAGTAACCGAGAATCTCCTGACGGAATCCTCTCCCCGCCTGAGGTTCCATGGCCAGCAACGTGATGTCCTTGCCTTCGGTCCGGCCCAAAATCTCGCGTACTCGAAGACCGTATTTCTCCACGTCCGGCACGATGACCAGTCGTTTGATGCCTTTCTCGTCGGCCAATGCCTCGAGCGACTGCAAATAGAGGGCGTCTCCGTCCACCAAGTTCTCCACCTGTACGGAACTCAACTTGAATTCTCCCAAATGTCCGTCGCAGAACGCCTTGCCGTCAAGCTCGGCCTCGAAGTCCGAGGGGGTGAAGTTGTCTAAGGCTTTCCGCCCCTTGCCGTGGATAAACACGACCTGTATGTCGTTCTTTCCCTCTCCGACTCCCCCGTCCAAAGCCGCGCAAACCAGCCATTGCGCCAGGTCGGCCTTAGGAATCGGACGGTTCAGCATCCGCTCGAAATTCACGATTAAATTGAATGCCACGGCATCCACGTAATCCGCATCCACCAGTATGACATTCTCACTCCATTTCGTTTTTTCCATTTTATGTAGTACTGTTTTCCGTTCACAAAGATACAAAAAAACAAAAGCAGAGCAGCGCATGAAACGAGAATCTGTCGTCACCAACTGCGTCTTTTTGCTTTCAAAATGACAGCAAAAAGGTCATGCAGGCCAGTGGAAAAACCTTTTTCCAGCGTAGTTTCAGATGTTTTCGAGGCATCCTTAAATACAATTTTTCACGTTTAAGGTTCGTTTTTTAATCTTTTTAAGCCGAAACGCGTTTCAATCTCAAGAGATTGATTTTCCGTTCGGCTGAAAAAACATTTTTTTTCTCCGCTTGTCGGCCGGAGGAGGTCTGCATCGGGAGGCGAAATGTACCTGAAAACGACGTAAGGACAAGCTTTTCCGGCTTGATTTTTTGCTATTTGAAGCCATTCCATTTGTCAAAGGCAGATGTCAAAATGCCATGTCTATCCGATTTGTACTATCACGCCCACCTCTCTCCTGCGCAGGACCTCGCAACCCGGCCTTCCGGATGTTGCCGGAAAGCCCCTTATAGGTGACAGGCTGTCTTGCCGCCGCCCCGCGAGAATCGCGTATTTCCGCAGGCTCCCGCACGGGGACGCAAATAACGGATTCTCGCGAAGGCCGATTTGACTTTTTGACAAATACGCTTGTCCCTCACATGAAAGCCCACATGCCAAAACCGCCAGTCCGCGAAGCATCCGGCCTGCCATATTTTCATGTTTCATGACATTTTGTCAGATTATTCCTTATGGCAAACATTTTGATACAGGATAAGTGTGGCTCGGCAACGCCACACTGAAATACAGAAAAATAAACAATTAAATATAGAAAGGAAACAACCATGACTTTTGACAAATTTACCATCAAGGCCCAAGAGGCCATTCAGGAAGCCGTCAACCTTGTACAGGCAAGGGGACAGCAAGCCATCGAACCGGAGCACTTGTTGGCCGGTATCCTCAAAGTGGGGGAAAACGTCACGAATTTCCTCTTTCAGAAACTGGGTGTCAACAGCAGGCAAATCGAACAGATACTGGAAAGCCAGATCGCTTCGCTGCCAAAGGTGCAGGGGGGCGAACCCTACCTGAGCCGCGAAAGCAACGAAGTGCTGACACGGGCACAGGATTACGCTTCCAAGGGCGGCGACGAGTTCGTCTCGCTCGAACCGATACTTCTGGCTTTGCTGACCGTGAAAAGCACGGCCTCCAGAATCCTGAAAGACGCAGGCATCACTGAAAAGGAACTGGCATCTGCCGTCAACGAACTGCGTAAAGGAGAAAAAGTGACTTCCCAAAACAGTGAAGACACTTATCAGGCGCTCAACAAGTACGCCAAGAATCTCATCGAGGAAGCGCGGAGCGGAAAGCTCGACCCGGTCATCGGACGGGATGAAGAGATACGGCGCGTGCTGCAAATCCTGAGCCGACGTACGAAGAACAACCCCATATTAATCGGCGAACCGGGTACGGGCAAGACGGCCATCGTGGAAGGACTAGCCCATCGTATCCTGCGGGGCGACGTACCGGAGAACCTGAAAGACAAACAGCTCTACTCTCTCGACATGGGTGCGCTTATCGCCGGTGCCAAATACAAAGGAGAGTTTGAGGAACGTCTGAAATCCGTCATCAACGAAGTGACGAAAAGCGAAGGGCGCATCATCCTCTTCATCGACGAAATCCACACGTTGGTGGGCGCGGGAAAAGGCGAGGGTGCCATGGATGCCGCCAACATCCTGAAGCCTGCCTTGGCACGGGGCGAGCTGAGAAGCATCGGTGCCACCACGTTGGACGAATACCAGAAGTACTTCGAAAAGGACAAGGCATTGGAGCGCCGTTTCCAGACGGTTATGGTCAACGAGCCGGACACGCTCAGCACCATTTCCATCCTGAGGGGACTGAAGGAAAGATATGAGAACCACCACAAGGTACGTATCCAAGACGATGCCATCATCGCCGCCGTGGAACTTTCCAACCGTTATATCACCGACCGTTTCCTCCCGGACAAGGCCATCGACCTGATGGACGAAGCGGCAGCCAAACTGCGTATGGAACGTGACTCCGTACCGGAAGAACTGGACGAAATCGAACGCCGGTTGAAACAGTTGGAAATCGAACGCGAGGCCATCAAACGGGAAAACGACCAACCCAAACTGGAACAACTGAGCAAGGAGATTGCCGAACTGAAAGAACAGGAAAGCAGCTACAAGGCCAAATGGGAGGCCGAGCGCGGACTGGTGAACAAAATCCAGCAGAACAAACAGCAAATCGAGCAGTTGAAGTTCGAGGCCGAACGGGCCGAACGCGAAGGCGACTATGGCAAGGTGGCCGAAATCCGCTACGGCAAGCTCAAGGCATTGGAGGACGAAATCAACCGGATACAAGACCAGTTGAAGGACACGCAGGGCGGAGACGCGATGATTAAAGAGGAAGTGACCTCGGAAGACATCGCCGATGTGGTAAGCCGTTGGACGGGCATCCCCGTGAGCAAGATGCTGCAAAGCGAACGCGAGAAGCTGCTCCATCTGGAAGAGGAACTCCACAAACGGGTCATCGGGCAGGACGAGGCCATACAAGCCGTGAGCGATGCCGTGCGGCGCAGCCGTGCGGGACTGCAAGACCCGAAACGTCCCATCGGTTCGTTCATCTTCTTGGGAACGACCGGTGTAGGTAAAACCGAGCTGGCCAAGGCTTTGGCCGAATACCTCTTCGACGACGAGACGCTGATGACGCGTATCGACATGTCGGAATACCAGGAGAAATTCAGCGTAAGCCGGTTGATCGGTGCGCCTCCGGGATACGTAGGATACGACGAGGGCGGACAACTCACGGAGGCCGTACGCCGCAAACCTTACTCGGTAGTTCTGTTCGATGAAATAGAAAAGGCGCATCCGGACGTATTCAACATCCTCTTGCAAGTGCTCGACGACGGCCGTCTGACCGACAATAAGGGACGCGTGGTGAACTTCAAGAACACCATCATCATCATGACGAGCAACCTGGGGAGCGGTTACATCCAGAGCCAGTTCGAGAAACTGACGCCGCAGACCGGCACACAAGCCCGCGAAGCCCTCATCGAGGAGACGAAAAAAGAGGTGCTCGGCATGCTGAAGAAGACCATTCGTCCGGAGTTCCTGAACCGTATCGACGAGACCATCATGTTCTTGCCGCTCACGCAGGAGCAAATCAAACAGGTGGTGCGCCTGCAAATCAACGGCATCACCCAGATGCTGGAGGGCAACGGCGTGACCTTGCAACTGACCGATGCCGCCCTGGACTTCCTGGCCGATGCGGGTTACGATCCCGAGTTCGGTGCCCGTCCGGTCAAACGGGCCATCCAGCGTTACCTGCTGAACGACTTGTCGAAGACCATGCTGGCACAGCATATCGACCGGACGAGACCCATCATCGTGGATGCGGACAAAAACGGATTGGTATTCAGAAACTAAGCATAAACAAAGAGCGGGAATGTGAAACCACACATTCCCGCTCTTTTTGTTCGTATTTCATAATATCCTTACTTTCAAGTATCCATACGTCCATCTCTCCGCCAGTATGAACTTATAAAACAATCAAGAAATAATGCAATACCTAAAAACAGGTATTTACCCAATCCGCAAATTACTGATTTTGAACGATTGCAAAAGTCTCTGTCCAAACCGTATCTTTGCATTCGCAAAACAAACCTCCTAAACTCATAAAAATTGAAAACGGTAATCAGATTGTTAAGCCTTACATTGGCATTTATTGCAGGAACAAACCACCTTTCAGGACAAGCCCGGAAACAGGCTATGGTCTCAGGCAAGGTGATCTCCACTTCGAACGAAATCATGGACTTTGCTACCGTACAAGTCAAAGGGACCTCTATCGGTACACGCCCCGACGAAAAAGGGATCTATCATCTGAAAGTCGATGCGGGAAAGCATACATTGGTGTTTAAGGCTATTGGGTACGCCACGGTGGAACGTACCGTCACTCTCCAGGCCGGCGAACGCCAAAAGTTGAATGTCAAAATGCACCAGAAAGATATGGAACTGGCCGAAGTGAAAGTGGAAGCCAGCCACGTGGGCCGCATCAACAAATCGGCATTCAACGCTGTGGCCGTAGACTTGAAAGGCATGGCCGGACTGAATAAGAACCTGGCCGAAGTGCTGACCACCGTTCCGGGCGTCAAGCTGCGCGAGACGGGCGGAATGGGTTCGGACATGCAACTCATGCTCGACGGTTTTACGGGCAAACACGTCAAGATCTTTATCGACGGCGTACCGCAGGAAGGAGCCGGAACAGCCCTCAATCTGAACAACCTGCCGGTGAACTTCGCCGAACGCATCGAGGTCTACCGTGGAGTGGTTCCCGTAGGTTTCGGTACCGATGCCTTGGGCGGGGTCATCAATATCGTCACCAACCAAAGGAAACTCGGTTGGTTTGCCGATGCCTCTTATTCTTACGGCTCGTTCAACACCCACAAATCTTTCGTCAACTTCGGACAGTCGTTCAAGAACGGTCTGCTGTATGAAATCAACGCTTTCCAGAATTTCTCGGACAACAACTATTACATTGATTACTACGTTACGGAATTTAGCGACGACGGTATCTCGGAGAACACTGACAAGACAAAGATTTACCATATAAAACGTTTCAACGACCGTTTCCACAACGAAGCCGTGAGCGGCAAAATCGGGGTGGCCGACAAGAAATGGGCCGACCGCCTGATGCTGGGCTTTACCTACACCCACTTTTATAAGGAGATACAAAACGGAGTGTTGCAGAAAGTCGTATTCGGAGAAAAACACCGTCATGGCTTCTCGTTCATTCCCTCTTTGGAATACCGCAAACGCAACTTGTGGGTCGAGGGACTCGATGTCATGGCCAATGTCAACTACAACCACAACATCACCCACAACATAGATACGGCATCTTACAAATACAACTGGTTGGGACAACGGAAATATACCGGTGTACCCGGGGAGCAATCCAACCAGAACAACGAGGCCAAGAACAAGAACTGGAACGGTACGCTCACGGCCAACTACCGCATCGGCCACGCCCATCTGCTCACGCTCAACCATGTGCTGAGCACTTTTGAACGCACCACTCGTTCGTACGTCGCAGGAAGTTCGCGCCTCTCGGACTTCAGCATCCCCAAGCGTTCCCGCAAGAACGTCACCGGACTGTCTTACCGCTTCATGCCCACAGAGAAATGGAACGCCACGGTGTTCGGCAAGTATTACAACCAATACAACGAAGGCCCCGTATCCCAAAGCGACGACGGTATCGGCAATTACATACAGATGTCGCAAAAAACGAGTGCTTTCGGCTATGGAGCAGCGGGAACTTACTTCATCCTGAAAAACCTGCAGGCCAAGCTGTCATACGAGAAAGCTTACCGTCTGCCCTCGACCGACGAACTTTTCGGTGACGAGGACCTGGAAGCCGGACGGGCGAACCTGCGTCCCGAAAAAAGCGACAATGTCAACTTCAACCTCGGATACACTCCGCGATTCGGTAAGCACGGACTGTACATGGAAGGAAGCCTCATCTACCGCGACACGAAGGATTACATCCGTCGCGGATTGGACAACGTGGGCGGTATGGACTTCGGATTCTACGAGAACCACGGACGGGTCAAGACCAAAGGATACAACGTCTCCTTGCGTTACAGCTATGCGAACTGGTTCAGCTTGGGCGGAACATTCAACAGCATGGATGCCATCGACCGTGAGAAACGGTTGGCCGAAGGCACGGGGCAGGCTTCGCTGACCTACGGACAGCGCATCCCCAACCAGCCCTACCGCTACGCCAACTTCGACGCATCATTCTATTGGCATGACTTGTTCGGCAAAGGCAACATGCTCTCGCTCACTTACGACAGCTACTACCAGCACGAGTTTCCCCTGTACTGGGAAGACTTCGGTGACCCGGACACCAAAGCACGCGTCCCCGAACAGTTCTCCCACAATCTCACACTGAATTACAGTGTGGCCAAGGGACGTTACAACTTTTCGCTCGAATGCCGTAACCTGACGGACGAAAAACTTTACGACAATTACAGCCTGCAAAAGGCCGGACGGGCTTTCTATGGAAAGGTAAGGGTTTACTTCGGGAAATAAACAGCATCATTCACTCAATAAATAATTAAAAATATGGAAAAAAGATTCTTTACTTGGGCGCTTGCTGCCGCCCTCTGCGTCGGCGGCGCATTGACTTCATGCAGCGATGACGACACGACTCCCGACGGAGGTAACGGTAATGGCGGCACCACAACTCCGGGTACAAGCAAATACGTCATTGCAGCCAAGGCCGACGAAGGCACTTACCTCGTCACCAGCGAATCACTCGACGAAGGCTCCGTAACGGTATTGGGCAACGGTACCGAAGCCATCGGTGCGTCCTATTGGATATTCTACGGCGAGCAATATCTCTTCGGTCTGCAATATAATGACGGAAATGCCGGAACCGGAACTTCTTACGCCCTGAATGCCGCAACCGGAAAGGTAAAAGAAGCACGCGAATACACTTTCAACCGTATCACGACATACGGTACATGGGACGACAATGTCATCACCTGCTCCACCAACGACGGCTCGCAGGAAAAAGATGCCCAAGGCAATTTTGCCAAATATCTCCAGTTCAACTACCTGAATGTACATTCGGGCAATACGACCACCGGTAAGCGTATCGCCGAGAACTTCCTCGGCAACGGTGAGATTGTCAGCTTTGCCGGTTTCGTGGAAGCCAACGGCAAACTTTATACATCCGTAGTTCCAATGGGCATGAGCCACTACGGTGTGAACACCTTCCCTGAAAAGATCACGGACCAGGCACTCATCGCCACGAGCGACGGCGGTAGCGGTTCCGGAAGCTATACCGCAGGGCAAATTCCTTCCACCCAATATCCTGACAATGCCTTCATCGCCATTTACAGCGGAGACAGTTTCGACGAAACTCCGGTTATCGTAAAAACCGATAAAATCGGCTTTGCAAGCGGACGCAAGAAATCGCAATACTACCAGACCATTTGGGCTGCCGACAACGGCGACCTCTACGTGTTCTCTCCGGGTTACGGGCGTACGGCTACTTCTTCTGCCGACTTGAAGAAGGTGACCGGCCAACTGCCGTCGGGCGTTGTCCGCATCAAAGCTGGAGAGACTCAATTCGATGCTAACTACTACTATAATCTTGAAGAACAGGGTACGGGCCATCCGATGTTCCGCTGCTGGCATATCACAGCCGACTACTTCTTGCTTCAAATGTATAGCGAGGGCACGATGAGTGGAAAGAATGCGCCGACCAACGAACTGGCTGTGTTCAAAGGCGAAAGCGGTAAACTGACTCAAATAACCGACGGATTGCCAGCCCAAGAGCAAATTTCTTCATTGGGTGACCCCTTCTGCGAAAACGGGGTAGCATACGTCCCTGTCACGACCAAGAACGGCGAGGCTCCGGCACTCTACAAGATAGACCCGGCTACGGCTAAAGCTACCAAAGGGTTGACCATCATTACCCACAACAGCGTGTCGGCCATCGGCAAACTGGCCGCTACAAACTAATTTTGAAATATGAGAAAAGCATTCGCCAAGATTCATCTTTGGTTTTCCATTCCATTCGGCATCATTATCAGCGTCATCTGCCTTTCGGGGGCGGCGCTGGTATTTGAACAGGATATCACCCGCGCCTTGAATCCCGGTTTTTATCGGGTCGAAGTAGAGGACGGAGCAAAGCCGCTCACGCCTTCCGAACTGGTCATGAAGCTCCGCACGCAACTCCCGGACGCATTGCAGATTTCCGGCCTGCAAATGTCGGGCGACCCGGAAGAAGCCTGGATGGTCAGCTTTGAGCACTTAAACCGCAAAACGCTAAGCGTAAACCCTTACACCGGTGAGATAAACGGATGGAACAAAAGCTATCCTTTCTTTCAGACCATGCGCAAACTTCATCGCTGGCTGATGGATGTCCCGCCCCGGAAAGGAGACAAGACCGTGGGTAAAACTATTGTCGGTGTCACTACGCTGGTCTTCGTTGCGATACTCATCAGTGGTGTGGTGATTTGGATACCGCGAACCAAAAAGGCTTTGAAAAACCGCCTTCAGGTATCCTGTAACAAAGGATGGCGGCGTTTCTGGTACGACAGCCACGTATCGCTCGGTTTCTACACCACGCTATTCCTACTCGTCATGGCGCTGACCGGACTTACCTGGTCATTCACTTGGTATCGCACAGCCGCGTATTCCCTTTTCGGTGGCACCGCGCCAAAAGTGGAAAATACGCCTCGTCCGGAATATCGGCAAAAGGAACGGAAAGATGCCGCAAAACAGTCCCGTCCGGACAGACAGCGGCATACAGGCAGAGAAAAAGACCGGAAAGAAACCACTTTCAATTATGCCGTATGGGACAAAGCCGCAGACGCTGTCCATCAGCTCTATCCAACCTACAAGTCGGTCAAACTGGGTACGGAAGGTATAGAAATAGCCCCCAACCCGAATACCGACCGCCGTCAAACGGATAAAATACAATTCGACCCGCAAACAGGTCGCCTCGGCTCCATAACCTATTATAAGGATGCCCCGGCCTCACAAACGCTAAAAGGTTGGTTTTATGCCTTCCACACCGGCTCCTGGGGCGGTGTGTGGACCAAGGTACTTTATTTCCTGGCTACTTTCATCGGAGGGATTCTCCCGCTCAGCGGCTATTACTTGTGGTACAAACGAAAGTTCTCGTCTCGACGGAAACGTTAACGTCTTCGTTCTACGTAATACACACGTCCCCGGGAAATCCAAAACGGAAATTCCCGGGGACGTATCTTATATCCTATAGCCCGACCCACTCTTCCGAAAAGATAGGCGGACTGGTCCATGTAGGGTCGCGGAACCACCGACGAGGATAGATTTTCATACCATTGCCATCTACGGCCAAATATGCTCCCCAAAAGCTGAACGTGGAATTGGAAATGATATGCCCGCGGCACAACGTCATCAAATATAAATCCACGTAGTCGGGCAGCAGTTCCGTATGTTCCACATATACGGCATCCTCCATCCAAAGATTCTCCCTCACCCATTCCATATCGTCGGAAAAGAAAAAGAAACGCGCATCGGGCCGCTTCTTTCTGACATAAGCAATGGCTTGCTGGAAATAGTCCACTCCACATAAACCGAAACTCGAGTTGGAAGGATGCAAATAGTCTCCGCGCCTCACGTGTACTGATACCGGATAATCCACGGCTCTTATCATCTGTACGAAACCGCTCTGCAGTTCTGCCAAAAACTGACGGAAAAAGAAGTAACGACGAGCATTCGGTATAAAACGCCGGTGCTGACTGTAATCGTCTATCAACACGGCTTCCGGCTTCTCGTCATCATACAATCTTTTCAAAACTCCCACGGCACGACAGATTTTGAGCCCCCAAACCACCAGTTTTATCCCCCACGGACAAGAAGGCAATTCCAGTTCAAAACAATCGGAAAGCCTCAAACCATTATGCTGTTTCAGCCTACGGTGGTCGTAAAACAGATAAACCTCATCGTGTCCGGACTCCATCAAATCCCGGAAACGACAATATTCGAACATCTGGTTCCCCAGTCCTCCTTTCAGACAAACGATTTTCATGCCGTCCGCGTACAATTCTAAAGCCGTATTTTCTTTTTCACCTTTTTCGACTCGTTTTGCAAACGGTCGAGTGCCGTCACCACATACGTATATTTCCGGCTCCCGTCCTCATAAGGCAGTTTATAGAAAGTGTTCGGCGTAATCGCCACGATATTCTCGGCATATTCCAAATCTATAGGCTCGCCCTCGGCAAAGCGATAAACCACATATTGACGCGCACGGTTCATCTCGCTCGTTCCGCGCGGCTCACGCCAAAACAGCATATAGCCGTCTTCCGTCCATAAAGTGGTCAGTTTGCGTACTTTCTTCGGACGCTTGTGGTCTATCCACGGCATCTCGGGCTGCAAGGCCGGATAACGGTGGTAATAGTTGCGCAACATCGTGCCATAGTTTCCTTTGTTGTCCACCACTGCCTTGGCATACCATTGGCAACTGCCCTCGATGTTAGGCAACGAACGTTGCAAAGCCATCTTGCGCTCCATCTGGTGTTTGTTCGGGTCCACGGGGTCGGCTTTGGCTACCGTACGGTCCACGTCCTGCCCGATGTAGAGAGGCCGGTGTCCTGCATGCTCGCTCCACCAGCGTATCAGCGTATCGTAATCGGCCGCGGAATGCCCGATTTCCCAATACACCTGAGGGATGTTATAATCCACCCAACCTTCTTTCACCCATTTCAACACATCGGCATAGAGATCGTCATAGTTCTGCAATCCGCGCGTATTGCTTCCCCTCTTCGGGTCGCTCTTCAAGTTACGATAGATACCGAAAGGAGACACGCCGAACTTCACCCAAGGCTTGACGGCATGGATGCAATCGTGCAACTGACGGATGAAAAGGTTCACATTCTCCCGTCGCCAGTCATCGCGGTTCATTCCGTTCCCGTAACGTGCATACGTCTGGTCGTCAGGAATGCGCAAACCGCTTTCGGGATAAGGATAAAAGTAATCGTCGATATGAATGCCATCCACGTCATAACGCAACAGGATGTCCGTCACGACGTTGCAGATATAGTCCCGGTTCTCGGGTATCCCCGGATCCATAATCAGTTGTTCGCCATACCAGAAATACCGCTCAGGATGCTTTCTGTAATCATGTGTGGCAGCCAGTTCCTTCGTACCTTTCGTTTTGGCCCGGTAGGGATTGATCCAAGCATGCAGTTCCATGCCCCGTGCATGACATTGGGCTATCATCCAGTGCAACGGATCCCAGTAGGGAGAAGGCGGCGTACCCTGCTGTCCGGTCAGATAACGGCTCCACGGCTCGAAGCTGCTGGCATAAAGCGCGTCGAACTCGGGGCGTACCTGAAACAGGATGGCATTGATACCGCACTTTTGCAGTTCATTCAACTGGTACGTCAGCGTACGCTGCATTTCTGCCGTACCCAACCCCATAAACTGATAGTTCACACACTGTATCCATGCGCCGCGAAACTCCCGTTTGGGCGACAACTGGGCCTGGAGCGTAAAGCTGCAAAGCCACATCATCAAAAGCAAAAGTGATTTTTTATTCATCATACACGTTATTTCCGTGCAAAAATACAATAAAAATCCATCATGCGTTTGCCAAACATTGACTAACTTTGCAAACATAAGGACAATTAACGAAAACAACTGATGAACGACTACATACATATCAAGGGGGCGAGGGTGAACAACCTGAAGAATATCGACCTGGACATTCCACGCAACAAACTGATTGTCATCACCGGCCTGTCCGGTTCGGGCAAGTCTTCGCTGGCGTTCGACACGCTCTACGCCGAAGGACAGCGACGTTACGTGGAAAGCCTGTCGGCTTACGCCCGGCAATTTCTCGGACGAATGAGCAAACCGGAATGCGACTACATCAAAGGCATCCCGCCCGCCATCGCCATCGAGCAGAAGGTAAGCAGCCGTAATCCCCGTTCCACCGTAGGAACTTCCACCGAGATTTACGAATACCTGCGCCTGTTGTATGCCCGTATCGGGCGCACTTTCTCCCCCGTGAGCGGACAGGAGGTGAAAAAAAACACCACGGAAGACGTAGTGCAGTGCATGCTCTCCTATTCCAAAGGCACGCGCTTCACCGTACTCGCCCCGTTGCAGGTGCGTGAAGGGCGCACCCTTCAAGAGCAACTGGACAGCGACTTCAAGCAGGGTTTCTCGCGCATCGAAGTAGACGGCGATGTCGTGCGCATAGAGGACTTCATGCTGGAACTGGCCTCGGATCCGTCGAAAGGCGAAGACCGCACCATCCATCTGCTCATCGACCGCATGAGTTGCGACGACAGCAAAGATACCATCTCCCGACTGACCGACTCGGCCGAAACCGCTTTTTATGAGGGGAACGGGCAATGTATGTTGCGCATCGTTCCGTCGGGCATCCTGCACACTTTCTCCACGCGCTTCGAAGCGGATGGTATCACGTTTGAAGAACCTTCGGACAATTTATTCGCGTTCAACTCACCGGTCGGTGCCTGCCCCGTATGCGAAGGATTCGGCCGCGTCATCGGCATCGACGAAAAGCTGGTCATCCCCAACTCGGCCCTGAGCGTGTACGATGGAGCCGTGGTCTGCTGGCGCGGAGAAAAGATGGGCGAATGGAAAACGGAGTTCTGCCGCCGGGCACAGAAGGCCGACTTCCCCATCTTCGAGCCTTATTACAAGTTGACACGGGAACAAAAGGATTATTTATGGCACGGAAAGACCGGTGCTTCATCGCCCGAAGAGGAAATCTGCATCGACAACTTCTTCAAGATGTTGGAGAAAGACCAATACAAGATACAAAACCGCGTCATGCTGGCACGCTACCGGGGCAAAACGATCTGTCCCCAATGCCATGGCACGCGCCTGCGTCCCGAAGCCGGATATGTGAAAGTGGGCGGACGGGCCATTTCGGATTTGGTAGACCTGCCCGTCACCGAACTGAAGAAATTCTTCGACACGCTGACACTCACCGCCCACGAGGCGGAAGTGGGCAAACGCCTGCTCACCGAAATCAACAACCGCATCCGTTTCCTGCTCGACGTAGGACTGGGATACCTCACCCTGAACCGCCTGAGCAACACGCTTTCGGGCGGCGAAAGCCAACGCATCAACCTGGCCACGTCATTGGGCAGCAGCCTGGTGGGTTCGCTCTACATCCTGGACGAACCGAGCATCGGACTGCACAGCCGTGATACGGACAAACTCATCCGCGTGCTCCGGCAATTACAGCAATTAGGCAACACGGTCATCGTGGTAGAACACGACGAGGAAATCATCCGTGCGGCAGACTATATCATCGACATCGGGCCGCAAGCCGGACGCTTGGGCGGCGAGGTGGTATTCCAAGGCGACCTGCAACAGATGCTGGCCGAGAAACCGCAGGACACGCGAAGCTACACCGTGAAATACCTGACGGGACAGGAAACCATCGCCTTGCCGGACAGCGTACGCCCGTGGACAAACTATATCGAAGTGAAAGGCGCACGGGCCAACAACCTGCGCGGAATCGACGTACGCTTCCCGCTCAACGTCATGACGGTGGTCACGGGAGTCAGCGGGTCGGGTAAGTCCACCCTCGTGCGCGACATCTTCTATCGTGCCATGAAACGGCAGTTCGACGAAGTGGCCGACCGTCCGGGTGAGTTCCTCGGATTGGAAGGCGACCTGCAAATGGTAAAGAATACCGAGTTCGTGGACCAGAATCCCATCGGCAAGTCTTCGCGCAGCAACCCCGTCACCTACATCAAGGCCTACGACGAAATCCGGAAACTCTTTTCGGACCAGCCCTATGCCCAGCACAACGGGCTGGGCGCTTCGGCCTTCTCGTTCAACATCGCCGGAGGCCGTTGCGAGGAGTGCCAGGGCGAGGGCATGATCAAGGTCTCGATGCAGTTCATGGCCGACGTGGAACTGGTCTGCGAGGCGTGCGGCGGGCGGCGTTTCCGCGACGAGGTGCTCGAAGTGAAATACCGCGGCAAGTCGATCTACGACGTACTGGAAATGACCGTGGACGACGCCATCGCCTTCTTCGGCGAGGAAAGCAAGAAGAACGCCACCTGCCGGCGCATCGTCGAGCGGCTGCAACCGTTGCAGGACGTGGGTCTGGGATACATCAAGTTAGGACAGTCGTCGTCGACCCTCTCGGGCGGCGAGAGCCAGCGCGTGAAGCTGGCTTCGTTCCTGACGAAGGATTCGGCGCAGGGAGGCGTCATGTTCATCTTCGACGAGCCGACGACGGGGCTGCACTTCCACGACATCTCGAAACTGCTCGCGGCGTTCAACGCCCTGATCCAGCGCGGACACACGATCGTCGTCGTCGAGCACAACATGGACATCATCAAATGCGCCGACTGGATCGTGGACCTCGGCCCCGAGGCGGGCACGGCGGGCGGACGGGTCGTGTTCGAAGGCACGCCGCGCGAACTGGAAAAGTGCACCGAAAGCCATACGGGCAAATTTTTGCGCATGCGCGCAAAAATAATGAAGAATGAAAAATGAAAAATTAAGAATTGTCGTACACATGTGCAAAAATAGCCGCGCAGCCCAATTTTTCATTTTTAATCTTTAATTTTCAATTGAATGGAATTCTCTACCTATACACTCCCCAACGGCATCCGCGGCATTCACCGTCAGGTGCGAAACACCGTGGCGCACTGCGCGCTGGTGATCGGCGCCGGGAGCCGCGACGAGCATCCCGCGGAGTACGGACTGGCGCACCTGACGGAGCACGCCTTTTTCAAGGGCACCGAGCACCGCCGCGCCTGGCAGGTCAACTGCCGGCTGGAAAACCTCGGCGGCGAACTGAATGCCTACACCACCAAGGAGGACACGACGATTCACGCCACGACGCTGAAGGGCGACTTCGCGAAGGCCGCGGAGCTGATCGCCGACATCGCTTTCCGCTCGACGTTCCCCGACCGGGAGCTGGAGCGCGAAAAGGAGGTGATCGTCGACGAGATCAACACCTACAAGGATTCGCCCGCCGACCTGATCTACGACACCTTCGAGGACATGCTGTTCGAAGGTTCGGAACTGGGCCACAACATCCTGGGCCGCAAGGCGTCGCTGATGCGCTACGACGGCCAGGCGATCCGCGCCTTCACGGCACGCACGCACACCACCGACCAGATGGTATTCTCGTCGATCGGCAACTTCTCGGCCAAGACCGCCGAAGCCGTCGCGGCACGCTATTTCGCCTCGCAGCCCGCCTCGCAGCGCGGCTTCGTGCGCGCGGCGCCCGCGCCTTACCGGGCCTTCGAAAAGACGGTCTCGAAGCACACGCACCAGACCCACTGCATCATCGGCAGCCGGGCATTCGGCATCTCGGAGGATCGGCGGCTGCCGCTGGCCCTCGTGACGAACATTCTCGGAGGTCCGTGCGCCAACTCGCTGCTCAACGTCGTGGTGCGCGAGAAGAACGGACTTTCGTACAACATCGAAGCCAGCTACACGCCCTACGGAGACACGGGCATCGTGGCCATCTATTTCAGTTCGGACCACAGCAACGCGGAGCAGTGCATCGAGCTGATCGAAGGACAGTTGCACAAACTGCGCACCGTGCCGCTGACGGCACGCCAGCTGTCGATGGCCAAGAAACAGTTCATCGCCCAGCTGGCCATATCGAGCGAGAGCAACGAAAGCTACATGCTCGGGGCGGGCAAAAGCCTGCTCGTCCACGACGGCATCGACACCATGGAGCAGGTCTACGCCAAGGTCCGCGCCCTGACGGCCCGGCAGCTGACCGAAGTGGCCGAAGAGGTTTTTTCGGATATGTCACGATTAATCTACAAATAAGATGAAAACCGTATTGTTCGTATTACTCGACCAATTCGCCGACTGGGAGTCGGCATTCCTCGCCCCGGCGCTTCGCGGCGGCGTTATGCCGGGACGCCCGGGAAGCCACGCCGTGCGGTATGCGACGCCCGGGGGAGTTCCCGTGCGCTCGATCGGCGGCATGACCCTCCCCCCCGACTGCGATACAGAGGCACTGCCGGACGACTGCGCCGGGCTGATCCTCGTCGGCGGCATGAGCTGGGCGACGCCCGAAGCCGAACGGATCGTCCCGCTGGTGCGGGAGGCTCTGTCGCGCGGTGTGCTCGTCGGCGCCATCTGCAATGCCGTGTCGTTCATGGCCGCACACGGCTTCCTGAACGGTATCCGGCACACGGGCAACACCCTCGGAATGCTGCAAAAGTGGGGCGGGGCAAACTATACGGGCGAAGCGCTCTACGAGGAGCGGCAGGCCGTGCGCGACGGCAAGATCGTCTCCCCGGTGCGCGGCGCGTCCCTCATCGGCAAGGGTGAACAGATTTTAATGCGCATTGACCGCGTCGGTCAGCACATGACGATGGGCCAGGGCATGTGCGGCTCGCTCAGCGGCAGCGTGCCGACCAACGTCGG
>OGLI01001154.1_pt1 | contig 17982 bp, 15 predicted proteins | sample 1572661 | NCBI WGS metagenome assembly OGLI01 (sample SAMEA2581901, study PRJEB24529) | metagenome | biome: Human gut stool | place: China | collected 2011 | reverse complement strand
CAGCTGCAGGCCGAAGGCATTGCCTACCGGGCAGACGAGCCGCTGGCAGCCCACTGCACCTTTAAGATCGGCGGCCCGGCGGATGTGTTCGCCCTGCCGGAGACCGAAGAGCAGCTCTGCCGCGTGATCGCACTCTGCAAAGAGCAGGGCGTGAAGTACTACCTGCTGGGCAACGGCAGCAACATTCTGTTTGAGGATGCCGGTTACCGGGGCGTGGTCATTGAGACCATGGCCCTGAAAATGGGCATCGGCTTTCTGGAACAGGTCGCGCATCCGGGGGCAGCGCCGGGTGAGGTCTATGATGCTGTGGTCGCCGGTGCGGGCCTGAAGCTTTCGAGCCTGTGCACCGCCGCACTGGAAAACAGCCTGACCGGGCTGGAATTTGCCTACGGCATCCCCGGCACGGTGGGCGGTGCGGTCTATATGAACGCCGGAGCCTACGGCGGCGAGATGAAGGATGTGCTGCAGTCGGTGCGGTATCTGACGCAGGACGGCGACATCGTGGAGGCAGAGGCTGCCGCGCTCGACCTTTCCTACCGGCACAGCATCTTTGAGGAAAACGGCGGCTGCATCCTGAGCGCACAGTTCCATCTGAAGCGGGGCGACCCGGATGCCATCAAAGCCCGGATGAACGAGCTGATGGCAAAGCGGGTGGAAAAGCAGCCGCTTGACAAGCCCAGCGCCGGCAGCACCTTCAAGCGCCCGGCGGGCGCGTTTGCGGCGGCCCTCATCGACCAGTGCGGCTTGCGGGGCTTCCGCCACGGCGGCGCGGCCGTCAGCGAGAAGCACTGCGGCTTCGTAGTGAACCTGGGCGGCGCGACCTGTGCTGATGTGCTGGCCCTGTGCGACGAGGTGCGGGCCATCGTAAAGGAAAAGACCGGGTTCGACCTGGAAAAGGAAATTCGTGTCGTGAAAGCATAAGAGGGAAGAGAAATGGATCTGCTGATCGTAAGCGGGCTTTCCGGCGCAGGAAAGTCTGTGGCTATGAATGCGCTGGAAGATATCGGCTTTTTCTGCATCGACAATGTCCCGGCGGAACTGCTGCCGAGCATCACCGCATTCTCCAAAGCTGGTGACAACAAGCTGAAGCGGGTGGCGCTGTCCATGGACGTGCGCGGCTGCCGTTCCAGCGAGGAGATCGAAAAGGCGCTCGACCTGCTGGACCAGCAGGGGATCGCCTACGAGATCCTTTTCCTTGATGCACCGGACGATGTGCTGATGCGCCGTTACAGCGAGACTCGCCGCCGCCACCCGATCAGCATTGCGGAGGGCATCTCCACGCGGGAAGCTTTCCAGAAAGAGCACCAGATCCTCCGCCCCTTTAAGGAGCGTGCGAATTATATCGTGGATACGGCGCTGCTCTCCACCGCACAGAACAAGGAGCGCATCTGCGAACTCTTTGTGCAGAACGGCGGGGCGCGGAGTGCGATGCGGCTGACGGTGATGTCGTTCGGCTTCAAGTTCGGCGTCCCGGCGGACGCAGACCTGGTGCTGGATGTGCGCTGCCTGCCCAATCCGTTCTATGTCCCGGATCTGAAGTTCAAGACCGGCCTGGATCAGGAGGTCGTGGATTTCGTCATGGGCAAACCGGAGGCGCAGGAACTGCTGCGCCGGTACGAAGCATTTCTGGAATATGCCCTACCGCTCTACGTCAAGGAGGGCAAGAGCCAGCTGACCATTGCCGTGGGGTGCACGGGCGGCAAACACCGCTCCATCACCTTTGCGCGGAAGATCGCGGAATACTGCGAGGGTCTGGGCTACCAGCCCGGCGTCCAGCACCGCGATGCCTCCCGCTGAACGACCAGATCAAAGAAGGAACGACAAGATGAGTTTTGCATCCCAGGCACGGGAAGAAATCGCGCAGCACAGCCTGCAATTGCAGAAGGACTGCTGCGTCCGCGCGGCGGCCTACGGCATCGCCTGCTTTGCCAAATATTTTGACGCCAAGGGCCTTGTGCTCCAGACGGAGCAGGAGCTGACCGCCCGCGTGGCCGAGCAGCTGTTTGCCCGCTGCGGCGTCCGGGGCACCATTCTGGAAAAGAGCCGCCCCAGCGGAGTGGTGTACGAGTTTGGCATCCGGGAGCCTGAACAGGTGATGCGGCTGCATGAACTGTTCGGCACCACCGGCAGTGAGACGAGCTTGCAGATCGACCCCCGGATGATCCGCTGCCAGACCTGCGTCAGCGCCTACATCGGCATGGCGTTTCTCTGCGGCGGAACCGTCACAGATCCAAAAAAAGAATACAACATCGAATTTTTAACGAGCCGCACCAATCTCGCCAGAGACTTTGAAGCGCTGCTGGCCGAGCACGAGTTTGCGCCCCACCGCACCCGCCGCAACGGCGTGAACCTGGTTTACGTCAAGAGCTGCGCCAACGTGGAGCGCATTCTGGCGTTTATGGGGGCGGCCCAGGCGGCAGCGCAGATCAATGCGCAGAAAGCCGTGAAGCAGGTGCGGAACCAGATCAACCGCCACACCAACTGCGATACCGCCAACCTCGGCAAAACAGCCCGCGCCAATGCGCAGACGCTGAAAGCCATCCGCTTTTTGCAGGAGCAGAATGCGCTGGAGACCCTGCCGGAGGTGCTGCAGCAGGCAGCAGCCAAGCGGTTGGAAAATCCGGATCTCTCGTTGACGGCGCTCTGTGCCTGCTTTGACCCACCGGTCAGCAAATCGGGGCTGTCGCATCGGATGAAAAAGCTGGAACTGCTGGCGCAGACCATGCGGGAACGGTTGGAACAGGAGGCAACGAAGTGAGCGAGATCAGCGAAAACAATCATCTGGGGCGGGATTTCGTCCACCTCCATATCCACACGGAATACAGCCTGTTGGACGGTGCCTGCCGCATCGACCAGCTGATGGACCGCGTGAAGGAGTGCGGGCAGACGGCCATCGCCTGCACCGACCACGGTGTCATGTACGGCTGTGTGCAGTTTTACAAAGCGGCCAAAAAAGCGGGCATCAAGCCCATCATCGGCTGCGAAGTCTACGTTGCCACCCGCACCCGGTTCGATAAGGTCAACAAGATCGACGGCAACAACCATCTGATCCTGCTGTGCAAAAATGAGACCGGCTACAAGAACCTCATCAAGATGGTCTCCGCAGCCTTCACCGAGGGGTTTTACTCCAAGCCCCGCGTTGATAAGCAGCTGCTCGAACAATACCACGAGGGGCTTATCTGCCTTTCGGCCTGTCTGGCGGGCGAGATCCCGCAGGCCATTCTGGCGGGGGACTACGAGCGGGCTAAAAGCTCAGCGCTGTGGTATCGGGACCTGTTTGGCGAAGGCAATTACTACATTGAGCTGCAGGACCACGGCCTGGAAGAGGACACCATCGTTCTGCCCCAGCTCATCAAGCTGGCGCGGGAGACGGGCATCCCCATGGCCGCCACCAACGACTCCCACTATCTGCGCAGGGAAGACGCCAAAATGCAGAGCATCCTTCTCTGCATCCAGACCGGCAAGACCATGCAGGATGCCGATAAGATGGAGTTCCGGACCGATGAGTTTTACGTCAAGACGACGGATGAAATGTACGATCTGTTCGCCATGGTGCCGGATGCCTGCGAGAACACCCAGAAGATCGCGGACCAGTGTAACTTTGATTTTGACTTCGGCCACACCAAGATCCCCTACTACAAAGCGCCCAACGGGATGGACAACCAGGCCTTTTTTGAAAAGCTCTGCTGGGAGGGTCTGGAGCGCCGCTACGGCCCCGATGTCCCGCAGGCCAACAAAGACCGCCTGACCTATGAGATCGGTGTGGTCAAGACGATGGGCTACACGAACTACTATCTGATCGTCTGGGATTATATCAACTACGCCAAGAGCCAGGGCATCCCGGTGGGGCCGGGCCGTGGTTCCGGTGCAGGCAGCATTGCCGCCTACAGCGTCGGCATCACCGACATCGACCCCATCCGCTACAACCTCATCTTCGAGCGTTTCCTGAACCCCGAACGTGTCAGTATGCCCGACTTCGATGTGGACTTCTGCTATGAACGCCGTCAGGAAGTCATCGACTACGTCAACCGGAAATACGGTGCTGACCATGTGGCGCAGATCGTCACCTTTGGCACCATGGCCGCCCGCAACGCCATCCGTGACGTGGGCCGTGTGATGGGGATGCCCTACCAGGACGTGGATGTGGTCGCAAAGCAGGTCCCGATGGAACTGAAGATGACGCTGAAGCGCGCATTGGAAGTCTCGGCTGAGCTGAAGCGGATGTACGACACAGACCCGAAGGTCCAGGAACTGATCGACACGGCCCTCAAGGTGGAGGGAATGCCGCGCCATGCGTCCACCCACGCGGCGGGTGTCGTCATCACCCCGGAACCGACCGACTACTATCTGCCCCTCGCCACCAACGACGGTCTGCCTGTGACCCAGTTCAACATGACCGAGATCGAGGAGCTTGGCCTGCTGAAGATGGACTTCCTCGGCCTGCGCACACTGACGGTCATTCGGGATGCGGAAACGGCCATCCAGAAAAAAGAGCCGGATTTCTCCGTTGCAGCGCTCGATTACGATGACCCGGAGACCTACAAAATGCTGGGTCAGGGCGAGACGGAGGGCGTGTTCCAGCTCGAATCTTCGGGCATGAAGCAGGTCCTCGTAGGGCTGCAGCCGCAGAACCTGGAAGATGTCATCGCACTCATCAGTCTGTACCGCCCCGGCCCGATGGATTCCATCCCGACCTATCTGCGCAACCGCCACGAGCCGGAAAAGATCAGCTACAAGACCCCGCAGCTGGCCCACATTCTGGATGTGACCAACGGCTGCATCGTCTATCAGGAGCAGGTCATGCAGATCTTCCGTGAGCTGGCAGGCTTTTCGTTCGGGCAGGCAGACAATGTCCGCCGCGCCATGAGCAAGAAGAAACATGCGGTCATGGAAGCGGAGCGGGAACACTTTGTTCACGGCTGCACCGAGCCCGGCCACGAATGCCCCGGCTGCGTGGCCAACGGCATCTCGGAAAAGGTCGCCAACGAGATCTATGACGAAATGTCGAGCTTTGCGTCCTATGCGTTCAACAAGAGCCATGCGGCCTGCTATGCGTATGTCGCATTCCAGACGGCCTATCTCAAGTGCCATTATCCCAGCGAGTTCATGGCGGCCTTGCTGACCAGTGTGCTCGATAATACCGATAAGGTCATCGAGTATTCGGGCGAGTGTGCCCGTCTGGGCATCCGGGTGCTCCCGCCGGATATCAACATCTCGAACGGCGGCTTTACGGCGGATGCCAGGGGGCAGATCCGATTCGGCCTGAACGCGGTCAAGAGCGTGGGCCGCAATCTTGTGGAACGCATCGTGGAAGAGCGTGGGGAAAAGCCCTATGCCAGCCTGTATGATTTCTGCAAGCGGCTGTACGGCAACGAAATGAACCGCCGGGCCGTGGAAAGCCTCGTCAAGGCGGGCGCATTCGACAGCATGGGCGAGAACCGCCACAGCCTCGTGGAGGCCGTGGATGGAATCATCAAGAGCGTGGAGAGTGACTCCCGGCGGAATCTGGACGGGCAGCTCGACCTGTTTTCGCTGATGAGCGGGGGAACACAGAGCACGTCGAAGGATGTATATGAGATCCGGCACCTCGAAGAATATTCCCATACCGAACTGCTGCAGCAGGAAAAAGAGGTCAGCGGCCTGTACCTGTCCGGCCACCCGCTGGATGCGTACCGGGAGCAGTCGGCAAAGTTTGCGACCCATTCCATCAAGGCCCTGACCGGCGAGGAAGCGCATGGGCTGGACAACGCCCATGTCCGCATCGTCTGCACCATTGTCAAGAGCCGGATGATGACCACCAAGTCGAACAGCCTGATGGCCTTTACCAGCGTGGAAGACCTGACCGGCACGATGGAGGTCATCGTCTTCCCGAAGGTGCTGGAGGTCTTCCGGGATGCCATCCGGGAAAATGCCGTTGTGGTCATCGAGGGGCGTCTGTCGGTCCGCGAGGACGAGCCGTCCAAGCTGATGGCCGAAAGCATCTCGCCCATTGAAGGCTACGACCCCAAGCACCCGCAGGCGAACCGTCCGGACCGGATGCGGGATGCGGCCCAGCGGCTCTATATCCGTCTGCCGTCGCGCAGCTGCCCGCAGTATGCAAAAGTCGTCAACCTGCTGGAGATTTTTGACGGTGATATGCCGGTCATCTTTTATCTGGAGGACACCAAACAGAAGCTTGCGGCCCCCCGCAGGCTGTATACCTCCGGCCATCCGCTCTTCTTCCAGGAGCTGCGGCGTCTGGTCGGCGAAAAGAATGTTGCAACAAAATAACATGCCATGGAACGAATCGTGCAGATGCAACTTTCATAAAAATCATCGCAGCTTCGCAGCAAAGCATACTTTAACAAAATTTTAACAGAGTTTCAAAAAGGTATTGGATTCACAGGAAAACTGTGCTATAATAATTCAAGGCAAGTCGTATCAGAAATGAGCAAAGCAATGGAGCAGTGTCAGGAAGAAGGGGCACTGCTCCGAGGTGAATGAAGAAACAATTGGAGGGAATCTCTCTTATGGAAAAGCAAATCAAAACGATTGGTGTCTTGACCAGCGGCGGCGACGCTCCCGGCATGAATGCTGCAGTGCGCGCTGTGGTTCGTACCGGCCTGCACAAGGGATTTCGGATGATCGGCATTCAGCGCGGCTACAACGGCCTGCTGAACGGCGAGTGCTTTGAAATGAACCTGCGCAGTGTTTCCAACATCATCCAGGCCGGCGGCACCATCCTGTACACCGCCCGCTGCCTGGAGTTCAAGACCAAAGAGGGCCAGGACAAGGGTGCTGCCAAGTGCCGCGAGCTCGGCATTGATGCGCTGGTCGTCATCGGCGGCGACGGCTCCTACCGTGGTGCCCGTGAGCTGGCACACCGCGGCATCCCGATGATCGGCCTGCCCGGCACCATCGACAATGATATTGCCTGCACCGATTACACCATCGGCTACGATACTGCGATGAACACCGCTCTGGAAATGATCGACAAACTGCGCGACACCACCCAGAGCCACGACCGCTGCAGCGTTGTCGAGGTCATGGGCCGCAATGCGGGTTACATCGCTCTGAACGTCGCCATCGCCTCTGGTGCAATGGCGGTCCTGCTGCCGGAGAAGGAATTCGACATGCAGCACGACATCCTCGATAAGATCACCGAGACGCAGCGCACCGGCAAGCGCCACTTCATCGTCATCGTTGCCGAGGGCATCGGCCACTCGCAGGAGATCGCCAACGAGATCCAGGCCCGCACCGGCATTGATACCCGCGCCACCATCCTGGGCCACGTCCAGCGCGGCGGCTCGCCCACTCTGCGCGACCGCGTAAACGCTTCCGCCATGGGCTACCACGCTGTCTGCCTGCTGGAAGAGGGAAAGTACAACCGCATCGTCGGCATGAAGGGAGAGCACCTCGTGGATTACCCCGTCGATGAGGCTCTTGAAATGACCAAGACCCTCGACCCGGTGCTGATCGACGTTTGCAACACGATCTCTATCTAAATAAAAGAGAAAGCCCCTGTTGAGTGTACGTGAATTTGCGGTAAGCGTTTGACCCCAACTGGTTTTACAAAGCTGAAAAGCGGGAATGGATCGGAATCGTCCGGTCCATTCCCGCTTTTTTAGTGAAACAGCTTGTTTATGATACCACCGGTGCTGCATGATTTTTCGCAGAAGCTCACAGCTCAACGTCAGCTGCTGCTTCCATCGCATGGAACCGTTCCAGAAAGCTGTGCTCCACGCCTTCGGATTTATACCCCGGCATGGTGTCCAGCGCGACGGCATGGATGCTGCGGAAAATGCTGTTTTCGATGTTGGGGTTGTCGCGCTTGAGGCGGCGGAGCAGGAGCTTGGTCTCCTGCCGCTTGGAACCGCCGCCGCCATTGTCGCACATGGTGCAGTTCTCGGTGAAGCGGCAGGCGCACTGGATGAATTCCAGGTCGTTGTACCGCTTCCAGGCCAGAATGTCCTCCTCGCGGATGCAGTACATCGGGCGGATGAGGGTCATGCCGGGGAAGCTGGTGCTGTGGAGCATGGGCGGCATGGCCTGCAGCTGAGAGCCGTAGAACATACTCATAACGGTCGTCTCGATGACGTCGTTGAAGTGGTGGCCCAGTGCGATTTTATTGCAGCCCAGCTCCTTGGCCTTGCTGTAGAGGTGGCCGCGGCGCATCCGGGCGCAGAGATAGCAGGGGTTCTTGTCGGTGTTGTTGGCCACAGAGAAGATGTTGCTCTCGAAGATGGTCACAGGGATGTGGAGCAGCTCGGCGTTGGACTCGATCTTCTGGCGGTTGATCTCGTTGTAACCGGGGTCCATCACCAGAAAGACCAGCTCGAACGGCACATCGCTGTGGCGCTGAAGCTCCTGCATCAGCTTTGCCATCAGCATCGAGTCTTTGCCGCCCGAGATGCAGACGGCGATCTTGTCACCGGCCTTGATGAGCTCGTAGCGCTTCACCGCTACGATGAAGGGGGTCCACAGCTCCTTGCGGTATTTTTTGATGATGCTCCGCTCAATGAGCTGGTAAGGTTCCATTTCGCGTTTCATGGCTCTGTCCTTTCTTTTTTCTCACAGCTGGGTCAGCCGGGTATAGCAGGCGTCAAAGGCGCGGAGAAAGCCGTCCAGCTCCTCCTGCGTGGTCAGGTGGCTCAGACTGATGCGCCACGAGGAGAGGGCGTTCTTCCGGTCGCGGCTGACGGCGAACACCGCCCGGGAGGGCAGGCCGTCCGACGAGCAGGCCGACTTGACCGAGACACAGACGCTCTCCGCGTCCAGCTCCCGCTGGAACACGGTGCCTTTGACGTTCTCAACGCTCAGGTTCAGGATGTGGGGGATGGCACTCTCCGGGCTGTTGATGCGGACTTTTGGGTACTTGCTCAGAGCAGTGCGGAGATACAGGTTCGCCTCTTTCACCCGGGCAGAACGCTCCGGCAGCTCATTTACCGCAGAGTTCAGAGCCGTCTCGAGGGAAGCCGCCAGAGCCACCGTAGGCGTGCCGCTGCGGTAGATGGTGGTGCTTTCGCCGCCGTGGATGAGCGGTTCCAGCGCGAGGCCCCGCCGCTTGACCAGCACACCGATGCCGTTCAGCCCGTAGAATTTGTGGGCGGTCAGGCTCAGGGTGTCGATGCCCTCAAAAGAGGGAAGCGGCAGTTTGCCCACGGCTTGGGTGGCGTCTACATGCAGGTGGCAGTGGGGATAGTCCTTTAAAAGTGCGGCGATCTCGGCCACCGGCTGCACCACGCCCAGTTCGCTGTCCACGGCGGTGACGGCCACCAGAATGGTGTCCGGCCGCAGCAGCTCCCGCAGGTGGGCAAGGTCCACCGTGCCGTCCTGTTTGATGTCCACAAGGTCGATCTCGTACCCCTGTTCCTGCAGGGCAGTCAGCGTGCCGCTGACCGAGGAGTGCTCCAGCGGGGTGGAAATGATGTGTTTGCCGTGGTGACGCTCCAGCCGGGCGATGCTCTTCAGCGCAAAATTGTTGGCCTCGCTGGCACCGGATGTATAAATGATCTCCGCCGGCTGCACATGAAGGCTGCGGGCAATGCTCTGCGTGGCCTCGTCGATGGCGGCTTTGGCGGCGGCACCGGCCTGATGGCGGGAGTTCGCGTTGCCGGGGCAGCTGCGCTCCACCGCACAGAAGCGTTCCAGCACGGCCTCATCCACCGGCGTGTTGGCAGAATAGTCCAGATAGATCATAGATCCTCCTGATCTTGTTCGGTATACAGATTATAATAGTAGGTAATATTATAGTGCGCTTTGGACCGGAATGCAAGAAAATTGGCAAAAAAGGTTGCGGGGCAGGCAAAAGTCTGCTATACTGTCCAGTAAAGCCTGCCCGGCGGCCCGGTTTGGGGTGCGGGCGGACAGGCTTCTGGCCGGAACGGTTCCGGCGGTTTGGAAGACCCGGACGAAAGGAGAGAGCGGTATGCCGAATATGCATCGACTGCGCTGTTCTGTTTTTATTTTTCCGGGCGTCATTATTGTTCCCAATTCAGGAGGCACTGCCGTTCACCGCGGCAATGCCTCTTTTTTTGGGTCGATGCAGGAGGTATACAAAATCCATGAGTAAACAGATCGATTACTCCAAGGGCATTTACGACGCGCGCCAGCTGGGTGCGGGCCGGATGTTCATCCTGGGCGTGCAGCACATGTTCGCCATGTTCGGAGCCACCGTGCTGGTGCCGCTGCTCACCGGCCTGAGCGTTTCCACCACGCTGCTGTGCGCCGGTCTGGGCACGCTGCTGTTCCATCTGATCACCAAAAAGAAGGTCCCGGCATTCCTGGGCTCCTCCTTTGCCTACCTGGGCGGTTTCTCCATCGTGGCTCCCATGCTGGCTGATGCAGACGGCAACCTGACCGTGGTCAACACCAAGATGCTGCCCTACGCCTGTGCCGCCGTTGCCTTCTCCGGCCTGGTGTACCTGGTGGCCAGCCTGCTGATCTCCACCTTCGGCATCCGCCGCATCATGCGGTTCTTCCCCCCGGTGGTCACCGGCCCCATTATCATCTCCATCGGCCTGATCCTGGCTCCCTCTGCTATCAAAAACTGCCAGACCAACTGGCTGCTGGCCTTTGTGGCGCTGGGCGTGGTCATTATCTGCAACATCTGGGGTAAAGGCATGGTCAAGATCCTGCCCATCCTGATCGGTGTGCTGGTGTCCTACGCGGTGGCTCTGGTCACCGGTGCCGTGGACTTCCAGAAGATCGCCGACGCGGCCTGGTTCGGCATCCCCCTGCACAAGGAGGCCATGGGTCTGTTTGCCATTGACGGCAGCCCGGAGTTCATCAGCGCTCTGTTCACCATCATCCCCATCGCACTGGCTACCATGATGGAGCATGTGGGCGATATCGCCGCCATCAGCGCCACCGTCGGCCACAACTATATCAATGACCCCGGCCTGAACCGCACCCTGCTGGGCGACGGTCTGGCCACCACCATGGCCGGCCTGCTGGGCGGCCCGGCCAACACCACCTACGGCGAGAACACCGGCGTGCTGGCCCTGAGCAAGATCTACGACCCGCTGGTCATCCGCATTGCCGCTGTGCTGGCCATCATCCTGAGCTTCAGCCCCAAGTTTGAGGCTGTCATCAACACCATCCCCACCGGCATCATCGGCGGCATCAGCTTTGTGCTCTACGGCATGATCTCCGCCATCGGTGTCCGCAATGTGGTGGAGAACCGGGTGGACTTTACCAACAGCCGCAACCTGATCGTGGCCGCTGTCATTCTGGTGTGCGCCCTGGGCTTCAACTCGGTGGGCGGCGTCAGCTTTGCCATCGCAGGCGTTACCATCAACCTGTCCGGTCTGGCCATCGCTGCCATTGCCGGCATTCTGCTCAACGCCATCCTGCCCGGCAACGACTACGAGTTTGACGCTGCCGACGGCTCCGAGGCTGCTTCCAGCAGCAACCTGCAGGTCTGATCTCCCTACAATAAAATAGATGCGTCCGAGGAAACCCGGCAAAGCGCATAGTTTTCTGGCAAGGTTTTTAGTGACCTTGCCAGTTTTTTATAATTGAGAATAATTCTTAAAATTATACTTGACTAACTAGGAATTGTTCGCTATAATAGAGCCATGAGAAGGGCTGGTGAGTACCAACACCTGCACTTCGATTTCAAAATGAATCAATCAGAGAATGATGGAGGTCTGTTCTTATGAAGAAATATGTTTGCACCGTTTGTGGTTACATTGCTGAAGGCGAGATCCCGGCTCAGTGCCCTGTCTGCAAGGCTCCGGCCTCCGCTTTTGTGGAAAAGACCGGCAACACCTATGTGACCGAGCATGTGGTGGGCATCGGCAAGGCTGAGGGTGTGCCCCAGGAGATCGTGGACGGTCTGCGCGCCAACTTTGAGGGTGAGTGCAGCGAGGTCGGCATGTACCTGGCCATGGCCCGTGTGGCAGAGCGTGAGGGCTACCCCGAGATCGCCGAGGCTTACAAGCGCTACGCTTATGAGGAAGCTGACCATGCATCCCGCTTTGCCGAGCTGCTGGGCGAGGTCGTGACCGACAGCACCAAGAAGAACCTGATGATGCGTGCCGAGGCCGAGTGCGGTGCCTGCTCCGGCAAGATGGACCTGGCCAAGAAGGCAAAGGCCCTGAACCTGGATGCCATCCACGATACCGTCCATGAGATGGCGAAGGATGAGGCTCGTCACGGCCGCGGCTTCGAGGGCCTGCTGAAGCGCTACTTCAACACCGAAGTCTGATAAGGGTTCCCCAGTTATCTATGCTGCCCGCTGCACAGTGCGTCCCGCCGTGCAGCGGGCTTTTTGCGCCTTGACACATCCCGGCCCAGCGGCTTATACTGGAACAAACTGCACGAAAAGAGGGGACGGGAATGGACAAACCTTCCAAAAACAAACCGGCAGCGGGCCGCTATGCGCTGCTGGATGAGCTGCGCGGGCTGGACCTGCTCAGCATGATCGGCTATCATGCCTGTTGGGATCTGATCTTTTTGTTTGGCATGTCTGCCGCATGGTATACGGGCTGGCAGGGGCACCTGTGGCAGCAGAGCATCTGCTGGGTGTTCATTCTGCTGTCTGGCTTCTGCCTGCCGCTGGGGCATCGCCCGCTGCGGCGCGGGCTGATCGTCTCCGGGGCGGGGGTGCTGGTCACGGCGGTCACCCTGCTGTTCATGCCGGAGGACCGGGTCGTGTTCGGGGTGCTCACCCTGCTGGGGGCGGCCATGCTCATCACCGGCCTTCTGCAGCCGCTGCTGCAAAAGATCCCGGCATGGGCCGGGCTGGTGGTGTCGCTGCTGCTCTTCGCGGCAACCTACCACACGCAGGATGGTTTCTGGCAGCTGGGCCCATGGCAGATATTGCTGTCGGGTGCCTGGTATGCCAACCTCTTCACGGCGTTCTTCGGCTTTTTCCCGCGGGGCTTTTTCTCCACGGATTACTTTCCGCTGCTGCCCTGGCTGTTTTTGTTCTGGGCAGGGTACTTTCTGCATTTCTGCATGGGGCGGGCCCGCATGGAGCCGCTGCGCCGGTCGGTCTGTGCGCCGCTGGGCTGGCTGGGCCGACATTCGCTGGTGATCTATCTGCTGCATCAGCCGGTGATTTATGGGGGATTGCTGCTTCTGTTCCATGTTTTTGAGCAGTAAACCTTGACAAGCCTGCCAACCTATGGTATTCTATTGATGGTTAGAACAAACTAACCACGAGAAATGCGTCGGCATTGTCCGGCCGCATTTTTCTGGAGCTGAAAGTTAGCGTAAACTAACGAAAGATTGATTGAGAGAGGTCGATTCAAATGAGCAAAGTAGCAATCGTATTCTGGAGCCAGACCGGCAACACCGAGACCATGGCAAACTGCATCGCAGAGGGCGCAGGTGCCAACGCCACCATCATCCCCTGCAGCGAGATGAACGCCGCCAAGCTGGGCGAGTATGATGTGGTCGCCTTTGGCTGCCCTGCAATGGGTGCCGAGCAGCTGGAGGAAAGCGAGTTTGAGCCGATGTTCTCGGATCTGGAGGGCTCGCTGAACGGCAAGAAGGTGGCGATGTTCGGCTCCTACGGCTGGGGCGACGGCCAGTGGATGCGCGACTGGGTGGAGCGTGCCCAGGGCGACGGCGCACAGGTGTTCGGCGGCGAGGGCCTGATCTGCAACGAGGCTCCGGACGATGACGTGCAGGCCGCCTGCCGCAAGCTGGGCGCAGACCTGGCTGCCTGGTAACCACAGACCAGGCGTCTCTTGACAAATGAGGTTTGTTCGTCTAAACTAATAGAACCGGTTCCGGCAGTTTTGCTGTGGACAGCCCTGCACAGAAGAATATGAATACATGCGGCAGGGGACAGGCGGACACAGCAGCGTGTCTGCGGCCCCTGCCGCTTGGCTTTTTGAAGGACGGTGTGTATGGCAGTGGTGGTGGCAGTTGGAGTGACAGCCTGCTTTGCGGTGCTGCGTCATGCAGTGCGCCGTGCAGCGGTGCGCTCAGGCCGGAAGCGGGAGTAAAAACAGCAGGAGGGATGGATCTCATGCAGGAGACCCCGAAAAGCTTAGACAAAAAACGTGCCGACGAAAAATTGCTGGTGAGCGAGATGATCGCGCTTTACTGCCGCAAACAGCACAAAACACCCAAAGGGCAGCTGTGCCCGGCCTGTCAGGAACTGCAGGACTACGCACTGGCCCGTATTGACAAATGCCCGTTCATGGAGACCAAGACCTTCTGTTCGGCCTGCAAAGTGCACTGCTACAAGCCCGCCATGCGGGAGCAGATCCGCGCGGTGATGCGTTGGGCCGGTCCCCGGATGCTGCCGGTGCACCCGGTGCTGTCCGTGAAACATGTGGCGGTGACCCTCAAGGCAAAACGGGAAGCGCAAAAAACAGATGCATAATCTCCCGGCAGACGGGGCATCCTGTCTGCAGAGAGGTGATCAATATGGAAAACATCGGTGTTACCTGTGATGTCTGCGCATGCTGCCACAATGTGGCCGGCTGCAAATGTGACCTGCCGCAGATCAAAGTGACCGAGCAGTGCACCTGCAATACGCAGCAGGAAGGCACCCCGCACTACTGCCAGAACTACGAGGAAAAGTAATTCTGCACACAAAGAACAGCCCCCGCCGGGACGAGAATGCCCGGCGGGGGCTGTTTGTCTGTAGAAAGGTTACCGCAGCGTCACGTTGCAGGTGGCAAGGCTGCGCACCAGGGTGCCGACGCTGTCCTTCATCTGGATGCCGGCAAAGCCCAGCGCAAAGGCGGCCTGCACATTCTCCAGCCGGTCGTCGATGAACACGCACTCCGCGGCCTTGAGAGAATACTTGTCCAGCAGGGCCTTGTAGATCTTCGGGTCGGGCTTGTTGATGTGCACCTCGCAGGAAGCCACACCACCGTCAAAGCCGTCCAGCACGCCCCGGTCCCGGAGCAGGTCCAGTACATCCTGCGGGATGTTGCTCAGGTAGTACACGCAGTAGCCGTGGCTCTTCAGGCGGCGCACCAGCTCTTCCATCCGGTGCCGGGGCCGCAGGATGTGCAGCCAGTCGTCCAGCACGCCCTGCACCTCAAAGGCACGGCCCGCAGCCCGGGCCTTTTCCAGCATCCGGTGGTTGCCGTCAAAGCGGGAGATGAGCCCGGCATCCAGCAGCTTCCATTCCTCGCTGCCAAAGGTCAGGTCGTAGACCTCTTCCTCGGTCTCGGCGTTGCACAGGCGGTCCACCAGATAGCCCCTGGGGTCAAAGTCGATCATCACGCCGCCCAGGTCAAACACGATACTTTTATACATACAAGCTGCCTCGCTTTATTCAGAGTTGTTGGGGAACAGCTCCAGTATACCACAACCCGGCGGTGCTTTTCCACCGCTTTTTGCATGGACACAGCCCGGGCCGCATAGGCTGGTGGCAGAGAGGGGAGAGGTGCTGTGACCATCCGGGAACTTTGTGAAAAGGAAGTTGTGCAGCTGGAGCAGGGGGTCTGCCTGGGCCGGGCCGATGATCTGGCCTTTGATCCCGCCACCGCCCGTCTGCAGAGCCTGATCCTGCTGGGGCGGCCCCGTCTGTTCGGCCTGCTGGGCAGGGAAGAGAACCTGACCATTCCGTGGCAGGAGATTGAGACCATCGGCACCGACGCAGTGCTGGTGCATACCCAGCTGCCCTCGGCTGCGCCCTCGAAGCCCGGGCTGTGGCAGAGCCTGCGCGCAAGGCTGGGGCTCTGAGCAGGTTTTACAAAAAACGGGTAATTTTTTTGTAAAACAGGGGTGGACATTTTCGGAGGAATGACTATAATAATCGCAGAAGGCTTGTGCAAAAGCACGAACCGAGGAGATTCTGCTGGTAGATGTGGAAAGGATCGGACCCATGAATTCGTTGAAAACTCCCAAGCCGCTTCTGGCGGCCCGCATGGCGTTCCCGCTGGCGGCATCGCTGATCACGGTGCTGCTGGGCGAGTGGATCGCCCGCGGTGCGCTGACGGCGGACACCGTTACAAGCTTTATTTTCCCCCATGCCGAGGCCTATCTGCTGGCATGGCTGTTCCTGTTTCTGGTCTGGCTGCTGCTGGACTGGATCTTCCGGCTGCCGCCGCTGTCTACGCTGGGCATGGCGGTACTGGGCTGCGTACCCTGCGCGGTGAATTTCTATACCCTGCAGCTGCGCGGTGAACCCTTCCTGCCCTGGGACCTGGCACAGGTGTCGGAGGCCGCCGGTGTGGCGTCCGCTGCCGGCATCAAGATCCAGACCAGCATGATCGTCACGGTCGTGGTGGAACTGGCGCTGATGGCGGGCAGCTTTTTCCTGTACCGTGGGCGGCATAAACAGCGCTGGCTGCCCCGTGTGGCGGGCAGTGCGGCCACCGCAGCGGCCCTGTGCCTGCTGATTTTTGGCGTGTATTTGCAGCCGGCCGTCTGCCAGGCGGTGGGCATCGTGGCAGACCCCTGGATGCAGGACCGCTATTACCGCTACTATGGTGTTGTCACCGGCTTTATGACCAACCTGTCCAATCTGGAGATCGACAAGCCGGACAACTACTCAGAAGAGACGGTGGATGCCATTCTGGACAATGTGGACGAGAGCCGGAAGTTCTCCACCAGCCCACTGTACCCCACCAGCTACGCGGCCACCACCGCCAAGGACGAGCAGGTAAAAAAGCCTACCATTATTTATGTGATGAACGAGTCCTACTGGGATGTGTCGGAGCTGGAACAGTACGGCATCAAGTTCGACACGGATGTGTCGGCCAACTTGCACGCCCTGCAGCAGACCAGCGCTTATGGCCGGGCCTACAGCCCCAGCTTTGGCGGTGGCACCTGTGATGTGGAGTTCGAGGCTCTGACCGGCTATTCGGCGTCCTTCCTGCCCAGTGGCTCCAAGCCCTATCAGCAGCACGTCACCAAGCCCATATTCGCCCTGCCCAGCTACCTCAAGACGCAGGGCTACCAGACGGCCGCCGTGCACTGCTTCTGGGCCAAGTACTGGAGCCGCGACACGGCTTACCCCAACCTGGGACTGGATGATTTTATCAGTCTGGAAGACATGCATGGTGTGACCAAGGTGCGCAAACACTATTGGACGAGCGGCCTGGTCACGGATGATTCCATGGCAGACCAGATCATCGGCCAGTATGAGAAGATGAAGGCATCCTCCGACGAGCCGGTGTTCCTGCACGCAGTCACCATGCAGAATCATACCAATTATAATAAGGACAACTACCCCGACGACCAGCGCGTGAAGGTGCTGGAACACCCGGCGGGCATGAAGGCCAGCACGGTGGGCGCGCTGGAGGACTTTGCCACCGGCATCCGGGACGCCGACGCCATGCTGGGCAAGCTGACGGCGTACTTCTCGCAGGTGGATGAGCCGGTCATTCTGGTGTTCTGGGGCGACCACTACAACCCCATCGACTCCAACTACGACGTGTACACCACCACCGGCTATGCCAGCGATTCCAGTGCGGACCCCCGCCTGCACCAGACCACACTGCTCATGTGGTCCAACTACAGTGACGCACAGGTGGACCTGGGCACCCTTGCCGCCTACGACATCTCGCCGGTGATGATGAACCTCTACGGCCTGCAGCAGCCGCTGTACTTCCAGTTCCTGAACCGGCAGCTCCGGGTGGCCAGCCGCGCCTGCACCCGCGGCGTGACCATGAACCTGGACGGCACCACCACGCTGGAACCCACCGAGTTCCAGCAGCGCTGGACCCAGGAGCACTGGATGCTGCAATATGACCTGATGTTCGGCAAGGGCTATGCCCTCACCCGCATGGGGCTGGAAAGCGTGGCAGAGCCCGCCAAAGGCAAATAAGCAAAAATCCGGAAACTTTTTTGGACAAAACAGAGAAAAACTCTTGCAACCGTGCACTTTTTGTGCTATGATAACAAGGCATTACACACGCATCACTATGCCCTTTTGTGCCCTTTTGGGTGGAGGGCAGTCCGGAGCCGTCCGATACGGCAGTGGATCACGGTGTGCGGAGGCAAAACAATATCTGGAGGTATTTTACTATGGCAGTCGTTTCTATGAAGCAGCTTCTCGAGGCAGGTGTGCACTTCGGTCAC
>OGLI01001153.1_pt1 | contig 17986 bp, 16 predicted proteins | sample 1572661 | NCBI WGS metagenome assembly OGLI01 (sample SAMEA2581901, study PRJEB24529) | metagenome | biome: Human gut stool | place: China | collected 2011 | reverse complement strand
GGGCTATGTTATGGAGGAAAAAGAATGAAAAAAATATCTCTTCAATGTCGTATCACTTTGATGACTGGTATACTTATAGGTATAACCTGCGTGTCTATGAATTCCCTTATCGGTTATTCGGGCAGACATTATATGGATTCTATCGGCAGTGACATTTCTGCTAACAGCGATTCGTATAAAGGTGAGCAGGAATTTTTTGACCCCGAAAGTGCCGACCTTGACCAAGAAGTAACTATTATAGTTAACGGTGCGCAGGAGTCGTTTTCCACTACAAATTGGTGCATAACAGCGGTTGTAACATTGCTTGGCGGTGTTTTGGCATACTTTGTGAGTGGCAGAGCATTGAAGCCTTTGCACACCTTTGCTTCAAGGGTTGAAAATGTTCAGCCGAATAACTTGACCGATATGAAGATAACCGATGATGTGCCTGCCGAGTTCAAGCAATTCAGCATTTCTTTTAATCAGATGCTTGACCGACTTGACGAGGGGTTCACGGCACAACGGCAGTTCACCGGCAATGCCGCCCACGAGCTGCGCACGCCACTGGCACTAATGCAGGCGCAGTTGGAGCTGTTTTTTGCGGAGCATCCTGATATGCGACCGGAGACGGCGGAGTTCCTCGCGCTTTTGCGTGAGCAGACGGAACGGCTGATACAGATGACCAGGACACTGCTGGAGATGAGCAATCTGCGGCAGGTGGCGCGGAACGAGCGGATCCAGCTCGCTCCCATGATCGAGGAGATCTTCACAGATCTTGCGCCGCTCTCAGATAAGCTCGGCGTCACGCTGACGGCGGAGGGCGACGGCATTATGACCGGCAGCGATGCACTGATCTACCGGCTGATCTTCAACCTGACGGAGAATGCTGTCAAGTACAACCGGCCGGGCGGCTCGGTACGGGTTTCTGTCACTCAGGAGTTGGAAAAGCTCCTGCTCCGTGTCTCCGACACCGGCTGCGGCATCCCGGAGGAGTATCAGCGCAGTATCTTCCAGCCCTTCTTCCGGGTGGACAAGTCTCGCAGCCGGGAATACGGCGGCGCAGGACTGGGGCTCTCACTGGTATGGGAGATCGCCGATCTCCACGGCGGCTCCGTTTGGGTGGAGAAAAGTTCGGAGAAGGGCACTACCATTGCGGTGGAGCTGCCGGCAGGGGCGAAAAACGATTCCTCCGGCGCGGATATCCCATAATAGTCCTCGGCGGTTTCATGATGATCGTTTATCAACCTCCACAATGTTATCGCAGCAGCTCTCGATCAGCTCCCTGTCGTGGGTGATCACGAGAATGGTTCTGCCGTTCCGCGCTTCGCTTCTCAGCCTTTCTGCGATCAGGCGCATATTCTGCCCGTCAAGGCCGCTGGTGGGCTCATCGAGAATCAGTATCCTGCGGCCGGAAAAGATGGCGCAGGCAATGGCAAGGCGCTGCTTCTGCCCGCCGGACAGGGCGGACGGGTGCGCATCCCTGTACTCGTAAAGCCCAAATTCTTTCAGCAAATGTCTGGCACGGTCTTTGCTTTCTTCTGTCAATTCGGTATTCAGCAGCAGCTCCTCCGCCACGCTTGCCGTAAAAAACTGCGTTGACGTGTCGTTGCCGCAGTAATAGATCTCCCTGCGCCGGACTGCCGCTCTTGCTTTTTTCCCGTCTATCAGGATATGTCCCCTTGTCTGCTTCGCCAGCCCGCAGAGGATCTGCGCAAGGGTGGTTTTCCCCGCGCCGTTTTGCCCCGTTATGGCGGTCACGCCGCCCTTTGGAACGGACAGCGAAATATCCTCAAAAATGACTTCTTTGCGTATTCTTTTCGAGAGCCCTGCTGTCTTCAAGACGGCAGGGCTTTCGTCCAATACGGAGGGAGCGGGAAGGCACTTTCCCTCGTGCGGAGAGCGCAGACCCATGCCTAAGATGTCTGCTTCCGGCAGAAGGAGCAAATCCTCCGGTGTATACTCGGCCGCTATTCTGCCGTCCCGCAGATATAAAAACCGGTCTGCGATCCCCATCAGCCAGTCGATCCGATGCTCCGCGATGAGCAGGGTAAAGCCCTGCTCCTTGAGCTGCCGGAGGGTCTGCGCAAGCTGCCTCGTCCCGGCGGCATCGAGGTTGGCCGTCGGCTCGTCGCACACAAAGACCTTTGGCTTCATGGCATATACGGACGCAATGGCCGCCCGCTGCTTTTCTCCGCTTGAGAGGACGTCAACTGCCCTGTCTTTCAAACGGGACAGCTTCAATGCCTCTATGGCGGCGTCCGTCCTCTCCCGTATCTCCCGGGCGGACAGGCCGTAATTCTCGCAGGGAAAGGCGACCTCTCCGGCGAGCTCGGAGGAAAAGAACTGGCTTTTGGGGTCCTGAAAAACGCTTCCCACCAAACGCCCGATCTCCCATGTGGAAAGCCTTGATATGTCCTTGCCGTCTATCCTCACGCTCCCGCTGAAAACTCCGGGATAGTAGGACGGCGCAAGCCCGTTGACAAGCCTTGTCACGGTGGTCTTGCCGCAGCCGGAAAGCCCCGTCAGCACGACGCATTCGCCGCTTTTTACCGAAAGGGAAATGTCCTGCACGCCTCTGTCTGAGTTTTCGTATTGAAAAGAGGCACGTGTAAGCTCGATCATGCCATGCTCCTTTCCAAAACCAAATAGGAAGCCGTGACTACCGCACATGCGGCTGCCGCGATGTGATCCCGCGCCCCGATTCTTTTCTCATAATAGCTGCCGCGCACGCCCGGACGCTCCGCGCCCCTTGCAACAGCGGAAACGGAAAGCTGATCGGCAAGCTGCAATACCCGAAGAAGAAACGGAACCAGCACATACTCCATGCTCTGCACGGGATGCGCGAGCAGCTGCCCCGCCGCGGTCAGCCCTCGGTTTTTCATGGACCTGCCTACACCTTTTAGCTCCGTCCGCATGGTGGGGAAGAAGCGAAAGACCACAAGAAGCCCGAGAATGAACGGGGTGGGCATACGGAGGCGGGATAAGAACGCGGAGAGCATCCCCGGCGGCGTGGTGATCAGATCCCATGACACCAGAAAGATCGGTGACAGATTCCAGAACATCAGAACATAAAATTCCGAAAAGACCGGCATGCGCAGCCCGTGGAAGCGGATGCCGTAGAGCAGCAGCGCCAGCAGCAGATAAAAGCAGCCATAGGACGCGGCAAGGCGGAAGTTCCGCTGTAAGACGAGATAAAGAAGCGCCCCGCCGGTCAGGATGCAGGTGAGCAGCACATTCCCGCCGATGGTCACTCCGGCAAAGACGCACAGCAGCGCCCACAGCTTGACCGGCACCGCAAAGGATGCGTCCGCTCTCATAGAACGCCGGCCTTCTGAAAATGCCTGCGGATCAGCCGACTGCCCACCATGCAGCCTAAAAAGCCCATCAGCGTCGTGAACAGCAGAATAAAGGCCAGCCAGCCGGGAGAGGTGTAGTAACGCACATAGGAATCGATGTAGCTCTGCTCCATGCCGCTTGCCAGCGCAAAATCGTAGTAGGTGTCCCAGAAGAACCAGATGGGCAGCAGATTGACCCCGTTGTACAGCAGGCTCGCCACCGTCCAGGCGGCGGTCAGCCGTTTCGGCTTTTGGCAGGAGCCTTCCTTCCAGAGAATCGCCTCGCAGAGGATTCCCACGAGAACATAATAAGGAAGCAAGAACCAGTTGCCCATCAGCAGGAAAATCACGCCGAGGATCGTCATATAGATCAGCGTCACAAAACGCTTTCCGATCCGGCTGACCATGAGCATATAGACCGGCGCGCAGAGGAACATGGTGATCCCCACCGACAGCACCATGCTGACAAAGTCGTTGGCCATGCAGACCATATTGACAACGAGCTGGATCACGATCAGCACCGCCGAAAGCAGCACCGTGGTGATCACATCCCTGACAGACCATTTATTTGTTTCTTTCATAAACTCCTCCTTGTTTTCGACACTTCGTTTTCCAGTATTGCACTTGGGATCCTGTTTATCTCGCAGCTTTCTGCGCCGTCCACTCCATGCTCTCGCTCTGGAGCTGCGCCATATGGCGGAACAGGCCGTTCTTTTTCAGCAGCTCTGCCGGAGAACCCATCTCAACCACGCGGCCGCCGGAGAGCAGGACGATCTGATCGGCGTTCATGACGGTACGCATGCGGTGCGCGATGACGAGCACCGTCTTATCCCGGATAAGCCCGGACAATGCCGCCTGCACCGCCGTTTCGTTTTCCACGTCCAGCGAGGCCGTTGCCTCATCCAGCAAAATCACCGGCGCGTCCTTCAAGATGGCGCGGGCAATGGAGATGCGCTGCCGCTCGCCGCCGGAGAGCCGGGAGCCGTTTTCCCCGATCAGGGTATGGTAGCCCTCCGGCAGCTTGGATACAAAGGCGTCGCACTGCGCCGCCTTCGCCGCCGCCAGCACCTCCTCGTCGGTGGCGTCCCGCTTGCCGAGGCGGATGTTTTCCATCACGGTATCCGCAAACAGCACCACATCCTGAAATACGATGGCGTAGTTTTTCAGCAGTGCCTCGCCGTCCACCGTGGACACGTCCACGCCGCCCAGCCGCACCGTTCCCTCCGCTATGTCCCAGAAGCGGGCTGCCAGCCTGGCTGCCGTGGACTTGCCGCCGCCGGAGGGTCCCACCAGCGCCGTCACCTGCCCCTGCTTCGCCGTAAAGGAGACGTCTCTTAGCACGTCCTCATTTTCCCGGTAGGCAAAGGTCACATGCTCAAAGCGGATGTCGTAGCCGTCGGGATCATATTCGGTCATACCGGTCATGCGCGTTTCGTTCTCGATCTCCCGCATACGCTCGATGCGCACCTCGCAGGCGAAAACTGCGGCCATGTTGGCAAACATGGAGCCGATGGGGTCATATACCCGGGTGGCGGCGATAAGGAACATCAGAAACGGGATCAGCGACAGGTCGCCGCGGCTCATCAGCGTTACCCCCGTGAGGACGGTGGTGGCGATGCCCAGCTTTAGGAAGGACTGTGCCGCCGTGACCACGGAGCCTGTGAACAGCTCGCCCCGGATGGTGTCCTGCTCCGCCTCGTCCAGCCTGCGGTTCAGGTCGGCGATATACCGCGCCTTCTGGTTGCACGCCTTGATCTCCGGCGCGCACTCCAGCACCTCCTGCATGGCGTCGGTGGCCGCGTGGCGGGTGACAAGCCCCTTCTTTATATGCCGCTTTTCCATGCGCCGGGAGAGATAGACCATCAGCAGCGACGCGGGCACCACCCACAAAAGAGCCAGCGCCATCCGCCAGTCGTAAAGCAGCATGCCTGCGGAAATCAGCGCCGTGGAGATGAGCGCGCCGTGCATGGCGGGGTAAAAGTGGGAGAATGCCTTTTCCAGCGTCTCCGTATCCCCCATGATGGTGGTGGTCAGGTCGGTCAGGTCACGGTTTCCGAAGAAGGACAGCGGGAGCTGGCGCAGCACCTCCGCCAGCCGGATGCGGCGGTTGGCACTCTCCCGGTAGGTGGCTTCGTATAAGGCTCTGTATTGGATCAGAAAGGTCACAAAGAGCGCGGCGAGGGCAAGGACGCCCGCGACCAGAAAGCGCGTAAGCCCCGCCCTTGGGTCGGTGCCGTTTGTCAGCGCCTCTACGATGCCGGAGAGCGCCGTGGCCAGCACGCCCACCGGCAGCATTTTGCTGATGTTGACCAGTACGGACCAGAACACGGCGGCCACATAGTCTTTTGCGCCCTTCTCCGTCATGGCGTATTTTTTGCGGATGCGTTCGATCATGCGGCACCTCCTACCTTCCACTGCGCGGCCTTTTGGTATTCCTCCCACATGGCGGCGTATACGCCGCCCTTTTCAAGAAGCTCGTCGTGCTTTCCTTCCTCGGCGATCTCGCCGTCCCGGATGACGAGGATGCGATCCATGTTCCGCACCGTGGACAGGCGGTGGGCGATCATCAGCACGGTCTTGCCCTTCATCAGCGCCTCGAAGGCCTTTTGTATCTTCGCCTCGTTCTCCGGGTCTGCAAAGGAGCTGGCCTCATCCAGCACCACGATGGGCGCGTCCTTTAAGATCGCCCTCGCCAGCGCGATGCGCTGCATCTCGCCGCCGGAGAGGTACACGCCCTTGGCGCCGATCACGGCGTCCAGCCCGCCCGGCGTCTTTTCCAGAATATCGCTGCACTGGGCAAGCTGCGCCGCGTGTAATATCTCCGCCTCCGTTGCGTCCGGCCGGGCGGCACGGATGTTGTCGCGGATGCTCTTCTTGAAGAGCCTCACCTCCTGAAAGACGAAGGAGATCTGCTCCATCAGCTCCGCGGTGGGGATGCTTCGCACATCCCGTCCGCCCAGGAGCACCGCCCCTGCCTGCACATCGAAAAAGCGCGGGATCAGCCGGGCGATGGTGGTCTTGCCGCCGCCGGAGGGGCCCACCAGCGCCCACGCCTCCCCCTGCGGCAGGTGGAAGCTCACATTCGTCAGCGCCGGTCTGTCCGCGCCGTCATAGGAAAAGGTGACGTTTTCAAAGGAGATGCCGCTGTCCGCAGGCCTGCTTCCGCTGTCCGCCGCAGGCTCGGGAAGGGGCGACTCCCGGAGTATCGCCTCCAGCTTGTTCACTGCCTCGGCGGCCTCCATCTGTGCGTTGACCGCGTACATCAGCCGCTCCATCATAAAGGCAAGCTGGGGCGCGAAGAAGATGTAAAACACCAGATCGGCCAGCACCGCCCAGCCGTCCGCCCCGCCTACGAGAACCATCCCCAAGGGCATGAGAAGCAGGAACATGGCGTTCAGCACTACTGTAAACAGGGTGTAGGGCATACGGCACATCATGGCGTAGCCGCTGGCAAGGTCGCGGTAGCTGAGGATGGCGGCATGAAAGCTCTTGAAGGAGTAAACCGTCTGCTGGAATACCTTCACCACCGGGATGCCCCGGACATACTCCGTGGCCTCGGCGGAAATGCGCTCTCCTGCCCGCTGGTATTCCTCAAAGAACTTCATGCCCGTCCCAGTCATCATGGTCATCAGGCAGACAAGCCCGATGACCATGGGGATCAGGCAGGCAAGCCCCATGCGCCAGTCAAAGACGAAGAGCAGCCCCACCGCCAGTATCGGCGTTACGATCCCGCCCACCGCGTCGGGGATGGTGTGGGCAAGGAGCGTTTCTGTCAGTGCCGCGTTGTCGTCGATCTGCTTGCGCAGCCGCCCCGTGAGGTTGGCGTTAAAGTACCCCAGCGGCAGGTCAACGAGATGGGCGACCGCCGCCTTTCGCATATTTGTCGCCACCCGGAAGGCCGCAAGGTGCGTACACATGAGCCCGGCGAAATAGATCGCCGCGCTCAGAAGTGCCGCCGCCAGCGCGTACCAGCCGTAGCGGGCAAGCCCTGCCGGAACGCCGCCTCCCGGCGTTAAAATGCCTCTGGCCGCGTACCAGACAAAGACGAACGGGAAAATGCCGACCGCCGCCGAAACGCCGGACAGCCCGCAGCCCAAGACGGACAGCCACTTATGCCCTCCGGCATATGCCAGCAGCCTGCCCAGCACCGGCGGCTGCTTTGCTTTTTTCTGTTTGCTCATATTCCGTGTTCCTTTCTAAAAATATGTAGATTCTTGGAGGATGCGCCGCGCCGGTTAGAGGCAACTAACCGACAGTTATTTTTTTAAGGCTCATTCGAGCCTTAAAAGTCCGCTCCAGCCGGAGTGGAAAAAGATAGCCAGTTCATCGACGTATTTCATGGCTTCCTCTCTCGGCATATCGTGGACGATGGTTTCACACACCGCCGTAAAGTAAGCTCTTGTGATCATGTGATGAAGCTGACGAGTCATGCTCCCGGAGAGCATACCGTTTTTTCTGAGGAGGGCGTAGTATTCTTCGGATCGATCGACCTCCAGCTCCACCAGCTCCTCGATAAAATCCGCGTAGCCCGTTCCCTCCGCCCGGCAGAGGATCAGCTTGAATTCGTCGAAATGGTCGTACATGAACGCGACAAACTCATGCAGGTGCTGGGTGGAAAGCTCCAGACTGTCTTTTGCTCTCCCCTCCGGGACAAGGTCAAAATAATCGTCCTGTGCCGCCTTGAAGCGGGTGAGCAGCTCGCTTGCGGTCTCGCCCACAAGGTCTTCAAACAGAGCGGTCTTATCCGGGTAGTAGCCGTAGAATGCACCCTTCGTGAAGCCCGCCTCCGCGACAATTTGGTTCAGAGATGCGTCCTTGAAGCCTTTCTCCAAGAACTCTCTTTTCCCAATCTCAAGGATCTTCCTTTGGGTTTCCGTTCGTTCCATTTCCTACGCCTCCTGATATACCAGCAGTACATACCGCTGGTATATTATAACCGCGTAGATTTGGTTTGTCAATGGGAGTGACACATTTTATACTAAACACATATACCCTTGCCTGGAGGATTCGCGATATTCTTTTGCGCATGGAAGGGAGTTCATACAGCCATATATGGAATCTCCAGCGAAATGCCTGCGGCACTTCGCTGGAAAAGCACTTAAAACAGCAGCTATGGCTGATTTTTTGACTTGCCCTTCATCTCACCCATTCTATCACCGCAAAATACCCTTTGCAACGCAAATGGTTCATCGGAGTGCCGCCTGCGCGAGGCAATCTCTGACCGCTTCACGAATGGCATCGCTGGTAAATGTTGCAGATGAAACGGCATCCACATCCCAGGTCTGCGCCTCCACGATTTGGGAAGGGATCTCATCTATTGCGCGGTCTGAGATCTTTACTGTTTCGCTGTGAGATAGGACATGCACAGACAATATGCTGCTCCCGTCAAACTCTACCTCTACGGTAACCGGACCGGAATAACCTTCAGCGGAAGCCGTATAAACGCCCGCCGTGTAGATGTCTCCCGATTTGCCGCATCCGGCGCACAGCAGCAGCGCACCCACCAGCACGGAGAACAGCACTGATTGCACCCCTTTTTTCATGTGTTCGAACCTCCTGTTTTTTTGTTCTGCTCCGTTATCCTGAAGGGAAGGCATACCGGAACATTTAATACCGGATGTGTAATGACCTCCGCTTCTACATCAAAGATTTCCCGCAACGCCTGCCGGGTAACAACCTCTTGCGGCGTACCGGCGCTGTGCAGTGTCCCGTCTTTGATCGCCACCAAATAGTCGGAAAACATGATGGCATGATTTAAATCATGAAGAACCATTACGATGGTAACACCATTTTCCCGGTTGAGGCGGCGCAGAAGGTACAATATATCCAGTTGGTGCGAGATGTCCAAATAGGTCGTGGGTTCATCCAGAAACAGCAATCCGGTTTTCTGCGCCAACGCCATGGCGATCCATGCCCGCTGTTGTTGACCTCCCGAAAGCCTCTCCATTTCTCTATGTTCAAGGGAACTCATGCCTGTACTGGCAAGAGCCCACTGAATGATCTCCCGATCCTTTTCGCCGAGACCGCTTAGCGCCGACCTGTAAGGAAAACGCCCGTATTCCACAAGGTCGCCGACTGTGATGCCGGCAGGGGCTTGCGCTCCCTGCGGCAGCAGCGCAAGTCTCTGGGCAACACGCTTTGTTGGCATTTCGTGGATCGCTTCGCCATCAAGGTATACTGCGCCGGAATCCGGGGAAATGATCCGGCACAGTGTCTTCAGTATGGTGGATTTTCCAGAGCCGTTGGAGCCTATCAAGGTGGTTATGCTGCCTTCAGGGATTTTTAAGTCAAGCCCCCTGAAGACGGCCTCCCCGTTATATCCGGCAGACAAACCCTTTGCCTGCATATGTGAAAGCATAGACATCCTCCCTTAAAAATACCTGCGGAGCAGGAACAGAAAATACGGAGCCGAAAGCACGGAAATCACGATACCAACCGGGATCTCCCTCGGCTGAAAGGCAGACCGTCCCAGCGTGTCTGCCAAAAGCAACAGCAGCGCCCCCAGCAGCATGGAGGCAGGCATAAGGGCGTGGTGTCTGCCTCCGATCAACCTTCGTGCCATATGCGGCGCTACCAGTCCCACAAAACCGATCCCTCCGCTGACGGCAACGCAGGCAGAGGTAAGAGCCACCGATGCAATCAGGAGCAGTCTCAACTCCCTCTCTACGGCTATCCCCAGAGAAATGGCCGTATTCTCTCCTAAGAGCAGAATATCCAGTATGTTCGACTTTGTAAGAAGAAAAGGAACCAGTATGAGCATATAGGGCAACAGGGCAAGAACCTGATGCCAGCTCGTTCCCCAAATATTTCCTGCCAGCCATCTTGCCACGAGCTGATAGCTGCTGTTGTCCATGTTCGCGGCCATGATCAGCATAAACGAAGAAAATAGGGACGCAAGACCGATGCCGCCCAACAGAAAATATATTGGGAGGAGTTTTCCGTTCCTCTTTGCAAAAAGATACAGCAGTCCCGTTGTGCAAAGCCCGCCCGCTATGGCAAATATCGGCTGGTATGCCATGGTACGTATATGCAGCGCAGGGAAAAATGTCAGGAACAGCATAACGGCAAATCCCGCCCCTGCGTTTATGCCCAATATCCCCGGATCGGCCAGCGGATTCCCCGTGACAGTCTGCATGACGCATCCGGCAAGTGCCAGACCCATCCCACATAGAACGGCGAGGACGATTCTCGGAACGCGAAACTGCGCTACGACTACGGAGGTTCCCTCCATATGCGGTTGGAATATGCTGTGAACCGCAGTCGAGAAGGGAATTCTTGCGTAACCACTGTTAACGGATAAGATAGCCGCAGCCACAATCAGGATAAGAAGACCGTTGAGGATAAGGAGCTGCCTGGTTTTCTTTTTCATAAGACCATGCCCTCCTTCCTGAAAGTAAGCGCAAAAAAGACGGGCACGCCGAGGATGGATACCAGTGCGCCGACAGGCGTATCAAAAGGGGCGTTTATCATGCGCGCCGCAATATCCGACAGCACCAGCACAACGCCGCCCATGAGCGCAGACACGGGAACCAGCCTGCGGTAATCACCGCCCACAAGAAGTCGGGATATATGCGGCACGATAAGACCGATAAATGCGATGCCTCCCACGAGCGATACACTGGCTCCCGCAAGCAGCAACACCACAAGCATACCGAAAAGCCTGACCGTGCGGACATTTACGCCCAAGCTGGCGGCGCTATCTTCTCCCAGTGCCAGCGCTGATAGCCGGCTCGATAAAAGCAAACCAAGCGCACTGGCTGAGAGAATCACCGGGGATAGAATTTTCAAGCTTTGCCATGTCACACCGGACAAACTTCCCGCGCTCCAGAAAGAAAGGGATTTCACGATTCCAAACGCCAGAGAAACCGCCTGACTCAACGCGGTAAGCAGGGCTGATACAGCAGCGCCTGCCAGAATGAACCGGAAAGATTCGGATCTATGTTTGCCGGCGCCGAAACCATAGACCATGAATACCGCAAGAGCGGCTCCGGCAAAGGCGGCGCATGTTTTCACGATGTCTGGTGCGGCGGGAAACAGAATTGCGGACAGTGCAACAAAGAAACCGGCTCCCGCATTGATCCCCAGAAGGCCGGCGTCCGACAGGGGGTTTCTGGTAATTCCCTGCATCACAGCGCCGGAGAGAGCGAAGGCCATTCCTGTCAGCCCGGCAGCCAGCGCCCTGGGCATACGCATTTCCAACATAATCATTCCAACACCAGAAGCCTTAGCGGGGGACATAACCGTTTCCGCAAAGACCTTGAAGCTACCGCCGGCAATGCCGGTGCAGACGGAGAGAATCATTGAGAACCCAAGCAACAGCACCAATGCGGCAAGAATAATCAGAAAAGCCGGCGCGGAGCGTTTGTATCGCCCTTGTCTCTGCGATATTCCCGCAACCGCACCTGTTCCCTTACTCAATGTTCCCATGGTTCAGAATCGCGTTTGCGAGTTTTTCCAAATAGAGTTCCTTTCCCATCGCCGTAAAAGCCATATTATACTGATCCTCATTGATACCAAAGTAAACGTTGCCGGCTTTGACAGCTTTCATATTCTTCCACACGGCAAGGTTCCCCGTGTCTCCAGCTTTGCCGTCGTCGCTAAAAAAGAAGATGTGATCTGCATCGATCAGGGAAAAGTATTCCGCATCGACCACTTCACCCCAGACATTCTCCGGTACACCGGCTGATGGTGTGAGTTTCAGCTCATCGTAGACAAGCTCACCCGGCCCGCCGCTGCGATAGATGTAATAGGAACCAAAATGAACGGAATTGGCCTCCAATACAGCAAAGGTTTCGTCCCCAATCATATCCCTGATTCTCGCCGCAAGCTCCGCAGCTTTGGCGTCGTAGTCGGCAAGCCATTTTTCTACGGCTGCTTCTTTATCAAACCACTGTCCCAGTTGCTGAAATCTTCCACGCCAGTTAACATAGCTTATGTCATCGTCGATCATGACCGTGGGAGCAATAGCCGCGAGTTGTTCATAAACCTTCTCATGGCGAATATTCATAATGATCAGATCAGGCTTTAACTCCGCGATCTTTTCGAGGTTCAGGTCTCCGGTAGAAGAAGACCCGGAGTAATTGCCGACAACCTCAATACCTCTTTCGGCAAAAAGCGTTGTCAGATGTTTGGGGACAGACACCCCATCGAACATGCTGGTATTAGCCGAGGCGATAACCTTCATATCCAGAATAAGAAGTTCCTCTGTCAAGCCAGCTACATCAACGATGCGCTGTGGATTTGCCGGGATGGCAACCTCGCCCTTCATATCCGTTACCGTGACGGTATCCGAGACCGATCCCTGCGGCGTGGTATCCGTTCCAGCACAGGCTGCAAGAGCAAACACAAGCACAAGGCACAACATGAGCATTGCGGATTTTTTCATTCTGACGACCTCCTGAGTAATAAATCTTTAGTTAGAGCAAGCTAACCAACGGGCGCGCATAGCGAAATAACAGAACAGCTGAGTCTTTTAACCGTGTGGGGTTAACCTTTTCTAACCGCCTACCATTATACAGTCGGCGAAAGGAAAAATCCCCCCGAAAACGCCATGTCTTTCCCCTAAAGCGCCATGATGCTCAGTGCAGTAATAGAATAATTCATAAAGCTATGCTATAATCAGAATGGTTGCTTAATGGACAAGCTGGAATTTATGGAGGTGTTTTTTTTGCGAGTATACAAAAGTAAAGAAGAACTCAAAGCTGAAATCAATAAAACATTTGAGAAATATATTTCGGAGTTTGACAGCATACCAGAAGCCTTAAAAGATAAAAGGGTTGATGAGGTTGACCGGACCCCAGCAGAAAACCTTGCCTATCAGGTGGGTTGGACAACATTGGTTCTTAAATGGGAGGAAGATGAAAGGAAGGGGCTTCAAGTAAAGACGCCGTCGGACGAATTCAAATGGAACCAACTTGGCGAGTTGTATCAGCGGTTCACGGATACCTACGCTCATTTGTCTCTTCAAGAGTTGAAAGCCGAACTGAACGAAAATGTCAAGTCTATCTGCGCAATGATTGATTCGCTCAGTGCGGATGAATTATTTAAGCCGCATATGAGAAAATGGGCTGATGATGCTACAAAAGCAGCTGTATGGGAAGTTTACAGGTTCATTCACGTTAATACTGTTGCTCCTTTCGGAACGTTTAGAACTAAGATCAGAAAATGGAAAAAGGCGGCGCTGTAACTTCCGGTTCATCAAGCCAATATGCCCTTAAAACACGAGCGGCGGGACAGCCTTTATCTGTCCCGTCGCTCTGCTTTTTCAGCGGTCAAAGTTTTACTTATGCGCAGGCTCGTTTTGCAGGGTCCCGCGCGAATGGTTAATTTCGCCCAGCACTAACATCGATGTGTATGCTGCTGCTGAGCAACTCACATTTCAAATGATATAGATTCCGCTGGGCAAGATCTTCCTCGAAATGTGCTGCCTACTATTCTGGTTTTTCAAGGGAAGATGCAATCTTTGTAATTTCCATCCAAGTAACCACAAAAGAATACACCTGTGTCTTTGCTTTTATGTTTCAGAATGGTAAGCTCCGCTTATATTCGCTCGGAGTGCATCCAAACTTTTTTCGGAAGGCGTCGCTGAAATGGCTGATGTTGCTGTACCCCACCAACCCTGCTATGTCTTTCACCTGAGCATCGGGCGCAGACAACAGTTCGCAGGCGTGCTCCATGCGGCGATTTAACATATATTGATATATGGTGATTCCATAGTGCTTTCGAAATATCTCACGGAGTTTGGATTCACACATAAAGTGCTGTTTGGAGAGCTCCGCGATGGTCACGGGTTCCAGAAATCCCTCATCTATCTGTCGCCTGACCCGAAGTAGCGCCTCGCTATCCGCCCAGCTCAACGACCCCTTCACAGCAACAGAATTCTGATCCATCATCTCGTTCGCAAAGGCTGCAACAAGTTCCAGTATCTTTCCTTCTTGATACAATGACTTTGCACAGTCATTATAGTTACACTGCAATATCTGGCGTATTGTGGCTTCTATGGTAGCGGTGATTCTATGTTTTGGTGGAGTTTTACCCCCGTTAAAGGCGGTGCAAGCCTTTTTCTTCTGCAAGCCATCCATCACAGACCGAAACCGACAGGGATGCAGGTTCAGCCCGACGCCTATATATCTCCGCCCTGCCTCATAGATATTTTCCGCATCAAACAGACCGCTGCCGTATACGCAGCAATCTCCCTTTTCCAACAACGTTTTTTGGTTTCTGCCCGAAGACTTCCACTCCAATGCGTCGGAAAGAGAGAAAACGACGGAAAAAGAATCCTTATACACTTGCTCCCGCAATACTGTGTCCCTGTAAAACATTACATCGCAGATATACATCTCGATATTGGGGCACGGTGAAATATAGCGGAAATATCCTTCTCCAATATCGCTTGGCAAAGCAACCTGATTGTCTTTCATAATACCACAAAGCTGCTGCATTGCGGGGGAGAAAAAGTCGCTGCGATCCGTTTGCCCATGAAGAAAATCATATTGTGCTTCTTGCATACCAGGCCACCTCCTCCGACACATGATTAGACACTTTTATGCAAATTGGTCCATTCCACCTTTCCAGTTCCAGTTCTGCACACTGGTTAGCCTGCTCTAACCAGTGGATGAAATAAAAGGCAGACTGCCTGTACGCAGTTTGCCTCAAATCCGACGGCACAGTACCTATAAAAAATATTTTACCATAAGCGCGCAGGGATTTCAATGTAGAACACCAGGCATCACTGATTTTCCTGTGAATTTTCCGTTTGCCCAATGTCATCCGTGTGCCGAGAGGGAAGGCCTCAGTGCTTTCAGCGAAAAAATCAATCGATTCAAACACGTTTTCTTATTCGGCTTTATGTCTACTCAACACAGTGCCTCTCTGTTCACCTGTCTTGGATGCTTGAGCATATTCTTTTTCAATACTCGCCATACAGCGCAAGGCAGGAACACCGCAAGAGGTGTCCCTGCCTTTTCGGATAGGCTGTTTGGCAAATGCAACCCGCGCAATCTGCCGCTAAAGTTACCGTCAATGGCAGGCATCATTTTTCATTCCACCAACGCCTTACCCAAGGCGCGGCAGGCTTCAAGCGCCGCGTCGTCGGGCGTCTCCGTGCAGATCACGCTCTCGCAAACGAGGTTCACCCCTGCGCTGTCGCAGTCACTCTCCCAAGTACGCATCCACTCGCCATCGCCCCAGCCGTAGGAGCCGAACAGTGCCACGCGCTTACCGCCGAAGCTGCGCTTGCACGCATCGAACATGGGCTGGAACTCCATTTCCTGCAACGGCAAGCTGCTCAAGCTTCAAGCCGCTTTGCCAAAGTGCGCAGTAGATATCCGTGCATTTTTTGTATTTTTTGAATAACGAGCGTGCTTTTTCCTCGTCGCCGTATACCTACCAGAGTCCGGCGCATTTGAAGCCGCCCGCGCGGTGGTCGATGAAGCCCTTCACGTCCTCCGGCGGGTAGCTGAGAAACAGCCCCACCTCGTGGGGGAACTCACTGTTCTCGCCTCCTTCGTATGTTTATCGGTTAGCATAGTCTAACCATATAGTCCTTGAGAAGCCGCCCGAAGGCGGCTCTTCAAAAATTGCCGACTACTTCTTCAAGAATGGAAACGGCTCCTTCTTTTCGCATGTCCTCGTTTGAATATCACCCCTTTGGTATAACAGGCGGCATCGATGGCGGCGCGCAGGGCGTTCTCGTACAACGGCTCTTGAGAGAGGATCACCGCCTGCCGCCGTGAGCGAGCGTCATGGTTCCATGGTTCTCTGCCGAGTAAGCCTCGGATGCAGACCAGAATTGCTGATGTCATCGCCGCTTTACTTTCTTCCCACCAGCAATGTTGAGCCGCGAAGCATCAGGCGTTTGGCCTCCTTCGGTGTCATGAAGCTGCCGTCGGTCGTGTCGATCAGCTCTACACGCTCATAGCCCATCTCCCTGAGCTTTTGGACAAATGCCTGCATGTCGCCGTATCTACGGGGCGACATCAGGTCATGGATAGCAAACGTTCCGCCCTTTTTCAGAACGCGCAGCGTTTCCAGCAGAAGCTGCTGCTTGTCCTTTCCCGTGATATTATGATAGACATAGTTGCTGGTCACCGCGTCGAAGCTCTCGTCGGGAAAATCCAGCTTCACGGCGTTCCCGCGCCTGAACGAAGCGTTTTTCACACCCTCCGCAGCGGCGTTTTTTTCGCACAGCAGCAGACTGAAGGAGGCGTATTCCTTGCCCCAGCGATCGATACCGACCATTTTTCCCTGCGGATTGCGCTTTGCGCAGGCAATGGTCAGCGCACCGCTGCCGCAGCCGATATCCAGTCCCACGCCGCCCTCCGGGAGTGTGATATGCTTCGCCGTACCGTCAATGATCTGCTTTGAGAGCTTGCGTTCGCCGTCATAGGAAAAGCTCCGATAGGCATACACGCACCACTGGGTGTACTTTGCACAGACGACAAAGGCGACTCCGAATACCACGCCCAGCACGACGCGCAGCTTTCCGCTCACACCGATGCCGAATACGCCGAAAACGAGCAGCAGCGCAAGCGACAGCATCGTTCCCGCGATGAGCGAAAACAGCATTCCCTTGGGGATCCAGTTTTTGTAGTCAGGCTTCATTCTTGGGACTCCTTTCTTTTCTAACGGTCTTCATGCAAAAATCGCAGCGGTCGTCGCCGCGTCCCAGCGTTTTCGTTCGATGCCAGACGAGCTTCGGGTGAAGCCCGTCATAGGTGATATCATCGCTGTCGCAAAAGCAGCGGCACCTCCGCGCCTATCCCAGCGCCACATCCAGCGTCATCATGACGCTAAAGCCCACGGCAAAGAAAATCGTGCCGATGTTGGAGTGCTTTCCCTGTGACATCTCTGGAATCAGCTCCTCCACCACCACATAGAGCATGGCGCCCGCCGCAAAGCTCAGAAAATACGGCAGCGCCGGGATCACCAGCTGCGCCGCAAGAAGCGTCAGCACCGCGCCGATAGGCTCCACCACGCCGGAGAGCACGCCGCCGAGAAATGCCTTACCCTTGCTCTCGCCCTCCGCCCGCAGCGGCATGGAGATGATCGCGCCCTCGGGGAAATTCTGAATGGCGATGCCAAGGGACAGGACAAGCGCGCTTGCCGCCGTGATCTGTGCGTTCCCCGCGAGGAAGCCCGCATACATGACGCCCACCGCCATGCCCTCCGGGATGTTATGCAGTGTCACCGCCAGCACCATCATCGTGGTGCGGCCCAGCCTGCTTTTCGGTCCCTCCGCCTGATTGCTTCCCACATGAAGGTGAGGAATCAGATGGTCAAGCAGGAGCAAAAACAGCACGCCGACCCAGAAGCCGATAAAGGCGGGGAGAAAGGACAGCTTCCCCATGCCCTCCGACTGCTCAATGGCGGGGATCAGCAAGCTCCAGATGGATGCCGCCACCATCACCCCGGCGGCAAAGCCCGCAAGGGCGCGCTGCACCAGATCGCCAAGGGATTTTTTCATAAAGAACACGCAGGCCGCGCCCAGTGTTGTGCCCAAGAAAGGGATCATGATTCCAAGAAAGGTTTCCATTTGTCTCACCGCCTTTGCATTGCAGTATTATTTGTTTCTTCTGAATCCCGCCTCGTCCCGGTATTCGGGATGTTCCTTTAAGTATGGGTCTTTATCGCCGCAGATGGTATAGTCGCATTTGCAGCCATCCACGCAGGTA
>OGLI01001145.1_pt1 | contig 18101 bp, 11 predicted proteins | sample 1572661 | NCBI WGS metagenome assembly OGLI01 (sample SAMEA2581901, study PRJEB24529) | metagenome | biome: Human gut stool | place: China | collected 2011 | reverse complement strand
CCATTTCAAAAGTTTTTCCTGCTCCTACTGCGTGTGCAAGAAGCGTATTTCCTCCGTAAAGGATATGGGCAACCGCATTTTTCTGATGCGGCTTTAATTCAATATCCGGTGTCATGCCTGGAAATTTCAGATGCGAACCGTCATATTCTCTTGGTCTGGTGGAATTGAAAAGCTCATTATATTTTGCCACAAGTGTCTGCCTGCGTTCCGGATCACGAAATACCCAGTCCTTAAATGCCTCCCTTATTGCTTCCTGCTTCTGGCTTGCAATCATGGTTTCCTTTTTATTGAGGACTCTCTTTTCCTTTCCATCCTCCTCAATGGTGTCATATACTCTCGTATCTTTGAGGTTCAGGGAATCTTCCAATATCTTATAGGCATTTACCCGGCTTGTACCGTATGTCATGTTGACAAGCGTATTGCCATAGTCCGCATTTTTGCCCTTTACATTCCACTCTCCGGTTACACCCGAAAACTGCACACCTATCGTATCCCTGCGGAATAAATGTTCCGGTGTCTGGAAGATGTCACGCATAAAATCATTGATATACTTTGGATCAATCCATGTGGCACCGATACGCACCTCAATCTCCGATGCGTCCAGCTCCCTCGGCTGTACCTGCGTAAGAGCCTGTACATTTTGGGCATATTCCGGGTGATTTTCCGCATAAGTTGTTGCTATGGCAAGTTTCTCACGCACATTGCCGCTTAGATACTGGTCTGCTGTCTCCCAGACATCGGTAAGCGGGTTCTGAAAAATGACACCACGAAGCTCCTCAGTAAGTGTATCCTTATCTTTTCCGGTAAGCTCTCCCATAAAATCAAGGTCGATTTTAGCTTTCTCTGCTAAAGATACTGCCAGCGCTTCACTTGCAGTATCCACGCTTGTGACAACCTCTGCCCTTTTAATGGTACGCTTCGTGAACATATCCGCTTTGCCCTTGAAATTGCCCTCATCATCAAGTTTTTCCAAAGAACACAACAGGCAATAACTGCTGTCCTGATTAAAGGCTCTCTTATTCGTCTGTGAATTGATCAGACCATATTTTTTCGAGAAGGAATCATATAATGTGTTTAATTCCGCCTGTTTTCCCTTGATTGCCGCATCGGAATATTCCTCAAGCTGCGTATCAATCAGCTCCTGCGTACAGTTACGGATTGCCACCATGCCCTTGATACGCTCTTTTGCGGTGTCCGATACTTCCACAGGCTTCATGACAGAGTTTTCACGGTAATATACCTCATTATCGACTACGGTATAACTGAAATTCTTGACGGACTGATCAGCAGGAATACTCTGCCTGCTCATGTCATCCGCAAGCTCCTCATCCAGATCAATCGTATCAATCTGTCCTGTAATATTTTCAAGTGCTTTTGCTAACTGCTCCGCAAAAGGTCTGCTGTCATCTGCCCTGCAGGTGCTTTCCATGCCATAAGGACCGGATACCATTTCCATCTTTCCTACGATCTGCTCCGGGTGCTCTGCAAAGTAAGCGTTCATTGCAATGCCATCTGCATCCTCTCCCAGATGTACCCAGTCCGGCTCACGCTCCACCATGCGGTCACGCTTCTGGAAAAATAAAATATCCGAAGTGACCTCGGTTCCTGCATTTGCCTTAAATGCGGTATTCGGAAGTCTGACTGCACCAAGCAGGTCTGCTCTTTGTGCAAGGTATCTTCTGACTTCCGGACTTGCCTTGTCCATAGTTCCCTTGCTTGTGATAAAAGCAGCCACACCACCGGGACGCACTTTATCCAACGTCTTTGCAATGAAATAATCGTGTATTAGGAAATTGTTTTTATCATACTGCTTATCTGCCACCTTATACTGACCAAAAGGCACATTTCCGATTGCAACATCAAAGAAATCATTCGGATAATCGGTCTTTTCAAAGCCTTTGATCTGCACATCTGCCTGCGGATAAAGCTGCTTTGCAATGCGTCCGGTAATGCTGTCAAGCTCCACTCCGTAAAGCCTGCTCTCTTTCATGGAATCCGGCATCATACCGAAAAAGTTGCCGATACCCATGGAAGGCTCCAGTACATTTCCTTTGGAAAATCCCATTTTCTCCAATGTTTCGTACATCTGGCGGATAATGACCGGACTTGTATAATGGGCATTTAAGGTACTCTCCCTTGCCATGCGGTACTCCTCCGGCGATAACAGCTCCTTTAACTGGTGATATTCTGCTGACCAGTTTGATTTGCTCTCGTCAAACGCATCGGCAAGACCGCCCCAGCCAACATACTGGGATAAAATCTGCTGTTCTTCGGGTGTTGCATAACGGTTCTCGCCCTCGATCTGCTCCAACAGCCTGATTGCTGCAACATTTCTCTGGAATTTTTCTTTTGGAGATCCTTCGCCCAAACGATCATCGCTGATATGAAAATTTACCGCACTACTCTTATCCGGTACTGGTTTATTTTCTTCCTGTGAAGGAAGAGTAACCGGTTCCCAGTCTCCGGTAAGCATCTGTGACAGCATTTCCTCTGTCTGTCGGTCTGCTTCACCATTCTCCAGACGCTCACGGGCAGCCTTCGTGTCTATGTTGTCCAGCTCATCTTCGGTCTGTTCCCTTTCATCAGAGAACTCCGTCTCTGCTTCCCTGCCACTTTCTGCAAGCTCATTCCCCCAGTCCATTGCTTCCTGCAAAGTCGAAAATGTCTCCAATGCCGGACGGGTGGTGTCTGCCGTATCATAAATAGCATATCCGTCCACTTCCTTATCAATCCAAAGGAATACTCCCTCTGATAAGGTGGCACTCCACTGTGTCGGATTGCCATATTCATCATCTGCATCATGTACCACATGCCATGATACAGTTTCATCCGGCTCTGCGATACCATCCGTCCCCTCAAAGCGTGAAAACACTTCTGCTTCATGCCTGTCAATATCTTCCTCTGCAATGGCATTGATATAATCGTCCTCTACCTCGCTGCGCTCCGGCTTATGGTCGTATTCAAAGGTTTTCCCATTGACCTGGGCATAATAAAAACTGCTGTCCTCAATGTCATTTCCAAGCAGATATTTCTCTTTTTCACTGCCCCACTGATCAACCGGAATACATTCATATCCATCAATCGTGACTGTTTCCTGTGCTTCTTTCTCTTTTTCCCGAAGCACATTGATATATCTTCTTGCCTGATTGGTAAAGCCATCCAACACCGCCGGGTGCGTACTTTAAAATCAGATCATTGTTCTGCCACTCATTTTCCGCAACGATGCCCTTTGCCCAGTCCTTGTTGTTCTGTGAAAAACGACCATCATAATCAAAATGCGTAACCGTATTTGCAAGAACAAATTCCACACAGTCAATGCCATATTTATCCACGATCTCATCTGCGGTATTCCTCGGAAGTACAAAACCATTGAATTTCTCGGCAATCAACGCTTCGATGTCCTTCTTACATTCAAGTCGTTGTCCATGCTCCAGACGGGAAAGCTCACGCTGTCTTGCCTTTTCTGCCTGTTCTTCCTTGTAAGCCTTATAGTTTTCCTTCCCCTGTGGAGATAAGTATTTATCCTCTTTGATCAGCTCACGAAGCCTTTTCTCCACAACATTCCAGTTCAGAAGCACTTTTGCATACGCATTGCCATAGCTGCCTTTCTCCAGACGGATACCTTTTCCATCATGTTCATTATGGGAATCATCATTGCCCGGCAGTCCACCAGAACCACCGCCAATGCCATATTCATTTTTCAGAAAAGCAACTGCTTCTTTCCGGTCATGTCCTTCCATGAAATACTCATAAATGCGGAAAGCTCCATGCTCATAGCCGCTTCCCCTGCCAAGTGCATAGTCGATTTCATCCTGTGTAATAAAATCTTCCTGCTTCACTTCCATCGTATCCGGCAGAGGAACCTCCAGTCTCTCCCTGTCAAGGTCTGCAATCTCCGATACCAGATATTCCGGTGATTTCACATGCCGCCATTTTAATTCGGCTTCACCCGATGCAAGACGCTCCGCCGCATCTTCTAAAATATTTTTAAGCTGTTCTCTGCCCTTATAGGTGGAAAGCAGCTCCATGAGTTTTGCTTCACTTTCCGGATAATTTCCTGCCTTTAAGCCAAGCTCCTCCGGCATTTCATCCATGCCATCACGCAGGAAGAAATAGATCTGATTGGCAACACGATTTCGCTCCTGTGTATCCACCAGAAATGCTTCACTGGCACTCATATATGTACCATTTTCAATCATAGAGCGAATATGGTTCTCTACCTCTTCCCAATCCATCGTGACAATCGGTGTTTCCCTTGCCTGTGTTCCATAGCCGACACTCATGCCATGCTCATCGAACCACACTGATACGGGATTGCCGTTAATCTCAAAACCTTTTCCAGTCTGTCCGTACTCATTTTTCAAGAAATCTACCATCTGCTCGGCATTTCTGCCCTCGGTGTATTTTGCAAAAATACGCTTCCTGCTATGCTGTTTTCCTCCGCCACTGCGAAGAATGGTTTCAAGCTCATTCTGTGGCAAAGAAAAAGCAGCGGGCATGGTATATTTCATACTTGCTTCCGCTGCTGCGACTGTTCCGACCTGTTCCTCAAAAGAAGGAAACAGGCTGAGTTGTGTAAAGGTAGGTTCCGGTGCATCTCCCCGGAGTGGCGTATCTGCTACAGGCTGTATACCAGCTCGCTCAATACCACTTCCTCGGCTCTGCTCTGAATGTTGTTCATCTTTGCTACCCAGAACATCTGATCGGCTTCCTTGAGCTGTTCGGTCACTCCCTCGGCTACCGCCATCTGGCTTGTCAGCTTCTCCATTCTCTCCTCTGCCTGCTTCTGGATCGTCAGCAGGTGTTCTTTCAGTGTCCCTTTCAGAAGAAACGCTGAGTACACGCCCCTGTGGTTCTCCTTCAGATAACTCTCCCTCATCATTCCGTACTTCGTTACCGTTCCCTCCGGCTGAATGTCCGCCTGTAATGTCGGGATCAGATAATCCCCGTTCTTCTCGTATGTCAGATTCATTGCTATTGCCCCTTTCTACGCTATTTTGATTGTTGTCAATATATTCCTCATGTCCGCTCTCGCTTTCACGCTTTAACGCATTGTAGTCTATTTTAGAAGTATTTGCAAGTCCTTTCTGCGTTAAATTTTGCGATTGTTCCTGTTCGTGGCTCCTGTTATATGCCCTTATGGTTCTTCCAATCTCTAAAAGTACCGGTTTTGCAAGCTCATTGGCTGCATCACCAAGTACTGCAAGGGTATCCATGGAATTAAATTCGTGAATAAAATCAAAAGCAAACTCCGAACCATACTCCTGCATATCTGCACCGCAGGCAGATAAAAGTGTAAAGGAAATGCTGTCCGATAATGTCTCCCTCAAGCGGATACCGACATTCTGCTCGTCCAGTCCCTCTAAAAAACTGTCCTCGATCATGTACTGCAGATCCGGCAGCAATTCCTCATAATAATCTGCCGCAATCCTCTCAGCTATCTCCATAAGTCTTTCTTCAAACAGCTTCTTATCATCGGTAGCACCATAAGTCTGCTCCAGACACTTAATTACATCTTCCTTATGTTCCCCATGTAATTCCCAGAGTTCCGGATACCGTCCGATTCTTCTTGCCGCATGGACATCTGAAACATCAAATACATATTTCAGACGCTTGCCATGTGCATCATCCTCGTCCAAAAGTGCGATACCTTTTGCACCTTTATTTACCCAACAGTGCATACGCTCATTCCACAGCTCTATGGAAGCACACGCTGTTGCGTCCGGTCTTTGTGCATAGATTAAAAGCTGTTCCCGGAACGGATACTTGTATAATCTCGCCGCTGTAGTAAGATATTTCATCCATTCCTCACGATTTTTGACAACCTCGGCTGCTGTCTCCTTTGCCAGAGCCGATATAAAATCATATTTTCTCACGCAGTTCTCCTTCCTGTCATAGATACGACAAAAAGGCAGCCACATACACTACATGACTGCCTTTCCTTTATTTCCCGTTACATTCCTATTCTGTTGTACCAAAGCTGAAAGTCTTACTCTCAGCCGTTTTCTTAGGCGTAAACCTTGCCTTAATTTCCGCAACCCTCCCCTCTAATGCCTGAAACATAGCGTCCACCTGTTCCTGTGTATACTCGTAGGAACCTCGATTTGCAAGATTCTCCAGCCTGCCAATGGCATCAACCGCCTTATTCATGCGGTACTCGCCAATACGGATAAACTTCTCCGCCTTTGTCTCATTTTCCTTTGCTGCAGGTTCGCCCTGCATTTCCTCTGCTGTCATTGTTACATTTGTTTCTTCCATGTGATTTTCCTCCATTTTTGATAAAAAAAAGAGCGTACAGGTTTTCCCATACGCTCTGACGCTGTGTTGTTAAATTTTATTCATTACAGATAACTATCATATTCTGTCCGATATTATTTTTGATTCACTCATAACAATATTTCTCGATTCTGAGATAATCTTCCGATTTATAACCTTCACATCACTTGATGTAATTTCATAAAATTTTCCACTTCTATTTCCTGCCAACTTATTTCCTATAAATCTAATACAATATTGCGGAGTTACCGGGAAAATCATTTCAGCTTTAAATGTTCCTTCCATTCTCATTACTACACATGGTTTTGTAGATGTTATAAATGAAGTTCCCTCTTCAGCCTTTAATAAATCAATAACATAATTTTGTTTAATTGAATCCATATGCTTCTGGAGTCTTTTTTTGTCACCTCGTGCAGCATCTAACAATGCCCCATAAAAATACGATTCAGGTGCTAATAGTCCCTCATTTTTCATTTTATCTAATTCAGAATCTTCATATCCCATAGATGAAAACATATCCCTAAAAATCCCCAGCGTCGGCTTAATATATTCTTCTATAACCCCCTCTAGCCTAAGATATTGGACAATAAAAAACTCTAACATATCATCTTGATGTACTAAAGCAAAATCATCACCCGAATTTCTTTGAATTTCAATTTCCGACTTTATTACATTCCACTTAGGTTCTAATTCATTTGCAAAGTAGTTTTCTTCAATAATTTTTCCTACTTTACCAAACAAATATGTACCTAAATCATTTTTGAAAGCATCAACTGTAACATTGTTTCCATCAGAATCCTTAATTATCCATGAATCCATGCGTTCACGACAATACATAAATTTGCTATAATCTTTTATTTCAATAACTGGATAATTAGGGGCACTATCTTCAGCATAAGTATCCTCGCACTTAATACTATATGGACTATTAGATAATTTTGAAGCTTATATGCCAACCCTGGCATATTTTCAATATCTAAATAGTAAAAATTCTCTTCCATGAAAAATGAATGTTCCTGAGTTATCTTGTCAACGTCCTTGTAACTCTTGCTTTGTCCTTCACTATACAATTTATCTTTATAAAAGACGTAAAAACTATGTTTCGTTCCCGGAATCTTCCATGAAGCATAGTATGTCGCCGGTACTTTATGCGCTTTCATCAAATCACTCCTATACAATTTTTCATCTATACATTGCTTTATAAATTATACCATAGCAATAACCTCTTTCCTACCCCTGCTTTCCCTTCGTCGGTGGAAATTCCATCTTAAATTTATACTGAAATCCCTTGATTTCTTTACCGTCCTTCGTGTAGGAAAACTCCTCTATACTCTCTGGAATCAAATAAGCATCATAGCTGCCTTTCTTGCCCTTCAAACCTTTTACAAGTATCTTCTTCCCTTGAAGCAGGCTCTTGACCTGTGCATCTGAAAGTGTAACTCCCAGTGCCTTACCAACATTCATACCACATTTCCCGGTACAATACGCTCCGAATTTTCCCTTGACTACATCAGCACCACACTTCGGGCATTTGCCTAGCACTTCCTGCCCACCCTTGCCTGTGCCAAACATGGCTTTATGTTCATCACTAACGCTGTGATAGGTCTTTACAAGATCAGTTACCATTGCTTCAATACCTGACATAAACTGTTCTGCAGCAACTTCTCCTTTGGATACAAGAGTAAGCTCATTCTCCCAGTCTGCGGTCAGCTTCGGAGATTTTACTACATCCGGAAGTATCGTGATCAGCTTCATTCCGTCCTCTGTGGGGATCATCTGCTTTTTCTCACGCTTTACAAATCCATCTTTTACCAGCTTTTCTATGATATCTGCTCTGGTGGCAGGTGTACCAAGTCCTTTCCTCTCCACCTCATCCCCCATATCTTCTGCTCCGGCTCGCTCCATGGCAGAAAGCAGGCTGTCCTCTGTATAATGCTTCGGTGGCTGTGTGAAATGCTCGGAAACCTTTGTCTGCTCCACTGCAATCGTCATGCCCTCACAAAGCTCCGGCAGCTTCTTTTCTTCCTCGGTATCTGATTTATCTTCTGCGGTCTTATAGGAATTTTTGAAGAAATCCTCAAATTCCTTCCATCCATTTTTCCACACTTCCTTGCCGGATACCTTAAATACAATATTGTTGCAGGTAATCTCTGCCTTTGTGGAATTATAAATGTGCTTCTCCCCGGTCGCACACAGCAGACGGTTTGCACAAAGGGAAAGTATCTTCATCTCACTCTCCGGAATCGCCTTTAAGTCCTGCTTGATGATCTCCATGGTCGGAATGATTGCATGATGGTCTGTCACTTTTTTGCTGTTCAAAATCCTTTTTATATCCGGATTGAACATGACATTCTGCTCAAACAACAGAGAATTGAAAATCGCTTCAATCACATTTTTTGCAGTACCTTCCATGTCATCGGAAAGATACTGGCTGTCCGTTCTCGGATAAGTGACAAGTTTCTTTTCATAGAGACTCTGGGTATATTCCAATGTCTGCTTGGCAGTAAAGCCAAACAGACGGTTTGCATCCCTCTGGAGTGTGGTAAGATCATAGAGCTTCGGTGGTGCTACCCACTTTTCTTCCTTTACCACGGAAGTGACAAGAGCCTGTCCGTTTTCACAGGCTCCTGCAATCCTCTCTGCTTCCGTTTTATCACTAATATGCTCTGATACCGCATCCAGACCATTTCCCATGATGTGAGCCATATAATAGGCTTCTTTCTTGAAATTCATGATTTTACTTTCACGATCCACCAGCATGGCAAGTGTCGGTGTCTGCACTCTGCCAACCTTCAATGCCTTACCGCCATATAATACCGTAAAAAGTCTTGTTCCATTGATACCCACAAGCCAGTCTGCTTCCTGCCTGCATAATGCTGAATGATACAAGTTATCATAGTCGCTGCCTGGGCGAAGATTATGGAAGCCGTCACGGATAGCACTCTCCTCCATAGAAGAAATCCATAAACGCTTCATCGGTTTTCTGCATCCTGCCATGTTGTAGGTCAGGCGGAAGATCAGCTCACCCTCCCTTCCGGCATCAGTAGCACATACAACGGCACCTACCCTGTCATCATGCATGAGCTTTTTCAAAATCTGATACTGTGCTTTTGTATCACTTTTCACTTCATGCTGCCATTCCTGCGGAATGATCGGAAGGCTCTCATAGCTCCATTTCTTCCATGCTTCCTCATAGCTTTCCGGCTGTGCCAGTTCTACCAGATGTCCCACACACCATGATACCAGATACTCATTGCCTTCCAAATATCCGTCCTTACGCTGTGTGGCACCAAGAACTGCCGCAATGCTCTGTGCCACACTCGGCTTTTCTGCAATAACAAGCTCCATCTCTATTCCTCCCCATTTTCTTCATCATTATTGTTGTTGTTATCTTCATTGTCATATTCCGTATTGTCCTCTGATTCTGCATCGCTCACAGTATCATCTCCACCATTTAGGAAAGCTTCGTCAGAATCCTGCTCGGCTTCGTCCTCGTCCTCATAATCATAGTCCTCATCAAGTTCGTCCTCATCTTCATCCTCATCAATAAAGTTTTCCTTTTTCTTCTTGGACTTCACAACATATACCACTCCGATCACAGCTACCGCAGCAATTCCCATTAAAATATATGTAAAGCCGGAACCATCTGCTTTTGCGGTATTCTCTTTCGGCTCACTTGTATCCTCCGTGCTATCTTCGGTGCTGTCCTCAACACTTTCTGCTCCCTGTGTTTTATCTCCTGTGGTATCAGCATTATTGTTTGATAATGCGCTGTCTTTGGTAGGGATTGCAGATTCCAAAGCCGCAGAGTTTTTCGGAAGTATCTCGCTGTTATCCGTTGTGGTATTCAGCAGGTCGTTTTCACTGACTTCTGTAAGGAAATACACCTTTTCATCTTCCCCATCACGATCAATCACAAGATAAAATACCTTTTCTGATGCAGTCTGGATTGTGTAAAATTCCTTGCCTTTTTCTGTGGTCTGGCTGTCACTGCTCTGGTCTGCATCCTTAGAAATATCTCCCGTACTTGGAGATTGCTTTGCTGTTGCGGAACTGCTTGAAGTTGTTCCACTGCCTGTCTGGGAAACTGTATTTCCATTCCCATCCGTTTTCGTATGCTCTGTGACTTGTGCGGTTGCAGAGCTTGGCTTGGTTGCAGACGCATCCACCGGAAGCTGCTGTGCCGGATCTTTTTCACTGCTGTCCTTATTCTCCGGATCGGTGTAATACGGATTGGCTGTTTTATAGATTTCAGAGGTATTTCCTGCATTATCCATGGCAGAAATCGTGAAATACTGATACCCTGCATCGAACTGTTGCAGACGGATATTCAAGGCTCCATTCGTATGCTCTGTAAACTCATAGCCATTGACATAGATTGCCTTGATACCGGAATCCGTATCATGTGCCTGAATACTCAATAGACCATCGCTGACTGCCGCATTTAAGGTAGGCTTGGTAAAATCAAAGCACTTGATGTAGCGATTTTTCTCGTAGGTCTTGCCCTTCTGGTCTGTGACCTGCACATAAATGGTGCTGTTTTCGGAAATCTCTATGTACATATCCTCGGTAATGTCTGTCCAGCTTCCATTCTGCCCGACTTTTGCCTTTACTGTCTGAATGGTAAAATTGCCGGATACAATAGTATCCACCACCTTGACTGTTACTTTCGTGGTATCGTTATGCCACCAAGAAGGTGTATTGATTGTAATTTTCACACTCGGATTGATATAGGCACATTCCTTGTAATCCTTTGCACACACCTCACAATCTTCATCTACTGCATACTGACTGCATTTTTCCTTGCAGGTGCATTTTGCGGCAGGCTGTGTCTCCTCAGTTGTGCCTTCTGTGGAATTTTCTGTTGTATTCTCCGTGGACTGCTCTGTATGATTTTCTCCACTACCGGAACTGTCCTTGTTATCAGTGCCGAACGCTGTGCTTTCTGCACTGCCTTCCTCTGCCGCACTCTCTGTTTTCTGCTCTGCAGTATCCTCCGCATGAACCTCTATCGTATTTGTCCTGTTGGCAAAAAATGCCCCAATCGGCATACAAAAAAGTATTGCCGACAGCATAAGGGACACTACCGCCCTAGCCGATAATTTCCTGTTTTTCATTGATTGAAACCTCCTTTTCCTGTTCCCGTTTCTGTAATAAATTTCTGACTTCATCCTCACTGAGCTTGTTTAACATCTGCAAACGCTCCGATGAGATTTTATATTTTCGTATGATCTTCATGGCTTCGGCATCCTCCGCCATCTGTTTCTGTTCTGCAAGGTCTTTTTCCTTTGCCTGTAGCTGTGCTATCTGCTCTCTGACCTTTTTAAGCTGTGAATTGATTCGTTCTACTGACAAAAATAATTCCTCCCTTCGCTAATTCAATCTTCCAAAACCATAGAAATGGCTCTGCCAGTAAGAAGTATTGATTGATGTGTACTGAATTGGATCACCGCAATGCACCATCGTACCGTTTCCACAGTAGATACCAACGTGTGTAACCGGACGTCCTGCATTATAGGTTCCTGTAAAAAATATAATGTCCCCTGCCTTTGCATCTGCCGCTGATACCAGAGTACACTGGTCATAAATGCCCTGTGCTGTGGTCCTTGGCAGGTTATGTACGCCACTGTTTGAAAATACCCAGCATACAAAACCGGAACAGTCAAAACCAGCCGGAGCTGTGCCGCCAAAAGTATATGGCATTCCCAGATACCTGTTTGCTTCACGCATAAGCGTCTGTACGGTTGCATCATCATAGGATTCCGGCGGTATCACATTGCTGGTTCCTCCTCCGGTGCCGCCCGTTGTTTCTCCATAAATGGTCTGTTCTCCTGCTTCAAAATAAAATAACGGGTTATAATATTCTCCGTTATACAGACATTCGATATGAAGGTGGCTTCCGGTACTGCTTCCTGTATTTCCGCTTTTGCCTATATTGTCACCTTTTTTTACACTCTGCCCTGCGGACACATTTAAGCTGTCCATGTGGGCATATTTTGTGGTATATCCCTTACTGTCCGTAATCACCACATAATTTCCATAATAGGAATCGTAAGTTGCTTCTGTTACCGTTCCATCATGTGCCGCATATACAAACGTTCCTGTCGGCACCGCTATATCCACACCCCTGTGAAGCTCCTCGGCTCCGGTGTTTGGATTTTTCCGGTAGCCATAATAACTGCTGATATAGTAATACCAGTAATAATCAACCGGAGAAGCAAAGACCTGTAAGCCGCCTTTTGTCTCCGTATAGGCTCCAAAAATTTCCGTCTGTTCGCTGTCCATGCGTCCGGCAACAATGCTCTCAAGCGGTGTAACGGTAAGTGTGACACGAAGGATTGTGACAGTATATTCTTCTTCCTCCTCATACTCATATTCCTCGGTACTGGTAGTTCCGTCCGGATTTGTTACTATTCTGGTTCCGGTCTTTGTGACTGTCCTTGTCCGTGTTTCCTCTACTTCCTCGGTAGTGAGTGAATACATGGCATCAAATAATTCCTGAATCTCACTCTCTATTCCTGCGGCAGTAAATTCCGTATGGACTGCGGAAAGATAACTGATCAGTGTGTACGGATCATGCCCGATTGCACCAAGGTTATAAACGTATTCATCATATCCCGGATAATCAGTTTCAATCCGGTCAATCTTATTTTGCAGTTCCATTTCCTTTTCTGTAAAAGATAAATCTGCTGCATCAATCTCTGCCGGAAGGCTAAGATATGTGCTTGCCATCGTTGTTGTCACAGTTCCGGTAAACATGGAACCGCAGCTTGATAGTGCCGACATGATCATAATGAGCAGAAGTGCAAAAATACCCACTGTGATAATCAGTGTTTTATTTTTCGTGGCAATTTCCTGTAACTTCTTTGCAATCCCGGTTACAGCATTGGCTGTCTTTGTAAATGTTTCCTTTGCAGTCTTGGCTTCTGCTCCTACCCGCCTTGCCTTGGCATACTCACGCTTGATGCGCTGTTTCTGTAGCTGCCTTTGCAACTGCTTCTTTGGACTGTTGCCCTTTAGATGTGGATTTTCACTGATGAATTTCTCATACTCCAGCTTCATATCCGCTGTAACCTGTTTTTTGTGCAATCGCTCTAAGCGGTCACGCTTTCTCTGTGCCTTGCTCTTGCGGTGATACTTCATATAGTGGTAAATATCCTCGGCTCGCTGTTCCGTCTTGTGTGCGCCCTCCACAGCAGAATTATCCTTTTCTGTCTCTGCAATCTTGCGATGCACAAAATACATATTTTCGGTCTGGAGCTTGTGAACCGCAGTTTTTCCCAGTCCATCCGGTTTAAATGGCTTCTCCACATCCACCGGAACCACAACATACTTTGCTTTTCCGGTCTGTTCATCAAAGACACGCTTCATCTCATACTGCCGCTTTGTCGGCATCTTGTCCTTTGCTTTCTGCAACTTTCGGCGGTTCTTTTCCGACTTATCAAAAGCCTTCTGTACTTTTTGGTCTGTAAATTCGTCCGCCTGCCCCTGCGAAAATGTGGCGTCCTTTGTCTGAAGATCTCCATAATCGGACTGCTTTGCATTTTCTGACTTTGCACGCTCTCTGTGTGCGTGTTCTCTCTGCACACGCCTTTTGTGATATTTTCCTTTTTCCTCAGACCGTTGGTAGGTATTTCTAACGTGGTAATTGTCCTGAAAACTGTCTGCGTCCTCTGTATGGAAATTTGTAGCATTACCGTTTTCCTCATTGATAAAGCTGTTTTCCTTTAAGAATGTCTTTTCCGCTTCGACTTCTGACTTCTGGACGCTGTGACCAGAAGTTGCATTTCCTGTACGACTGCCATGGTTTGCATCCCGTGGCAGATTGCTCACAGGCTTCTCGCTGGCACTAAACTGGTTTTCCACAGAAAAGGTGTTGTCCTGCCTGTATTCTGTATGATTTGCTCCAGTCACTTCCTTATCCTTGGAAAATGTCTCTTTTTCAAATGCCTTTACTGCCTGCTTTTTTTGTCTCTTTTCTGCCATTTACACTGCGTCCTCCTTCTGCACCGATTCCTCCGGCTTGGTATTCATAATTCTGTAGGTCTTGGTGTCTGTCGGGTATTTATCCACGAATGGAATAACCACATTATCAAACAGTATCAGACCGCTTCCCGGCTCAGAGTTGGTGACATAGGATAACTGCTTATCCGATAATCCCAGCTTATCAGCGAGGATTGCCTGATCTTTGGCATTCTGATTTAACAGATATACAAAGTCGCTGTTACCCAAGATACCTTCAATCTCCTCTGAACGCAAAAAATCACCCACGTTCTGCGTCAAGCCTGTCGGTATTCCGCCCCATTTTCTGAAACGCTTCCAGATTTCCACAGAGTAAATAGCGGTCTGCTTCTCCTTCAGAAGAAGGTGGAACTCATCACAGTAATAACGGGTTGCAATCTTTCGCTCCCTGTTCTGTGACACTCTGTTCCACACCGCATCCTGCACGATTAACATACCCAGCTCTTTCAACTGATTTCCCAAGTCTCTGATGTCAAAGCACATGATACGGTTGCCACTGTCCACATTAGTATGGTGGTTGAAATAATTCTGGGAACCATGCACATACAGCACAAGGCTGTTTGCAATCCGTTCTGCCTTTGGATTCTTATGCTTCAAAAGTGCATTGTATAAATCCTCCAGTATCGGCATATTTTCCGGCACCGGATTTTCAAAATACTTATCATAAATATGGCGGATACACTCGTCGATGATACCTTTCTCATCATTCTCCAGACCGTCCTTACCTCCTGCAATCAGGTCACACAAAGTAATGATAAAATCCGATTTCAGTTTTAATGCTTCCTTATCCCCCTTATGGCTCAACTGAATATCCATCGGATTCAGATAGTCTTTGGAATTGGTGGCAAGTTTTACCACCTGTCCATGTAGTGCCACTACAAGTGCAAAATACTCGCCCTCCGGATCGCAGATGATAATATCGTCCTTTGTGATAAGGAAACAGCTTAAAATCTCTCGCTTAGCACTAAAACTCTTACCACTTCCCGGTGTTCCAAGGATAACCCCGTTTGGTGTACGGAGCCTTTTGCGGTCTGCCATGATCATGTTGTTGCTGAGTGCATTTAATCCGTAATAGATTGCCGGAGCAGGCATAAATAATTCCTGTGTGCAGAATGGTACTAAGATTGCGGTACTCTTTGTGGAAAGGGTACGCTCAATTCCTGTTTCATTGCACCCAATCGGTGCAGATGCCATAAGGCCCTGCTCCTGTAAATACTGTAAACATCTAAGGTCACAGTTTGCCTGCTGAATGATACCGGACACCCTCTGCATTAAACTCTCCAGTTCCCGCTTGGTTCTGCCATAACAGGTAATAAGGAATGTCATGTTGATCATCTTCTGATTGCTCGTATTCAAATCATCCAGAAATTCCAGCGTATCCTTTTCATAAGTGATAATATCTGTAGGAAGAATATCCATGTCATAGCCACTTCGGACTGCCTTTTTCTGCTCCTCAATCTTCATTTTCTGGATATTGGAAATGACCGCTTTTAACTTCTTGATTGCCTTTACCGGATCTTCCGTCTGCATGTGCATGGAGATAGTAAGGTTTGCATCAATGTCAAGAAGCTGCTTGATCAGCTCGTCCGTAAACTTCGGTGCGATAATATCCAGATAGGACACACAGCCATACATATTTCCCGACTTAAAGCGGTTCGGATAGCGGAAATCAAATCCCGGCGGTGCAATATAGTCCTTGACCGACTTACCGGATTCTGCCAGATCCTTAAACGAAAAACGGAAAGGCTCCATGGTATCCTGATTAAAATATTCATGCAGGATACGCAGTCTTTCCTTTCCGTCCAGTCCCCTCGCAAGGGTTCCTATGTTGTTTAAGTTCCGTATGACATCTTTTTCAATGTTGTTAAGGCGGCTCTTGGCTTCCTTGTAGCCATTGCTTTCTACACCAAAAATCAGATATTTTGATTTGATGATACCGTTGTTTCCCTTTGCCGCCTGCTTCTTTAACATCTCCGTATATTCTTCACGAATGTCATTAAAATCATCCTCCTGCCACGGAATGTCAAACTGTTCTGTAAGCATCTGCTCGTTGACCTGCCTGTTGAAAAGAACAAGTTCAAACTTCACAGACGGATCAAAATAATTGATGAGCTTGCTGTACTGTGCCAGTATATCCGCCTGCTCGTCCACTTCCAGAAGCGAATAGTTTATATCAAAAAATTCCACCATCTTTGTATAATAACGGTGGCTGACCTGACAGATACCGTCCCGGAACATCTTTTCAAAAGTAATCGTCTTTTGTGCGGTAGTCGGCTTTTCTTTCTCATTGCTCTTTCCCGATAAAATGTGTTTCAACTGTATAAGACGCTTCTTCTCTGAAAAGGTAAGTCCACCACCGCTGTTATTTCTGCTTTTATTTACAGCTTTACCTTTTGGATGTCGTTCCGGTTCTGCCTTTTGCTTTTTCTTCAAGATAACGAACCTCCCTTCGTAATTTCTCTTTTTCTTCCAACTGCTTGTATAGGTTTTCCGACCTGTATGGTCTGATGCCCGGTGTGAGTATCTTCTGCCGGAGCATAAAATATAAAATTTTCTCTGCCGGAAACCCGTTTTTCTCATACATCGCAAAAAAGAAGAACGGAAGCATTGCTCCCATCATAAGAAGTGATGCGGCTGATGTTCCGATCAGTCCCTTGGTTAAAAAATACAAGGGGATTCCAGCTACTGCCGCACCGCTGAAACAGATGATCTGTCTCTTTGTCAAGTTCAGTGCCACTTTTGTCTTGATACCGGACAAATCCTTTGGCACCTGCACGGATATTGCCATATCGTTCCTCCCTTAGTGCGCATTCCAAATAGATTTCGATAATGAACCAGTCTTAAAGAGTGAGAAGCATAAGATAACCGTATATGCTGCCACCGACCAGAGTGCCGTATGCAGGTTGTCGGCTACTGCCACACCAGCCACAAGCACTGCATAGATAGCGACACACACCATCATAAAAAATCCCTGAAATGCAAGGGCACAAAGTCCCTTAAAATAATTGGTTCCTATCGTTCCCCATTCCCGGTTGGTTACGGTTGCACAGGGAACAGGTGCTACTGATACATAAAGATATATTTCAATCATTCGCCCATAAAGAATGACGGTGATAAGGACTGACATGATTTTCATACATAAACTGACGATCATGGTCTCCATTCCAAGTCCCAACAGCTCTCCTATGCTCATTTCCGAAAACTGCTTATTGAACATTGTTTGCAAAGTGCTTGCCACATCAATACTGGTGCTTCCGGTAATCGCTGATGCGGCAGAATTTACGATATGGCTTCCCACATCAAATACCGCCATTACAATGTCAAAAGTCTTGCTAAGAAGCATGACTGCAATACATGCTTTCATAAAAAAGCGGATAAAGATTGCTGTATTGAAGTCATGCAGATTATTCTTATCAATAACCATGGAAATAAGCTCGTAGACGAGTACAAAACTGATGATCATGCCCGCTATGGGAATCATCACGTTATCGGACAAGGTTTTTATCATGTCAAAAATACCGGAGTTCCAAGTGCTGGGAGTTTTGCTGACCTCCCCTGCAATCGTGCCTACCTTGTCATTGACATCGGTAAACATGGTTTCAAAGTTTGTCAGCACCCATCCCTGCAACAGTTCCTTTATGAATTCAGTAATCTTATCAATGATCCCGCCCATGAATTATGAGAACAGTGTGGTAAGCTGTGGAATTACCGTCTGTGCCACAATGATGATGCCACCGCCACTCATAAGCTGTTTTATCCCCAATTAGGTGTAAAACTCTGCTCGATGGCGGGCGGCGGCGTAC
>OGLI01001143.1_pt1 | contig 18113 bp, 17 predicted proteins | sample 1572661 | NCBI WGS metagenome assembly OGLI01 (sample SAMEA2581901, study PRJEB24529) | metagenome | biome: Human gut stool | place: China | collected 2011 | reverse complement strand
CGAGGGTAGAAATATTTTTCCTGAGTAGTCAAGAAACAAGCTAAATAGACCGCAATTAAGCTATGTAATTTCTGCTGGAGCAAAGCTGTATTAAGAGAATAAAATTAAAGAGTGTATTACTTAGAGGGCATTTTCTAAAGAAATTTAGAAGATGTCCTCTTTTTGCATTAAGCTTATAAGGAATCCTGTGAGGGAAAAACTTAAGTGGGAGGATACCATGACAAATCGAATGCTGCACTGGTCATATACACCGGAGCAGAAAGACGAGTGTTTATCGGAGACTGCAGTTGTTTAATACGGAAGATTCGAAGTGCCTTGATTCCAAGTACTTTAATATAATTGCAGTTGACGATTATGATGTGACCATAATGTCCAGAAATACTGGGCATTACTGGTATCTTCATAATCCGGAGTATCCTGAAGAAGGCACAGTAATTATTTTTCATAAGCATAAATTTTCACACCCATATCATCAGCATGGCAGAGCTAATACTCTGAGGAGATTAAGAGTCGTGATAATTGGCAGATGGGTGAAAGAAAAAAAGAAAACGTAACAAAATGTGAAGAAAATAAATTATCTATTGACGATTAACATATAATATTCTATAATCCATATTAGTTAAAGAAAGGTGAGTAGTGAATATGACTGAGAACTTAAAAGAACTACCTACAGTTCGAATACAAAAAGTTGTTTTAGAAAATTTTAAGAGTGTTGAATATGGCGAGATGGAAATGGCTTGTGGGAAAAAATTTGTGCCATATGATACACAATCTGATATTTTAGGAATTTATGGACAGAATGGTTCAGGCAAAACTTCTATGATAGAAGCACTTGCAATATTAAAATATCTTGTCATGGGAGATACTATTCCGGATGATTATGCAGATTGTATCAGAGAAGGAGAGGAATCTGCCCGTTTAGAGTATACATTTGATTTCCAATATCCTGACGGTGATATTCGTAAAGTAATATATGAAGCTACGATTTCTTTTACAGAACCTGACCCTTCAAAAAACGAGTTTGAAGAGAATTACTCAGAAGATGTAGCAAGAAAAAGAAGAGAACCTAAGTATCTTGTGAAGGTTGTCAAGGAATGCGTTAAGGTATCTGGAGATTTCAAAGGCGGTAAATTAAAACTTCAACCTATTATTGATACTAGTGCTGGCGAACCGTTTGGACCAGTTTCAAAAAGAAAGGAGTTTGTTGAAGGAACAAATGATATTAGTAAGCTTTCCGCAAATAAATCAGTCGCATGGAATTTGTCAAAGTCATTTATTTTTATGGATGAGACAACGAACATTTTTGAAGCAAAACTCGAAGAATCTGAGTTTGCAAATATTATTCTAGACTTGAAATTGTATGCTTCTGCTTATCTTTATGTTGTTGATACAAAATCATCTGGACTGATCCGCTTAAATGTTGCGTTGCCTGTAATATTCAGAAGAATACATGGTAATCAGATATTAACAAGAAGCAGAATAGTGTTAGGAATTGATGCACCAAACAAACTTCCGCAAGCGGTGTTTGATGATATTACAGATGTATTCAATAATATTAATATTGTTCTTAAAACACTAATTCCGGGATTGACAATTGGATTAAAGGATTTGGGCCCGGTTCTTACTAGAACTGGCAAGACATATAGATATGCCGAAGTTATAGCAAATAGGGATGGCGTTGTATTACCTTTGAGATATGAGTCGGATGGCGTTAAGAAGATTATTTCAACCCTACAGCTTTTTATAGAGGCATATAATGATAGATCCATGACTGTTGCAATTGATGAATTTGATGCAGGCGTTTTTGAGTACCTTTTAGGTGAAATGCTCACAATATTCGAAGAGTATGGAAAAGGTCAGTTTATTTTTACTTCGCATAATTTAAGACCACTAGAGGTAATAAATAAAAACTTCATATGCTTTACAACCACAGCTGCCGATGACAGATATGCTAGAATTGACAATATTAAGCCCAATAATAACCTTAGAAATGTATATTTTAAGGAAATTGAATTGGGTGGAGAGGAAGTCGATCTTTATGCTTCGGAAAAGAAATATAAGATTGTTCAAGCATTGAGAAAGGCAGGTAAAGTAGTTGTCAAAGAGAACGAAGACGAAGAGTAAAAGAAAAAGAAACAAGGTATTACTTTTCCTGGTTGAAGGTGATTCTGATGTACGAACGTTGGAAACCCCGATTGAAGCTTTTCTAGATAATGAAGGAATATCTGGAATAACAGTAAAATTTGCCAAGCTATCAAAAACAAAGGATGGTAAAAAAATCCCTGGCGGTGATCCAACATCTGATATTGATATTTATCCTGGTAATATTGAAGAACAGATAACAAAAAGAGTTGATAGAACTACGGACGAAGGCGTGTTTATTTATCCTAAAGAGGTTGTTAAAATCGTTCAGGTTGTTGATATGGATGGAGCATATGTGTTGGATGAAAACATACATCGACGGTCTGAAAAGGAATTAAGGGAAGAGAATAGAGAATACTATGAGGAGTGCATTGAGACAGATAATTTATTTGCCACTACAAGAAATCTACAGAGAAAAAGAGAAAACTTGGATTATCTGGTTGGATTGGACACTTTTAAATTAGGAAGTAACAGCGTGGAGTATAGCATTTATTTCTTTTCGTCCAATCTAGAGCATTTCATGTATGGAATTCAAAACATGGATGGAGATAAAAAGGTTGGAACTGCGAAAGATTTTTCACTGGAATGTATGGATGATCCTACCTTGTTTGAGAAAAAGATGGGAACTGGTGATTATTTGCTTAAGGATATGTCTTATGCGGAATCGTGGAACCATATACGTGAACGTGGATTAAATTCGTTATCAAGATGCTCAAACATTAATCATATGTTGGTGGATTTGGCTTCTTGGGGAAAGAGATTTATGGAAGAGCAAAATGCTGATGAAGAGTCATAGTGTGGAGTTGTTCTTGACAATGTAGCGATGAAGCACTTTGACTTATTTTTGGGGTTTTTCGCTGAGAAGATAAGAATTGCTATTAAGGAGGAATAAACCGATGCCTAAAAAGGTGGTTAAGTTCATAGATTTGTTTTCGGGAATGGGCGGTATTAGGCTTGGGTTTGAGCAGGCCTTTAAGAAAGCCGGCTATAATACAAGATGTGTTCTTACATCAGAAATTAAAGAAGCCGCAATAAAGGCTCATGAGTTGAATTTTCCAGGAGAGATCCTAAAGGGAGATGTCACAAAGATAGCAACAGCGGACATTGAAGATTTTGATTTCTTATTGGCAGGATTTCCTTGCCAGGCATTTAGTGTGGCTGGTAAACAGCGAGGATTTGCAGATACACGTGGAACTTTATTTTTTGAAGTGGAGAGAATCCTTAGAGAAAAAAAGCCTTATGGGTTTATTCTGGAAAATGTAGAAGGTCTTGTTACGCATGATAAAGAGAATGCGTCAGATAAAATTGGTCGCACATTAAGTACGATAATTCATTCTCTTGAGACTATGGGCTATGAAGTAAACTGGAAGGTGCTTGACGCCAAGAATTTTGGATTGGCTCAGACACGTAACAGAATATATATTGTTGGAACTTTAAAAGATATGATTTCACTGGATAATTTTAAGAAGAAAACAAAGTCTTTTGGAAGAATCCAGGAAAATGGGTTGCCTACAGTGGATGATGCATTTACTCAGGCTTTATTAGCAATATATCAGCCGCAAGAATTATATGGAAAATCTATAAAAGACAAACGTGGTGGAGAAAATAATATTCACAGTTGGGAACTGGGTATAAGAGGCCAGACAACTGTTGCTGAGAAGAACTTACTTAATCGTCTGCTTAAAGAGAGAAGAAAAAAGCATTGGGCAGAAATAATAGGCATTGATTGGATGGATGGTATGCCATTAACAGTCGAACAGATTAGAACGTTTTATGATTCTGATCAGTTGGAAGATATATTGCAGCATCTGCTTGAACTGGGATATCTGGTATATGAACATCCTAAAAAGAAAGTAATTATTACAAATGAAGATGGACGATCTTCGTCAGAGCGTGTGCCTGATGAAAGCAAACCAAAGGGCTATAATATAGTTACAGGAAAATTAAGTTTTGAATTCAGTCAGATACTTGATCCTCTTACGGCTACGCCTACTATGGTTGCAATGGATATGGAGAGAGTTGGAGTTGTAGACGGTAATGGTATCCGCAGACTTACATTAAATGAGGGACTAGCGTTATTCGGTTATCCGAAAAAGTATTCTCTTGAAATATATGACACTGAAGGGAAAAGAAGAAAGGCGGGTTTTGATTTGTTGGGAAATACTGTTTGCGTACCGGTTATTCAGGCAGTAGCAGAAAGAGTTGCAGTAAGTTATACAAACCACCTTGAGGCGATGGAGGGAGAGAACGATGCCAAATAATAAACCTAAAGCCCAATCAATGGAAGAGTTCATCAAATCAACAACAATGTTTTATATTGATGATGAACTTGAAAAAGAGTTTGATGCAGAAGTTGAAAAGGATGTTAGAGAGATTAAGTCGGAGCTTCTTGGGATAACAACAGAAGAGGGACTTAAAAGTTATATTAGGTCAAATCCAAAATCCTTAGACCGAATCACAAGTATAATGAATATTTCTGAGGAAAAATTCAAAAGAATCATTACGATGCTGCGTGTTGAAAAAGGATACATGCCAACTGGAGAGTGGACATTAACAGGATTGAGAAATCAGATGATTGCTTCAGATGAATGGATGGATGAAGTTTGTAATTTGTTGCAGAGCGGTGCCCGTTTAGAAGCATATCAGAAGTTAATACCAGGCTTTTATCTGACTAATTTTGTGATAGATGCTAATACAATGGGGAGAATCGCAAATGATGATGATATCAGGAGACTGGTAAGACAAGGATATGAAGGTCGATACAATAATAAAATTGGTGATAGTTTCTATAATCGTGTATACCAGTATGTGAAAAGACTTTGCGATGTTGATGGATTAACGACTACTTCAAAAGAAGAAATTCCAATGGCAGGAAGAGTTATTCCTATTGCAATCCCAGATATCCAACATCCTAGGATATTGATTGATGTGACATATGGAATCACAACATCAAGTGCACAGACAAAGTATGCTGAAAAAACAGAAGTCCTTTGTAACGTTTTACGTGAAAAAAACTATCAGAAACAGGATAATGAAAAGATTATTTATATCAATGTTGTTGATGGTGCCGGGTGGGTAGCAAGACAGTCAGATCTCAATAAAATACATAGAAGTTCTGATTATTTAGTAAATTTGAACACTTTAGATACAATTAAGGAAGTAATTGAGTATTATTTACCGAGATAGTGAGGTAGACGAATGAACGCAGAGCAGAGAAAAGCAGAGTTAGCAAAAATTAAACAGGGAAAACCAACAATGACTGGTGTTAAGCTTACTTATCATGGTGAAAGAACTACATTTGATGTGTATAGCATTCCATTAAGTATTCTTACATATAATCCGTATAACGGAAGAATCGGTGCGGAAGTAAAATCTTATGAGCGTCAGCATCATGTGCTGGATTCAGATAATGCTGACGATGTTGCGATTATTGAGAGGTTTTTATGGGATTCAAAGCCAGATGCCAATGAGCGCACAAAGAAGAGTCTTCTTGAAGATCACCAGCAGCGTTATGGTATTGTTACCGCAGATGGAAAGATTATTGATGGTAATAGAAGAGCTAGCCTTCTTAACAATATTTGGCGTGATGATTCTATTCCTGCAAACACAAAGCAGCATACTCAGTATTTTGAGGCTATTATTCTTCCAATCGATGCTGATCGCAAGGAAATACTTAGACTTGAGACAACCTACCAGATGGGTGAGGATGCCAAGGTTGATTATGGGCCAATTGAGAAATATCTGAAAGCTGGCGATTTGAGAGACGAAGGATTTTCAGACAGTGAAATTGCTAATTTCATGGGTGTTAAAGCAAAGGATGTTTCCTGGTATTTAAGAATTCTTGACCTTATGAATGAGTATCTTGATACCTATGGCTACACTGGAATATACACGATGTTAGAGGAAACAGAGGATCCGTTCCAGAAACTTGAGTCTGCATTAAGGGGATACAAGAGTGGCGGTGTGACAAAAATGTGGGGCTATGATGTAGAAGAAGATGTTTCTAACCTCAAGGCAATCGCATTTGATTACATCAGACTTGGAATCGATCAGGTTGATTTCCGTGATATTATCAGAAAACCTACAAAGACCCAAACTGATACAAGTTTGTTTGCAAATGAAGAAATCTGGAAGCAGTTTTCTGAGGATCATTTCGCTGTTGTAGACGAAGTTACTGAAGAATCAGTAGATGATATAATTCGTGACAATCCAGATGGCGACTTAAAGAGAATGATGAGAGCGAGGGATACTGCTTGGAAGGATAAAGTAGCTAAGGCTCTCAATGAGAATTTTAATAGATCCAGAGATAAGTTGAATAACAAGCAGCAGGCAGCTGAACCCATGAAGCTTCTTCAGAAGGCGTACTCTGCATTGTCTGCAGTTGATACAACTCAGCCTTCATTTAAGGGCGATTCTGGAGTAGAAGAATATCTTCAGAGTATCATAGAGATGGCGAAGAAGTATTCGGATATCTTTAATGGTTAAGGCGGTAATGTAGATGGCAGTAATACAAGTAGATACAAACGCATCAGAAGATTTAGTGTATGTTACAGGGAGTATAGAGAAAATCACATCCAACAGGCGTGCTATGCGTCTGTTGAAGGATAATGCTGTCTTTACAATAAAGGATGACTGTTTAGAGTTTGAGGTTGGTGCCGATTTAACAAAGTGCATTAATCGAATTAAAACTGCAGCAAAGTATACACAGTGTGATGTTGAGATTAAGGGAAATGCTAATTCAGGCATTCAGGCGTATTATGAAGAAGAACAAAATTTTGCTAATTTTTCAAAGAAGGCTTTAGACATCAGAAATAATGATTGTGATATCGAGGAATTTAAAAAATTTAAGGATTCCTTGATAGATAATATGCAGAATCGAACTTTGTATGAATTGCAGATGTTAGCTGCATATCATCTTGCATTTTCTCAAAATGCATGTAATTTTTCTGTACCTGGAGCAGGAAAAACGAGCATTGTATATGGAGCTTATGCATACCTTCATAATTTACCAGAAGGTGACACAAAGAAGGTTGATAGGATTCTTATTATTTCACCGCTAAATGCTTTCGCTCCATGGGAACTGGAATACGAAGAATGCTTTGGAAGAAAACCTACTTCAAAGAGATTATCCGGTAAATTAGATGTCGAAGAAAAGAAACAGTACTTATATGAACCCAGCAGAAATTACACTGGTTTCGTATGCATCTGTAATTTCTTTGGTTGATGAATTAACCTATTTTCTAAAGAAACATCGAGTAATGGTTATTCTTGATGAAGCTCATAAAATAAAGAATACAAAAGGGGGTATTATTTCCCAGAGCATTATGTCGCTTGCTGAAAACTGTAAGTCAAGGGTGGTTCTTACAGGTACGCCGGCACCGAATGGTTATGAAGATTTATTTAATCTTTTTAAATTTATTTGGCCAACAAAGAATATTATTAAATATCATATTGGACAATTGAGAGATATGTCAAGGACGATCGATGATCCTAGAGTAGATTCTTTGTTAGATTCCATTTCACCTTATTTTATTCGAATTAAAAAAGGTGATTTAGGTATTCCGCCTGCAATAAATCATCCTCCGATACAAGTTGAAATGAAACCATCGCAACGAAAAATTTATGATTTTATCGAGAAACAATATATTAGTGATATTGCAAAAAGTAAGGACTCACAAGTTAAGAGTCAATTAATAAGGGCAAGAATGATACGTCTTATGCAGGCGGCCACAAATCCGGCATTACTTGCACAGCCGTTAAAAGATTTTATCCAAATAGAAGGTGTTGATTTTGCTGGTGTCCAAGATGATTCAGAAATGCTGAAAGAAATCTTGAAGTACTCAACAAATGAGATTCCAGCTAAGTATGAAAAAGCTAAAGAAATAATTGAGAAGATAATTTCTGATGGGGGAAAAGTGATTGTTTGGGCATGCTATATTAAGAATATAGAACTTTTAAAAGAATATCTTGAGGGGGATGGAATTCCTGTAAGAACACTATATGGAGCAACACCAATTGCCGGTGATGATATTTCGGAAGAAGATGAAGAGTATTCATTAACGCGAGAAGCAATTGTAAAAGAATTCCATAATCCGGATAGCTCTTTCAAAGTTATAATTGCAAATCCTTTAGCAGTATCGGAGTCGATTTCTTTACACAAAGCATGTCACAATGCTATTTACTTGGAAAGATCGTTTAATGCAGCCCATTTCTTACAATCCAAGGATCGTATACATAGATATGGACTAAAAGAAGGCATAGAGACGCATTATTACTATCTTGTTTCAAAGGATTCAATTGATGGAACTGTTCATCAGCGATTAATTGATAAAGAGCGTAGATTGATGGAAATTATCGAGAGTATGCCCATTCCATTATTCGATAAATTCCTTGATGCTGACGGAGATGAAGACATTAAGGCGGTATTAAGAGATTATGCTAAGCGAACTAAAACGTTATAACAATGTAGGTGATGTGAATGGAATCACTTATTTTTTGAAATTAGTTCTGCATGACCCCAAAACTCAAAAAAGTTCGGCTCAGAAACTGTGTGCTTTACGCAATAATATAAGACTAAATTTCCCGGCGGTTGTATCGTTGTTTAAGTATCTGGAAGTTATTGAAGAAAAATCAGGTTATTTGTATCCTACTGAAATAGGGAAAGCGATGATTGAAGCTGATGCTATCGAAGAAGAATTATGCAAATTATGCTTCAAGAAAACTATTTCTGATATGTTGTTAGATACAGCGGCAGTGCATTATAGTATCAATGGTGAACAATATGCTATTGAACGATACGGCTTTTCTGTATCTGCGGCCTTATTTAGAAACATACTATTGCAGTATCATGCCTTGAGGGAGCAGGCAGGAGATTTGGTGATTTCTTCTGAATATGAAGATATTTTTGTGGAATACCAGAAGAAACATAAAATAGATATGTCGCTGGAGAAGTTAAAAAAACAGTTAGAGGATCAGGAACTTCAAGGGGAGCGAGCAGAGCAGTTTGTGCTTTCATATGAGGTGAAGAGGTTAGAAGGACATCCTAATTTATCGAAGATAAAGCAGATATCGGTTATTGATGTGACTGCAGGATATGATATTCTTTCATACAATGGAGTTAATTCAGAAAAATTAGATCGTTTTATCGAGGTAAAATCATATTTGGGCAGTCCACATTTTTATTGGTCTCAGAATGAAATAGAAAAGGCAAGACTATATGAGGATAAGTATTGTATTTACTTGATTGATGCGTCAATGGTAGATGATCCAGAATACGAGCCACGAATAATACAAAATCCAGCGGCTAATATTTTGGAGAGTGATCAATGGATTTTAAGTCCGACTTCTTATATGGTAATACCTACAGAATAAAAACTGTAGGTATTGTTTTTTTTCTCAACTTGGTGTTAACATATATATGTACACATACACATGTTAACGATGGAGGTGTAGTAATGGGAGAAAACGGAATGACATTTGGAAAATTTGTCAGAGAACATAGAGAGGCATTAGGAAAATCTTTGAGGTCTGTAGCTGCCGAGATTGAAATGATACCGGCATATTTAAGCGACATTGAGAAGGGTAATAGATGACCGCCTTCAAAAATACTTACAGAAGCTTGCTGAGGTTTTGCAGATTCCTGAGAGCGAGATGAAGGTGTATTATGACCTGGTTGGTGAAGTCCGCGATGGTGAGTATCTTGATTTGACTGATTATATTGGAAAATCAGATTTGGTACGTGTGGCTTTAAGAGCAGCAAGAGATCATGATATTCCGGATGTAAAATGGCAGGCGTTTATTGATGATATTAATTCTCACAGCAAGGAAGGGTACAGAAGATGATGATGTTGAAATCGACCTTGTTCACCATGGTGGTGAAGGCGATCTCCACGGGCTTGATGATCAGGTCGCCCGTGCCCATGCCCAGGCAATAGATGACGGTGCCGCTGAGAATACCGAGGAAGAGGGAGGAAATGACTTCCTTGGTGATCAGGGCCAGGGTGATGGCGATGATGGGCGGCAGCAGAGAGAGCCAACCCGCGTCAAACGGATCCATGAACATGCTCCTGTCTTGAAGGTCTGGAAGGCGCAGCGCCGCATACGGCTTACCGGCATGCATCCCCCGCCGGCGCGTGATCTTCCCGGTCGCGCTGGACTGCGTTCGTGGAAGCATATCATGCGCGCTTTGGAGCGGCAATACAAAACGGCCGGAAAAAACGGAACGGATGGGCCTCGGGGCGGGCCGTCCCGGAGCCCGTCACGAAAAAACGCCTGAGGACTGTCCACAGGCGTTGTTATCCGGCGTATCAGAAAAGATGCGGAAGGCGCGGGCTACAGGCTGATCTCGCCGTACTGGGCCTCGTACTGCTGGATGGCCTGCACCAGGGCGGCAGCCAGGCGCTTGGCGCTCTCAGGGCTCATGCCGATGGCCTTTTGCGGCTGCACGGCCAGCACCGGGCCCTGCTGGTCCTGTTCGTTGCGGCTCACGCAGGCCGTGAGCAGGATCTCGCCGTGGGAGTAGTTTGTCTGGAAGGCATTGGCGTAAATGGTTTCCAGAGCGGGGGCCGGCAGCATGGTCACACGCAGCTGCTGCTCGGGCTGCTGTTCAGGGGCCTGGCTGTTGGCGGGAGTTTTTTTCAGGGCGGGCATGATATCCTCCTATTTTTTGTTCTGGGCCTTGGCGGGCTTTTCCTTTGCCGCCGGAGCCGCCTCATCAGGGCCGTCGGCATGGGTCCGGATGCTGACCCGGGGCAGCTCGGCGAATTGGACGCTGCCCGCATCCATGCGGCTGATGATCTCGGCGGTGATGTCCATGGACGCAGGAGCGGAAAGGACGTTCTGGCGGGCCATGACGGCCACGTCGCCCTTGTCGGCGCGCCAGGCTTCGATCTGGGCCAGCATGTGTTTGCTGACCACGTCGCGGGCGGCGGCCTGTTCCAGGGCCATCTGGCGCTGCAGCAGGGCCAGCCCCTGGCGCAGCTCCTGCTGGCGCTTTTCTTCAGGGCTTTTTTTCAGTTCTTCCTGATAGGCGGCCAGGCCGTTCCGCAGGATGGTCTGGACCTTGCCCAGATGCTCGTTGGCCTGCCGGGCGGCCTTGGACTGGCTGAGGACGCGTTCCACATCCACGCAGACCACGTCAGGGCCGGTGTCCAGGCAACCGGACAGGGGCAGGGTCAGCATGAGGGCAAGGCCGGACAAAAAACGGGAAAGATGGGGCATGGCTCTCTTCCTTGGAGTGTGTTTTTACCCACCTGAGTAAGTCTTGTGCATTCCATGATATGGATCAGTTGTCGGTGGAAATGTTGGGGAAGCGAAGAGGAAGATCCGTTGCGGACCGGAAAACCAGCAGGGCCGGTCCCCCGGAAGGTGCGGAGACCGGCCCTGTTGAAGCGCGGCGGTCGTGACTCTCAACGGCCGCCGCGCAGGCTGGATGTTTAGAACTCGTAACGGAAGCTGCCGAACACACCGTGGCCGGTGGTATGCTGACCGGCCTGCAGGGTGTAGTTAACGCCGAAGCTCATGGTGTCGTTACCCATTTCCAGGCCGACGCCGCCCTGCCAGGTGAGGTAGTCCATCATCTGGGTCTCCACCTCATAGGTGCCGGGCAGACCGGTGAAGGCCACTTCGGACTTGGCCTTGATGTCACCGGCGGCCGGGATCACACTGAAGTCCACGCTGGGCTTGAAGAACCAGCCGCTGTCCAGAGTGATGTCCTTGCTGAAGGTCACGCCCACCGGGAAGGTCCAGATGTCCTGATGGAAGCCGTCGCCTTCCAGAACGGTGCCGCCGTCGGCGTCCACGTCATAGCCCCAGGTGTTGAGGCTCATGTAGCGCACGCCGATATGCGGGATAATGTCCAGCACGCTGGTCTCCAGCTTGTATTCGGCACGCAGACCGGCGGAGATGGCACTGGCCTGCACGTCGGCTTCCAGATCGCCCATGCCCATACGGCTGTCCAGATCCTGCTTGAGGTCGTTCCAGGTGCTGGTGTAGGAGACGTCGGCCATGAGGCCGAAGTTCTCGTAGTTCCAGCCGGCGTAGGCGCCCAGGCCCCAGAAGCTCATATTGTTTTCGGTGCTGTTGAGGTCGCCGCCGGAGGATTCGGCGTAGCCGCCGCCGATGTTGAAGGTGATACCGGCGCGGATGGCGTTCTCGAAGGTGTAGTCGGCACCCAGGGAGACGCCGCCCAGGTTGCCGTTGAAGCCGTAGTCCATGCTGTCGGCTTCCATGCCCCAGCCGTGCTGGTTCTGCCACAGGGGAGCGATCCACAGGGCGAAGCCGGTGGTGTTCCGGTCCACGATCTTGCCTTCGGCGTCCATGGCCTGTGCGCCGTCAGCCGGATTGGCAAAGCCCAGACGGTTGACCACGGCATTGCTGGCCGCGTCGGAAGCCATCTTGGTCATCTGCGGCACAGCGCCGGCAAAAGCGATGCGGGCAGCGCTTTCGATGGTGGCCGCGGCGGCCTGATGATCCGCGCCGATGAAACGCTTGTCCGTGGCGCGGCTCAGGAAGCGGATGCCGCGCTCTTCAGCGTCCACGTCGGCATAGTTCCAGCCGTTGGTACCGGCAGCGCCATGGCGCGCATACAGGGAGTTGACAGCATCGCCCATGCTGTCGTCCAGGCCGGTGAACACGTCGTGGGCGTCGCGACCTTCAGCCGTGAAGGTCTTGCCATCAGTGAAGGTCAGAACGACCATGTCGCTGCTGGACTGCAGGTTGTCGCCACTCCAAGCGCCCTTGTCAATGGCAGTCTCACCAACACCTGTGACGACTTCATAGTTCCCACCGGCCACAGCATCGGTGATGGTCAGCTTGGCGCCACTTTTAACAGTGAGCGTGGCTCCATCGGCATTGTAGATATTCTGGTTGCCGTCCACGATCAGATGGCTGTCACTGGTCATGGTCAGCGTGCCGCTGTTGTAGATGTCCTTGCCTTTGGCGGCGGTGTTGCCACTAAAGGTGTTGGTACCCTTGATGGTCATCTGGCCGGCGTTGGTGATGGCGCCGCCCTGTCCGAGGCCGCCTTCAGCCACAGCCGTGTTGCCCTTGAAGGTGCTGTCGGTGATATCGACCGTGCCGTAAGTGCCGTTCCACACAGCGCCGCCGTTACCGGCCTTGTTGCCTTCGAAGGTAGAGCCGGTGATGGTGATGATGCTCTTTCCGGGTGCACTACCGGACGTATTGGTGACAGCGCCACCCATGCTCGTGCCGGCGGCGTTGCCCTTGAAGGTGCTGTCGCTGATGGCGACGGTACCGTTGTAGTTATTGATGGCACCGGCCTTGGCACTGGAGTTGTTGGCGAAGGTCACGCGATCGACCTTCAGCGTAGCATCGACGGCGTTGTAGATGGCGCCGGCGGCGCTTGTCGCCGTGTTGCCTTCAAAGCTGCCGCCGGTGACGGTCAGCGTGCCTTCGTTCCAAATGGCGCCGCCGAAATTGGCCTTGTTGTCCTTCAAATCGACCTTGTTAAGGGTGAGCTCACCCTTGGCGCCCGTTTTGTCATCGCTATTGAAAATGGCACCGCCCTTGTCGGTGGCGGTATTCCCGGCCATAGCGACATCAGAAATTACAGTTGTACCTTCATTGTACAGCTGGGCACCCTGCTCCGCCCTAAGGCCACCGGTGAGGATGCCGCCAGTGAGCGTCAACTGGTGCTTTGCACCATCCTGCAACTCTTCTTTACCATCAACTGTAACTTCGATTTTTCCGGTGATGGTCGAGTTGTTGACAGTTACGCTGACACCATCGGCATAGCCATTTGACGGCCAGTAATAGGCATCAAGGGCAACGCCGCCTTCTTTGGCAATGATCTTGGAGTTATTGATGACGACATTCCCATGATTATTGCTCATGGTATAAGGCACATTACCTTGAGTGTCTTTAAGGTCGCTTCCGTCAACAACCATGTTTTCCAGGGTAAGGTCACAGTAGTTCTGAAGGCCAATCTTGAAGTTGCCGGATGGGGCAGTTGGTGAGGCCACATCGATTGTTCCGTTTTTCAGTGTAACGGTACTGTCCTTGACGAGCTGAAAAATATTGGTTTCTGTCCCTGCTGAACCTACGGAGTCATCGTAAGCCGTATATTTATAGCCAGCAAAATCGATGGAAACAGTTTTGTTTTCGAATTTGACCCCAGCCCCGTCTTCAATATCCTGCCCCAGCGTGATGGTTGCTCCAGCCTCGGCGTCGGTGACGGCGTTCTTAAAATCCTGCCCCGTAGTAACAGTAACCGCCCCCGCGGCCGCCGCGCCGCCCATCACCAGCATGCCGGCCACGGCCAGCGAGCCGAAGACGTTGAGCAGGTGGCATTTCTTGAGGACCGCCTTGTAGCGGTTGATGAGGTTCCCGATGGCTCCCTTGGTCAGTTGCATAACAGCACCTCCCGAATTTGCGACGTCCGGCCAACAACGGGCGTCAGGTGTACAGGCAGGCTGTCAGGGCGCGAGACAAAGAACCGCTGCAAATAATGATAATGAATACAGTACATTGCATGTGGACTGCCCATAACAGCATTGCGTTCGCAAATGTGGGCGGATATGATGCTCCTAATGATGATGGAGAATGGAACAAAATATCGCCCACACTCTTTTGTTAGGACAGTTTTCAGACTGAGTAAATAAAAAAGTGTACTTTTATATCTCTTTTTTTTGTTACTGGCTGATTTATTGTCCGTTTTGGGGTGGGTCAAGGATGAAAACATATGCAGAAACTTGGAGAACGCATCCGTCATGTACGGGGCAGAATGTCCCAGGAGGCTTTTGCCGGCCTGCTGGGCATCAGCAAGGGCGCGCTCGGCGGTTATGAACGTGGGGAAAATTGTCCCAATGCTGATGTTATCTTAACTATTTGTAATAAATGTAAAATCAATGTCTCTTGGCTGATGTCGGGAGCCGGGGCCATGCATGCCCCGGACAACATTGATGAGGATGAGCGGCCGGAAAACAGACCTGCCCCCCTGGAAGACGGAAGCCGGACGGCCGGAGAATTGTCCTGCCAGATGGCGCCCGGCCAGGATTGCAAGGCAGAGAACAACGCCTTGCGGGCTCATTGCCGCTGGTTGCAGGAGCGCCTGGACCAGCTGGAAGCGGAGCGCCGGGATCTGAACAGGGAAAACAGGCTGTTATGGCAAAAAAATGCCGGTCTTGGCGAACGGCTTGCCCGCCTGGAACAGTCACAGGAGATGGCCCGCGTGAACGCCCGCGCATCGGAAGAAGACACGACGGCAGCCCTGACTGTTTCCCGCCACGGAGTGCGCTGCAACCGTCTGCAGGAAAGCTGCAAGACGGACAGGACCTAGGCAGAAGATCCTTCTGTGTCATGCGGCCGTTGCTGCAGGCATGCCCGCTTTCCTGCATGCCTGCTCACGGACAGGGCCTGCCCCATGCTCTTGACGGGACAGGCAGATATCGTACTCTGTCAGGGCTTAAACTGATTGCTTGAAATATGATAAGAAATATGTAAATATACTCTTTATGAGCAGATTATGCACAATAGGTGAAGCAGCGCGATTGCTTGGAGTATCCATTCCCACCCTTCGCAGATGGGAAGAGAGCGGAAAACTGGTTCCCGAGCGTACAGCCGGCAAACACCGTCGATATGACATCACAAAACTCAAGCCCGAGCTGGCGATCGCAGATACGACCCGTACGACCATTGCCTATGCCCGGGTCTCCAGTCATGACCAGCGGGAAGATCTTGAGCGGCAGAAGCAGGTGCTCGAACTCTACTGTGCACAACACGGCTGGAACTTTACGCTGCTTTCCGATCTCGGTTCAGGAATGAACTACCACAAAAAAGGATTGCGCCGTCTATTGGATGCCATCCTTTCCGGGGATGTCGGACGGCTGGTCATAACCCATAAAGACCGGCTGCTCAGATTCGGTGCTGAGCTCGTATTCGCCATCTGCGAAGCAAAAAATGTTGAAGTCGTCATCCTCAACCAGGGGGAGGAATGCTCTTTTGAAGAAGATCTTGCCAAAGACGTCCTGGAGATCATCACGGTCTTTTCCGCCCGGGTCTACGGCAGTCGATCCCTTAAAAACAAAAAGCTTCTTGAAGACGTCAAAAAAGCAGTCGAGGATAATGCCCTGTGCTGATGGCCCACAAGATAGCCCTTGACCTCAACAATCATCAGCGGACGTACATGCTGCGTGCGACTGGTGTTGCCCGGTTCGCGTATAACTGGGCTCTTGAACAATGGGGCATCCAGTACAGGGCATGGCGCGAAGCCGACACCCTTCCAAAGCCTTCCCAGTTTTCCCTCCGCAAACAGCTGAACGAGATCAAAAAGGAAAGCTTCCCCTGGATGCTCGAGGTGACGAAGTGTGCCCCTCAACTGGCGATCATCCAGCTTGGAGAAGCCTTCAAGAACTTCTTCGCGCATCGTGCCGCCTATCCGAAATTCAGGAAGAAGGGCGTGCACGACAGGTTCAGCATCTCCAATGACCAGTTCGCCGTTCAGGGAAAACGCATACGGATCCCCAAGCTTGGATGGGTCAGGATGCGTGAGGCTTTGCGATTTTCAGGAAAGCTCGTATCGATCACTGTTTCCCGCATGGCCGACAGATGGTTCGTGAGCATCACGGTGGATACGGAAGACAGACGACAGCAGCACAACGAGAACCAAGAAGCTGTTGGTGTCGATCTTGGGGTATCCGCCCTTGCGACGCTCTCCACCGGGGAAGTGGTACAGGGGCCGAAAGCTTACAGCAAGCTTGTCAAAAGGCTCGTGCGACTCTCACGAAGTCTTTCGCGAAAAGCGCGTGGGTCGAACAATCGTGAAAAAGCACGACGGAAGCTCGCCAGGCTCCATGCCGGGATCGCCAATATCAGGCAGGAAGGACTGCACCAGCTTACGACATCGCTTGCCAGAAGGTTCTCCATCATAGGCATCGAGGATCTGAATGTACGCGGGATGCTGAGAAACAGACGTTTATCCAGATCCATAGCAGATGGCGCCTTTTATGAGTTCCGTCGGCAGCTGGAATATAAAAGCGGCATATATGGCGGGACAGTTGTTGTGGCCGACCGCTGGTTCGCCAGCAGCAAAACATGTTCCGACTGTGGTCACCGGCTGGAAGCCTTGCCTCTGTCCATGCGTCATTGGGTATGCCCCGAATGCGGGACATACCATGATCGTGACGTCAATGCTGCCATCAATTTAAGAAACAATGCCGTGAGTTCCACGGTGTAAGCCTGTGGAGAGGAAGGCTCTGGCTTTCTTTTCGGAGAAAGTGAAACCGGCCTCGATGAAGCAGGAAGTTAGCATTGAATCTATTTGTCTAGTTATGAATAGATTTAAGTAGGTATAACAGAACGGCAAGACCTGACATCTGGAGCGCGCATGAACAGCAGTTATCCTCTGGTATTTTCCGTCACCTCGGGCAAGGGGGGCGTGGGCAAGACCAATATCTCGGTCAATCTGGCCCTGACCCTGGCGGCGCGCGGCAAGCGCGTGCTGCTTCTGGACGCGGACCTGGGGCTGGCCAATGTGGACGTGCTGCTGGGCCTGCATCCCGAAAAGAACATCTTCCACCTGTTCCATGAGGGGGCGTCCCTGCGGGACATCCTGCTGCCCACGGAATACGGCTTCTCCATCCTGCCCGCCTCGTCGGGGGTCAGCGAGATGCTGGCGCTCAATTCGGGGCAGAAGCTGGAGCTGCTGGATGCCATGGACGAGCTGGAGGACGATCTGGATTTCCTCATCGTGGACACGGGCGCGGGCATCAACGACAGCGTGCTCTATTTCAATGTGGCGGCGCAGGAACGGCTCCTTGTCCTGACCCCGGAACCCACCTCCCTGACGGACGCCTATGCCCTGATCAAGGTGCTGAAGACGCAGCACGGGGTGGACCGCTTCCAGGTTTGCGTGAACATGGCGCAGGACATGAAGAGCGCCCGCGAGATGTTCGTGCGGCTCACGGACGTCTGCGACCACTTCCTGGGCGGGGTCTCGCTGGATCTGGCCGGTG
>OGLI01001141.1_pt1 | contig 18142 bp, 17 predicted proteins | sample 1572661 | NCBI WGS metagenome assembly OGLI01 (sample SAMEA2581901, study PRJEB24529) | metagenome | biome: Human gut stool | place: China | collected 2011 | reverse complement strand
CCTGCGGTTATATCGGCACCCAGTTCTGGAACCAGGGCCGCACGCAGGAGATCAAAGAGCGCGTGCTGCATCTGTAAGGCTGCGCCATAAAATTGCTGTTTAGGTGGGAGCGCACCGCGCTCCCACCTTTTTCTGATAAGGAGGTCATTTCCCATGCACTATGGCGAGATCAAAAACTGCGACATCGCCAACGGCCTTGGCGTGCGCGTGACGCTGTTCGTCTCCGGCTGTACGAACCACTGCGAAAACTGCTTTCAGCCGCAGACGTGGGACTTCTGCTACGGCAAGCCCTTCACAAGTGAAACGGAGGACGAGCTCATCCGCCTGCTCTCCCCCGACTATATCAACGGTCTCACGCTGCTCGGCGGCGAGCCGTTCGAGCCTAAAAATCAGCGTGCGCTGCTGCCGTTTCTCCGCCGCGTGAGGCGTGAGCTGCCGCAAAAGACGATCTGGTCGTTCACAGGCTTTACGTGGGAGGAACTGCACGACCCCGCCGCGTATCCGCGCTGCGAGGTGACGGACGAACTGCTGTCATTGCTCGATGTGCTCGTCGACGGGCGCTATGTGGACGCGCTGCACGATATCTCGCTGCGCTTTCGCGGCTCGTCGAACCAGCGCATCATCGACGTTCCGAAAACGCTGCAATCAGGTACGCTGACGCTCTGGGACGAGCGCGCGAACATCTGAGGAAAACGCGACAAAACAGCGCTTCCCATTGTTCGTCATTTTTTAACATTTCCCCACTTGCAATTCAAAAAGCACTGTGTTATATTGTGCAGGAAATTGAAAAACATCTCGTTTTTACAAAAATCGACAGGAGGTTTTTACACAATGAAACATCTCGGTTTATTTGCAGCCGGCGTGCTGTTCGGCACCGCCGGTCTCAAGATCCTTTCCAGCAAGGATGCCAAAAAGGTCTACTCTCACACCACCGCCGCGGTGCTGCGTGCCAAGGACTGCGTGATGCAGGCCGTCACGAACGTCCGTGAGGATGCTGAGGACGTCTACGCCGACGCCAGGGACATCAACGAGCGCCGCGCAGCGGAAGAGGACGCCGAAGTCATTGAGGACGCGTCCGAGGAAAAAGCGGACGAGGAATAAATCGCAGGAGAGCCGCGACGCGCGGCTCTCTTTCACTTTCGGAGGAATTGATACACTATGAAATGCAAAATTCTGCACGAATCCGCCGGGCGCATGCGCGTGCATCTGAATTGCCGCCGCATGACGCTGCATCAGGCGGACGTTCTGGAATATTATCTGCGCAGTGTGGACGGCGTGAGCGAGGTCTCGGTCTTTGACCGCACGCAGGACGCCGTGATCGTTTACCGCGCGGACCGCGCCGCGCTCGTGCACGCGCTCGCGGCGTTCTCGTTCGACAAGGCCGAAACAATGGACCTTGTCCCCGACCATACGACGCGCAAACTCAACCGTGAATTTGAAGACAAACTCTCGTGGACGGTGATCCGCCGCGTGATCTCGAAGCTCTTCTTCCCGCTCCCCGTCACCACGGCGCTCGCCATCTATCACTCGATCAAGTACATCCGCGAGGGTCTTTCCGCACTGCTGCACGGCAAGCTCTCCGTCGCCGTGCTCGACGCCACCGCCGTCACCGTGTCGATGGTGCGCGGCGACTTCTCAACGGCGAGCTCCGTGATGTTCATGCTCCGCCTCGGCGAAATTCTTGAGGACTGGACACACAAGAAGTCCGTTGCGGACCTCGCGGGCGCCATGTCGCTCAACGTCGACCACGTCTGGCTCAAGACGGGCGAGACGGAAACGCTCGTTCCCATCGGCGATATTCAGGCGGGCGACTGCGTCGTTGTCCGCACCGGCAGCCTCATCCCGCTCGACGGCAAGGTCGTCTCCGGCGAGGCGATGGTCAATCAGGCGTCCATGACGGGCGAGTCCATGCCCGTGCCCAAGCGCGAGGGCAGCTATGTCTACGCAGGCACCGTCGCCGAAGAGGGCGAGTGTGTCGTGCGCGTAGAAAAGGCGCTCGGCGGCGGTCGGTACGACCGCATCGTGCGCATGATCGAAGAGTCGGAAAAGCTCAAATCCACGGCCGAGGACAAGGCCTCGCGCCTTGCCGATAAACTTGTGCCTTACACGCTCGGCGGCACGATCTTGACCTATCTCATTACGCGCAATATCACAAAGATGCTGGCTGTGCTGATGGTCGACTTCTCCTGCGCGCTCAAGCTCTCCATGCCCATCGCGGTGCTCTCTGCCATGCGCGAGAGCAGCAGCCATCACATCTCCGTCAAGGGCGGGCGCTTCCTCGAAGCCGTCGCCCAGGCGAACACCATCGTCTTCGACAAAACCGGCACGCTCACCTACGCCACGCCCAAGGTTGCGCAAATCGTCACCTTCGGCGGCAACGAGGAGAGTGAAATGCTCCGCCTTGCCGCGTGCCTCGAAGAGCACTATCCCCACTCCATCGCCAACGCCGTCGTGGCCGAGGCCAGGGACCGCGGATTGACGCACGAGGAGTATCACTCTCAGGTCCAGTACGTCGTGGCGCACGGCATTTCGAGCAGGGTGGACGAGAAAACAGTGCTCATCGGCAGCGCACACTTCGTCTTCGAGGACGAGGGCTGCCGCGTGCCGGAGGGCGAAGATGAGAAGTTTGAATCGCTCCCGCCCGAGTATTCGCACCTGTACCTCTGTATCGCGGGCGAGCTCGCCGCGGTCATCTGCATTCATGACCCGCTGCGCAAGGAGGCGAAAGCCGCCGTGCGCGCGCTGCACGAGCTCGGTATCGACAAGGTCGTGATGATGACCGGCGACAGCCGCAAGACTGCCGAAGCCGTCGCCGCTGAGGTCGGCGTCGACGCCGTCTACGCAGAAGTCCTGCCCGAGGACAAGGCCGCGTTCGTCCGCAGCGAAAAGGCCGCGGGCCGCAAGGTCATCATGATCGGCGACGGCGTGAACGACTCCCCCGCCCTGTCCGAGGCCGACGCCGGCATCGCCATTTCGACCGGCGCCGCCATCGCGCGCGAGATCGCGGACATCACCATCTCGTCCGAGGATCTGTTCGCGCTCATCACGCTGCGCTCTCTCAGTCAGGAGCTTATGGCCCGCATCCACCGCAACTACCGCTTCATCGTGAGCTTCAACTTCTCGCTCATCGTGCTTGGCGTGCTTGGTATCCTGCCGCCGACGACCTCGGCGCTGCTGCACAACATGTCCACACTCGCCATCGGCCTCAAGAGCATGACGAACCTCCTGCCCGAAAGCGAGCAGAGCAGCGCCAACTGATTTTTCCCGATAAAAAAGCTCCGTGCCAAGGCACGGAGCTTTTTTGCTATACAAGTTTGATTTTACGCAGGGCCGTAGGCCTTGATGGCATCGTCGACGATCTTTTCCGCGTCTGCGCCCGCGATGTCGAGGTTTTCGGCTTCCAGGAGCTTGACGGTCGGAATGCCGAAGCAGTCCTGCGCGATGGTCTTCCAGTAGTCGTAGCCAAAGCGGCCGTCAAACGGTCCGCCGCTGGTCGTGACATAGTAGAGCTCGCTTGCGCGGCACAGGCCGACGGGCTCGCCCGCCTCGCTGTACTTCGTCACGATGCCCGTGACATAGATATTCTCCAAATACACCTTGAGCTGCGCGGGAAACGACAGGTCCCACAGCGGCGCAGCGATGACAATTCTGTCCGCCGCGGCGAACTGACGGGCGTAACGGAACATTTCATCGTCATACTTCTTTTCCGCGAGCAGCGCGTCGCGCTTTGCGATGTCCGCGCGCCCCAGCGGGTGCAGCGGCTCGTCATAAAGGCGCAGCTCCTCGTATTCGCCGAGCGCTTTCAGCAGCGCGCGGGCCAGTTTTTCCGTGCGCGATTCTCCGCGCGGGCAGCAGTTAATAAAAAGCGTCATGTCCTTTCCCTCACAGTACGCAGTAGTACATGATAAATGTGTTCGCCACGCCGAGCAGAATACCGGCGATGACCTGCAGCGGCGTGTGGCCGACGAACTCCTTGAGCTTCGCCTCCGGAAGCTTTTCCGACGCGAGCGAGTTGAACGCCTCGACGATGTCGTTAATGATAATGGCCTGCCGCCCCGTTTCGAGCCGGACGCCCATCGCGTCCTTGCAGACGACGATGGCGAAGATGAACGCCATCGCGAATTCAAACGAACCGAGCCCGTAGACGAGCGCCGCCGCGGTCGCGAGCGACGAGACCGTGGCCGAATGGCCGCTCGGCATCCCGCCGTCGCCGATCAGGCGCGTAAAGTCGATGCTCTTTGTCACGATGGCGTGGATGACCGTCTTGATGAGCTGCGCCCAGAACCACGACGAGAGACCGATGAGCAAAAAGGGATTCGACAGCAATTCCTGAAACCAATTCATATGTTTCCGCTTCCTTTCGCGGTGCGGGCTTTGTCAGCCCTTGAATGTTCCTTATTATACCACCGTTTTCCAGTTCGGCAATAAACTTTCTTTTAACTTCTTCCGCAGAAAATATAAACCAGCGCAGGCTCACCTGCGCTGGTTTTTCTTTACGACGCCTGTGCGAACTGGCTGTTGTAGAGCTCGGCGTAGAAGCCGTTTTGCTCCATCAGCTGCTCGTGCGTGCCGCTCTCGATGACGTCGCCGTCGCGCATCACAAGGATGAGGTCGGCGTTCTTGATGGTCGACAGGCGGTGGGCGATGACAAAGCTCGTCCGGCCCTTCGTCAGCTCGTCCATCGCGCGCTGAATGAGAAGTTCCGTGCGCGTATCGACCGAGGACGTTGCCTCGTCGAGGATCAGCATCGGCGCATTCTGGAGCATCGCGCGGGCGATGGTCAAAAGCTGCTTCTGTCCCGCCGAGATGGTCGTGCTCTCGCTATGCATGGTGTCAAAGCCCTGTGGCAGCGAGTGGACAAATTTGTCGAGGCCGCAGGCCTTGCAGACCGTTTCGAGCTGCTCGTCCGTGATACCCTCCATGTTATAGACCAGGTTCTCGCGGATCGTGCCCTCAAAGAGCCACGTGTCCTGCAGGACCATACCAAAGAGCTCGTGCACATCCTCGCGGCGCAGGTCGGTCGTCGCCACGCCGTCGATCGTAATGCGGCCGCTGTTGACCTCGAAAAATCGCATCAGGAGGTTCACCATCGTGGTCTTGCCCGCGCCGGTGGGGCCGACGATGGCGACCTTCTGGCCCGGATGGACCTCAGCGGAGAAATCCTTGATGATGATCTTGTCGGGCGAATCAGGGTAGCTGAAGCGCACGTGGTCGAACGTCACCGCGCCGCGCACGGCGTCGAGCTTCTCGGTCTTGTCGCTCTCGTCGCCGAGCTCTTCACTTTCGAGGAAGTCGAAAATACGATGCGCGGAGGCGGAGGCCGTCTGCAAATTCGTCATGCCCTGTGCGATCTGCGTCAGCGGCGTGGTGAAGAGGCGCACATACAGGATGAACGAGACGATGACGCCGAATTCGATCGTGCCATTGATGGCCAGCACCGAGCCGAACACGCACACGGCAACATACGAGAGGTTGCCGATCACGTTCATGAGCGGCTGCATCACACCGGAGAGGAACTGCGAGCGCCAGTTTGCGTCATAGACCGCCGCGTTCAGGCCGTCGAAATGGTCGAGGACCTTATCGACTGCGCGGCTGATGCGCACGACCTCATGGCCGGAATACATCTCCTCGACATAGCCGTTGAGCTCGCCGAGGCTCTTCTGCCGCGCAGTGAAGTAGCGCTGCGACTTCGACATGATGGCGACGATCAGCACCATGCCAAGGAGCGTGATGCACAGTGCGACGAGCGCCATGCGCCATTCGGTCACGAACATCATAATAAGGCAGCCGACAAACTGTGTCGCGGCGCTGATGATGGTCGGCAGGCTGTTGGTAAGTCCCTGCTGGAGCGTTGACACATCGTTTGTGATGCGGCTCAAAATGTCGCCCTGCGAGGTGGTGTTGAAATACTTCTGCGGCACGCGGTTGATCTTTTCCGAGAGCTCGCCTCTCATGCGGTAGGACATTTTCAGCGTCACGACCGCCATGATATAGTGTTGGATGAAGCCAAACAGCGCGCTCAGGCAGTAAATAATGGCAAGGAACACGCCGATCTTCGCAATGGCGGCGAGGTCAATGCCGGTGAACAGGCCGTCGGACATGATGGTCGCCATTTTGCCGATCTTGTCGGGGCCGATGATCGTCATCACGGCGCTCAGCGCCGCCAGCACGAGGGCAAAAATGATAATGCCCATGCTCGAGCTCATATACGCGCCCGTGCGCTTGAGCGCGCCGACGGGATTGCTGTTTTTCTTTTTCATCTTCTCTCGCCTCCTTTACGCGAGCTCCGCGGCGCTGAGCTGGGAGGTCGCGATCTCGCGGTAAACGTCACAGTTTTTCATCAGCTCTTCATGCGTGCCGATGCCCACGGCCTCGCCGCGGTCGAGCACGATGATCTTGTCCGCGTGGCGGATGGTGCTGATGCGCTGCGCGACGATGATCTTCGTCGTGTCGTGCAGCTGCTTGGATAGCCCCTCGCGCAGCTTCGCATCCGTGCGGTAGTCCAGAGCGGAGAACGAATCGTCGAAGACGAGGATCTCCGGTTTTCTCGCCAGCGCGCGGGCGATGGAAAGGCGCTGCTTCTGGCCGCCGGACATGTTGCGGCCCATCTGCGCCACATGGTGCTGCGTGCCGTCTGGGAGCTTGTCGACAAACTCCTTCGCCTGCGAAAGCTCGACGGCCTGCGCAAGGCCCTCATCGTCCGCCGGCGCTTCGCTCTCGCCAAAGTAGACATTGTCGCGGATGCTGCCGGCGAAGAGCACCGCCTTCTGCGTCACGTAGCCTAGCTTGTTGTAGAGTGTGTCGAACGTGTAGTCCCTGACGTTCACGCCGTCGACAAGCACCTCACCCTCTGTCGCGTCGTAAAAGCGCGGGATCAAGCTCACAAGTGTCGTCTTGCCGCTGCCCGTCGCGCCGATGACGGCAAGCGTCTCGCCCCTGTTCACACGGAAGCTGATGTTCGAAAGCTCATCCTCCGAAGCGTGCGGATAGCGGAACGAAACGTTTTTGAACTCCACTGTGCCGTGCTCTTTGCATTCGCTCACGCTGCCCTCGCGGATATTCGCCTTGCGCTCGAGCACCTCGTTGATACGCTCGGCCGAGACCTGCGCCTGCGGCAGCAGCATGAAGATCATCACGAGCATCATAAAAGACATCACCACGTAGGTTGCATACGTGCTGAACACCAGCACGTCGCTGAACATCGTGAGGCGCGCTGCGGAATCGGTCAGCGCGATGTTGTTGACGAGCGCCGCACCCAGCCAGTAGATCGTGAGCGCCAGGCCGTTCATACCGAGCGTCATCGTCGGCTGGACGAGGGCGAAGAGCTTCTGGTTCTTTACCTGCACATTCATCATGTCAAGGCTCGGCTTGTTGAACTTGTCGTTCTGGTACTGCTCGGCGTTGAACGCGTGCACCACGTTGATGCCCGTCAGGTTTTCGCGCGCCACACGGTTGATCTGGTCGGTCAGCTTCTGCACGATGCGGAAACGCGGGATGCAGATGCTCATCACCGTTATCACCGTCACGCAGATGACCACGACGAATGTCGCTGTCACGGCGGAGAGCTCCCAGCTCTTGCCGAGAATTTTGATGATGGCCCACACGGCCATGATCGGCGATTTGATCATCATCTGCAGGCCCATCGCCACGATCATCTGAATTTGCGTGATGTCGTTCGTCGTTCTCGTGATGAGGCTGGCGACGGAAAAGTCCTGCATCTCCTCGCTGCCGATGTCCATCACGTGGCGGAAGAGCTTTTCGCGCACCGTGAAGCTGAAGCCCGACGCCGCCTTGGCCGCGAGATACCCGCAGCCCACGGCCAGCACGGCGCTTGCGAGCGTGCAGCCAAGCATTTTCGCGCCGACGGACAGGATATCCGCCGTCGCCCCCGACGTTTTGATGAGCGTCGTCAGATCGGTCATGTAATCCGGCAGCCGCAGGTCAAAGTAGACCTGCACCGCCACAAGCACGGTGCACAGCAGCACCATGAGCACCTCTTTACGGCGCATGTTTTTGAGTAATTTCAGCATTGTTGTTCTCCTGATTTCTTCTTTGGGCCCTCAGCGCTTTTCCTTGCAGATGCCGTTCAGATTGCCATCCATTCTTTCAAGGCAGCGGCGCATCGTCGCCAGATCCTCCTCCGGGATGCCCTCGAGCAGACGTCTTCCGAACTGCCACTGCACCTGCCGTCCGCGCTCAATGAGCGCTTGCGCCTGTTCGGTGCAGATAAGCCGCGTCTGCCGCCGATCGCCCGGCATCTCCCGCCGCTCGAGAAGGCCGTCATTCACCAGTCTTTCCACATGCACGGAGACGATACCCGGTTTGTGCCCGCGCATGCGGCAGATGTCCTTCGCCGTGTTGTGCTCGGGATTGTTGGCGAGAAAGAGCAGAATGTCCAGCGCCAGCGGCGGCAGGCCTGCCTCCTTGCACAACGGAGTTAACATAACGTGATAAGCCTTTGTCATCTTGTTGGCGTGGCTGAAGATCGTTCTTCCCGGTACGGGCCCTTTCGGTATCATGTCGGCTCCTTTCCGTTACCCTCGGACGGCGACGCGATCATTCATCGTCATCCAATGATAATCTTCTAATTTTAGAACGTCATCATTATAGTTGTTTCCTTTGCAAAGTCAATAAACAAATTGTGAACGTTTCAAAAAAGGGCGCGAAAAAGCGCCGCCTTTCGGCAGCGCTTTTTTCGTATTCTGTTACAGGGACAGCTGGATAAGGCCGAGGATGAGCATATGTACCGGATAAAACGCGTAGCAGGCATACTGAAACACCTTGCTGTGGTGTCCCTGCCGCCCGCGGTAGAACCAGATGGGCACGAGCGAGAGCAGTGCAAGCCCCTGCTCGCAGACCTCAAACTCCAGTCCGAAAAGCTCGATCGGGAAAATCTGTCCTCCGATGAGCGACACATTGATCCAATAGAGCGCCGCGATCTGCCCGAGCAGCTTCCACCACTCTCTGCCGCGGAGGAAATAGAACACAAACACCGTCAAAACGCCCATGCCGTAATAATCTACCATGCCGAGCGTGCCGAGCGCAAAGCCCAGCACCGTGACCGCAACGCAAGTCAGAAGATAGAGCCATGTCTTCCCCTTTTCCCGCACGGCCTCCATCGCCCGAATGCCGAGAAGGCCGATGAGCAGCGTCCAGATGACATTCTGGTGCACAGGGTAGAACCACGTGCCGCCGTACATCAGGTCAAAGGGAATTTCCGACAGCAACGCAAAAATCAGCATCCGCTGCGCGTATTTTTTGAAACTGTGCGTGTGGAAGTAGCCCTCCACCGCCATGAAGGCAAAAATGGGGAACGCGAGACGTCCCACGCAGGTCATCCACTCCTGCGAAAGAAAAAGCGTCGCCCACAGGTGGTCGAGCAGCATGAAGGCCATCGCTAAAATGTGCAGCGCCGCGGCGCTGAGGTCAAACTGTTTTTTCATTGATCTCTCCTGTTGATTTCTCTCTTTTCCCCTCTGTTGCGTAAAGTTGTTTTATTTTATCAGATCTCGCGTCAAAAGTCACGCTTAATTTTTGCGTTTCTTTCTCTGCAAAAAATACCGGCGGGCAAAATGCCCGCCGGTACGTTTCAGTTTTACCCCAGAATGGCCTTCAGGTCCTCCTCTGGCGTCGTAATGGGCGCGATGCCAAAGTTCTTGACAAGGTAGTCGAGCACGTTCGGCGAGAGGAACGCCGGCAGCGTCGGACCGAGGCGGATGTCCTTGATGCCGAGATACAGCAGCGTCAGCAGGATGCACACCGCCTTCTGCTCGTACCACGAGAGCACCATCGAAAGCGGCAGCTCGTTCACGCCGCAGCCAAAGGCGTCGGCGAGCGCCAGCGCGATCTGGATGGCGCTGTAAGCGTCGTTGCACTGGCCGATGTCCAGGATGCGCGGCAGCCCCGCCACCGTGCCAAGATCTAAGTCATTGAAGCGGAACTTGCCGCAGGCCAGCGTCAGCACCATGGTGTCGGGCGGCGTCTGCTTGACGAATTCCGTGTAGTAGTTCCTGCCGGGGCGCGCGCCGTCGCAGCCGCCGACTAAGAAAAAGTGACGGATCCGGCCGGAGTTGACGGCCTCGACCACCTTGTCGGCCACACCCAGCACCGCGCCGCGGGCAAAGCCCGTCGTGACCGTGCTGCCGCCGTTGATGCCGGTGAACGCCTTATCCTCGGCATAGCCGCCCAGTTCCAGCGCCTTTTCGATGACCGGCGTGAAGTCCTTGTCCGCGCCGATATGCTTGAGTTCCGGATATGAGACCGCCGCCGTAGTGAACACGCGGTCGGCATAGCTCGCTTTTGGCGGCATCAGGCAGTTCGTGGTGAACAGTACGGGCGCGGGGATGTCGGCAAATTCCTTTTGCTGGTTCTGCCACGCCGTGCCGAAATTGCCCTTGAGATGGGCATACTTTTTAAGGCCCGGGTAGCCGTGCGCGGGCAGCATCTCGCTGTGCGTATAGATGTTGATGCCCTTGCCCTCCGTCTGCTCGAGCAGGCGCTTCAAGTCGTGCAGGTCGTGGCCGGAAACCACGATGAACGGTCCCTTTTCCACCGTCAGCGGCACGGTGGTCGGCTCTGGCGTGCCGTAGGTCTCCGTGTTGGCCTTGTCGAGCAGCGCCATGCAGCGGTAGTTTTTCTCGCCGACCTCCAGCACAAGGGGGAGCAGGTCATCCATGCCCCAGTCCTCGCCGATGGCAAACAATGCCTTGGCAAAAAAGCGGTTGACCTCGCCGTCCGTATAGCCCAGCACCATCGCGTGGTAGGCGTACGCCGCCATGCCGCGGATACCGAACAGGATAAGCGACTTGAGACTGCGGATGTCCTCGTCCGCCGTCCAGAGCCGCGAGACATCGTAGTCATTGTTGTGCCCGCAGGGCGACATGCAGGACGCACAGTCCGGCACAAGACGGCTCTTCTCCGCCTTCACGCGTGCAGTCACATCGCGGATGGCCGCCGCGTCAAAGTTCACATTCGTGAGCGTAGTGAAAAGTGCCTCGATGATGAGGCTCCATGTGCCCTCGTTCACGCCGGGGCTGCCGTCCGCAGCGCGGGCAAGGCCGATGAGCGCGCCGGTCAGTTCGTCCTGCAAATTTGCCGTCTCGGCGCTCTTTCCGCACACACCCGCGCTGCCGGTGCAGCCCGTGCAGTGCGCCGCCTGCTCGCACTGAAAACAAAACATCTTGTTGTCCACCGAAAAAATCCTCCTCATTCTGTGGTCTTATCGATCATAGGATGACTCAAATCGTATCCAGTATTCTCCCGTCCGTCGAGATCGTCACGACCTGCCAGGGGATGAATTTACCGCTATTTTGCAGCGCGGTCTTTGCCGCGTGCTCGAGCCCGCCGCAGCACGGGACCTCCATTCGCACGACCGTCACGCTCTTGATGTCATTTTTTGCGATGATCTCGGTCAGCTTTTCGCTGTAATCCACGCTGTCGAGCTTCGGGCAGCCGACGAGCGTAATGTGGCCCTTGATGAATTTCTCGTGGAAGGCCGCGTAGGCGTACGCCGTGCAGTCCGCCGCGATGAGCAGCTTTGCGCCGGAGAAATACGGCGCGTTCACGGGCACGAGCTTGATCTGCACCGGCCACTGGGAGAGCTGGCTCTCCTGCGCAGCAGGAGCCGCCGTTTCAGATGCCGCCTTGTGCGCAAAGGTCTTGAGCTGCATGCCGACGCAGCTGTGGTGCAGTGTCATCCCCTCCTTCTGCATTCTCTTCTGCTTGTTTTCAAGCACCGCCTGCTCGTCGTAGGCCGCGGCCTCGCGCTCGACAAAGGAAATCGCGCCGGTCGGGCAGGTCGGCAGACAGTCGCCCAAGCCGTCGCAGTAGTCGTCGCGCATCAGCTGCGCCTTGCCGTTTACCATGGCGATAGCGCCCTCGTGGCACGCCGCGGCGCAGGCGCCGCAGCCGTTGCATTTATTTTGATCGATCTCAATGATTCTCCGTTTCATTGCAATACCTCCTTGCGTTTTCAAGCGTATTATAGTAGAATGCGGCCAGCAAGTCGGTTGAATTTTCAACGAAAGGCGATTTTTCATGAAAGAATTTTTTCCCATTCTCGCCGCCTCGCCGCTCTTTTCCGGCGTCACGGAGGACGAACTTGTCGCGATGCTCACCTGCCTTGCGGCGAAGACCGAGCAATTCCCCAAGGACGTGTTTCTCCTTCATCCCGGCGACACGGTCGAGGAGATCGGCATGGTGCTCTCCGGCTGCGCGCTCGTCGTGCAGGAGGATATCTGGGGCAACCGCAACATTCTCTCCCGCACCGCACCGGGGCAGACCTACGCCGCGGCCTTCGCCTGCGCGCCGAGCAGTGTCTCCAACGTGAGCGTCGTGACCGAAACGCCGACGGCGGTGCTGTTTTTGAACGTCAAGCGCCTTTTGACGGTCTGTCCCTCCGCCTGTGCGCACCATAGCCGCATCATCCGAAACCTTTTGAGCGACCTTGCAGGCAAAAACCTGCTGCTCAATGAAAAGCTCACGCACATCGCCCAGCGCACGACGCGCGCCAAGCTCATGTCCTATCTCTCCGCCGAGGCGCAGCGGCGCGGCGCGGTCGAGTTTGACATCCCGTTCTCCCGCCAGCAGCTCGCGGACTTTCTCGCCGTTGAGCGCAGCGGATTGTCGCTCGAGCTCGGAAAAATGAAAAAGGAAGGCCTGCTGGACTATCATAAAGAGCACTTTGTGCTGAACATCTGAATGAACACAAGAAAGGAGGAAACGCCGCGTTTCCTCCTTTTTCTCTTTAATTGTCCGCCGTTACGATCTGCGAGAGGTCGGCGGCGTACCCCGCCGTGTTTTCGACGTTTACCCCGTTGCCACGGAACACACAGTTATTGAAATCCAGCGTCTCCGTGCCCGGCATTGCGGCGATGCGCACGGCGGTGCCGTTGTCTTCGTACACGCTGTCGCCATAGTAGCTGCCCGAGCACGTCGCGCCGCCGCGGTTATCGAGCCACAGCCCCACGTCGTTGCCGCGAAATGTGCAGCCCGTGGCGTTGACCCAGCTGCCGAGGCCGCCGTAAGCGCCGATCTCCCAGTTTTCAAACGTGCAGCGGTGCAGGAACGCTCCCTCGGTTGTTCCCAAGCCGTTAGGCAAGCCTGCGTGTGCCATCACAGCACCATCATTCCACCAAGCGGCAAGCTGCTTTGCATCCGCAACCTCGGCTTGACGGATGGTTAAGTTTTCATATTGGATTTTGGTCATTTCTTTTCTCCCATGAACAGCAAGTGATTGGTCATACCAAGCAGTTCCGGCTTTTCGCAGATGTAGAAGTGATAGCGAAGATACTGCGTATAGTCCTCGTCGCTCATTTCGTTGATCCTTGCCGCCAAAAGCTCGCTTGCTCCGTCGGATGCAACCTCGTGTAAGATATTTATACCGCCATCTGCAAGAAGTTTTCTCGCAGCACCAACCGTATGGAACACAAACGGAAAGTCGTTGAGCTTGAATGTTTCCTTATCGTAATCACCGTTGCTGAAATAATTCACATCGTATCCGAACTCGGTAAGGAAAACAAAATCGTTGGAAATAAAAGCGAAGAAGATCTTGCCGCCGTCCTTGCAGACACGCTTTGCTTCGCTGATACATTTCTGTTTGTCCGCATCATTTTTCAAATGATAAAGCGGGCCGAACAGAAGGACAATATCAAACGACTTATCTGCATATCGAGAGAGGTCAAGGGCATTGCCTTGAACAAGATCGATTTTATCTTCGGGTGTCAGTTTCTTTTTGAATGCGGCAATATTGGCATCGGCAAGTTCAAGAGCCGAGACTTCATAACCCTTACGAGCAAAGTAGAGGCTGTATTCACCTGCACCTGCGCCAATGTCGAGTATCTTGTCGCCATCTTTCAAATATTTTTCTATGTAGTGAACGGTAGTCAAAAATTCAACTCGTGCGGCTTTGGAATGATTGAGCCTTGCATCCTCGTTGAATATATCGTAGGTTCTGTTTACACGTTCACTCTCATTTTCTATTTTTGCAAGTTGTTCAAAGTCCATTTTATTTATACCTCACGCTTTTCTCATATGAATTGATTTGCCATGTAAGACAAATCGCTCATTTTCTTGATAAATCGCTTACCCTCATCGTTTTGAAGCATGAAAGAAACGCCGCCTGCCATACCAAAAAGTTCAAACTGATTCAGCGTTTCCACATCCATTCCGAGGAACATCGTATTCCAAACGCTCAGCAAATCGCCATGTGATACTACAATGATACATTCATCATTACTTGCCATTATCTCGTCAAAAAGAGGTTTTAAGCGATTCCATTCGTCTCGTCTACTCTCAGCATCAGAAAACATCCTGTCATCGATGGTTTTCTCTTGAACCTCAATGTTCTCACGAAGCCACTGAACAGATTTGCCAACGCATTTACCTAAATTGCGCTCTCGAAGTTCCGTTCTAATGTTAGGTGTGATTCCCATATGCTTTGCGACAATTTCAGCGGTGTGCTTTGCTCGCAGAAGATCGGAAGCATACATAACAATTTTGTGACCGGATAACTGCTTCGCTAATTTCTGCCCTATTCTTTCAGCCTGTTCAATGCCTAATTCAGAAAGATCCCAATCTGTCCAAGAACCCACCATACCATTTGTGTGGTGAATTGATTGCGTGTGCTGAATAGTAATAATCTGTTTTATATTGTTATACCTCACTTTCTCTCAAAGTCCATTCTTAATCCGGTGTTTGGTATACCGAGCTTTAGTCCAAAGGCTTGTACTCAGTAACAGATTTGAGATACGCCTCTGGGTTACCATTCAAAACGAGGTCGGCATACGCTAACGGGTTATTGTAGATAAGATAGTCAAGCTCTGACCGCTGATACATATTGTCGGCAACTTCGTTTTCGACGGCGGTGCAGTTAATAGCAATCATACTGCCATCGTTAAACTTCAGCTCCACGCAACCGCTATCCATATTGAACGCACAAGACAATAACTTTTTCATCTGCCTTACCTCCATTCACGCTTATTGTGTACATATATTGTAACACGAAGATGTGTCATTTTTCAAAAATTTATCGCATTAAAGTGTAACTTTTCTATGAACCAAAGGCGATTGGGCGATTTTTCGGGGTTCAACATACTTTGCATCAAAATACACCACTATTGACTTTTCTGTTTTGTGGGTTTTCCACATAATCGCAAATAACCGTACTCAGCGGTAAACAGGGTTCATTATGGCGTGATTCGCTGTTTCATAAGGGTTTTACTACGAAAATGTCAACTATTTCACCGTTTCACTATCCCTGCCATACAGAGCGCAAAAATAGAGTATTTCGCCCCAAAAACAAACAACGGCACTCAGCCGAAGCTGAATGCCGTATGTTCGTTTGTTTCCCAATCCTGTTCGACAGATGCCGTAAAATAGCAATTTTTTAGAATTACTGTCTTACGAGCACACAGCCGAAGGCAGGTGCTTTTGCTATTCTCTTCCGCCCGACGTTTTCTTCGCGCGCTCCAGTGCGCGCCGAAGCGGCGGGAAGAGCACGAAGACGAGGACCGTATTTGACACGCAGTGGATGACGTCATACGGGATGCCCGAGACCCACCACGAAAACGCCATCTGCCATCCGCCGATAAAAAAATACGGAATGGCGCACAGCGCGCCGAAGCACAGCCCGTGCAGCCCCGCGATGGCCGCCCAGAATGCGCGGCTCTCGCTTCTGCGAAACGGCAGCGCAGCGAGCACGACGATCGGCCAGACGTAAAGATACATCAGGTTCCAAAGCCCCGCGCCGTAGAGCGCGATCTCGAGCAGGGCAAAGCCGAACGCCGGATAGAGCGCCTTCGCCCCGTACACCGCCGTGGCCAAAAGCAGCAGCAGCGTGACGGGATGCACGTTCGGGATAAGGCGCAGGCACTCCTTGCCCGCGACCATCAGCGCGCAGAAAAGCGACAGCTCCGCGATCTCGCGGATGCTGAGTCTTGCGGACTTACCAGCCGACATTCAGCACAAAGTCGTACACATCGCCGTCCGCGACGGGCTGGCTGTCCACGCCGAGCTCGGCAAACGTGCCGTTCACGCTGTAGCCCCACCACTGCTGCTCACTCTCGTCGGCGGTCTCGCCGTCCACAGTCAGCACATAGAGGCCGTACTCGCTCTCTGTGCCCTCGATGAGGTCTTCCTGCTCGAGCGCGCCGCGCAGGTACTCTTCGTCGGTGTGGATGGTGAAGGTCGTGTCATCGCCGTTCAGGTGGTCAACGTTGATGGTGATCTCCTTACCGCCCTGCTGCGTCTCCGGCTTGTTTGTCTGCCAAATGACGAGCGCGGCAGCCGCCAGCACAAGCACGATGATGAGGGCGATGACGCCTTTGTTGTTTTTCTTCTGCATTTTGCTTTCTCCTTCTCTTGCTGAAAAATGCCGCCTTTGAGCGGCAAAGCGAAGCATTCGATGCCTTTGAACGCTGCGTCGTATTTTACCGCCAAAGCGGCAAAATGTAAAGCCCCAGCCGTCGCGCCGATCCTCCGCCTTTTTTCTGCGCAAAAGGCTTTGCGCATCGCCGCGCGATGCGGTATAATAAATTTTGCGTTCCGCCCGCTTTCGGGCGGACATTGCTGATTCACTTGACCGCGCCGCTTCGGCGCCCGATATACGAAAGGAACATTTTATGGATCTCATTCAGGCCCTTGCTGCCGAGCTCGGCAAAGACCCCCGGCACGTTGAAAACGTCGTGCATCTGCTCGACGAGGGCAACACCATCCCCTTTATCGCCCGCTACCGCAAGGAGCTCCACGGTGCAATGGACGACACCTCTCTGCGCACGCTCGAAGAGCGCCTCCAATACCTCCGCGGTCTTGAAGAGCGCCGCGAAGCGGTGAAAAAGTCCATCGACGAGCAGGGCAAGCTGACCGATGAGCTCACTGCCGCCATCGACAGCGCCAAAACGCTCGCCGAGGTCGAAGACCTCTACCGCCCCTACAAGCAAAAGCGCCGCACCCGCGCCACGATGGCGAAGGAAAAGGGCCTTGAACCACTCGCCGCGCTGCTCTTCGCGCAGGAGCGAGACTGCCCACGGCCCGAGGAGGCCGCGCGCGACTTTGTCGACCCCGAAAAGGGCGTCGAGACGGTCGAGGACGCCCTGCAGGGCGCGAGCGACATCATCGCTGAGCAGATCTCTGACGACGCCGCCATCCGCAAGAGCCTTCGCGCGCTCATTTCCCGTCAGGGCCAGCTTGTGAGCAGGGCCGCGACCGAGGACGACAGCGTCTATCGCCTGTACTACGATTTTACGCAGTCCGTCGCCCGCTTGCAGGGGCATCAGGTGCTCGCCATCAACCGCGGTGAAAAAGAAGGCATTTTGAAGGTCTCCATCACGCTCGACCGCGAGCAGGCGCTCCCGCTGCTGCGCCGCGCGGTCGTGAAGCCCGGCTCCGCCGCGATGGAATTCGTCAAGTCCGCCGCCGAGGACGCTTACGACCGTCTCATCTTCCCCTCGCTCGAGCGCGAGGTGCGAAATCAGCTCACTGAGCAGGCAGACGAGGGGGCCATCGGCCAGTTTGCGCTCAACTTAAAGCCGCTTTTGATGCAGCCGCCGGTCAAGGGCAAGGTCACGATGGGCCTTGATCCCGGTTACCGCATGGGCTGCAAGGTCGCCGTCGTGGACGGCACAGGTAAGGTGCTCGATACCGCCGTGGTCTACCCGACCTACGGCGAGCGGCAGAAAAATGAAGCCATCGCCGCGCTGGCAACGCTCATCAAAAAGCACGGTGTGGAGCACATCGCCATCGGCAACGGCACGGCCAGCCGCGAGACTGAACAGATGGCCGTCGAGCTCATCCGTCAGGTGAACGAGGGCAGTGCGCACGTGAGCTACATGATCGTCTCTGAGGCGGGCGCGTCCGTGTACTCGGCGAGCAAGCTCGCCGCCGAGGAATTCCCGCAGTACGACGTGAACCTCCGCTCCGCCGTATCCATCGCGCGGAGATTACAGGACCCGCTTGCCGAGCTCGTGAAGATCGACCCCAAGGCCATCGGCGTGGGGCAGTATCAGCACGATATGCCGGAAAAGGAGCTCGATAGCGCGCTCGGCGCAGTGGTCGAAAGCTGCGTCAACGCGGTCGGTGTGGATGTGAACACGGCCTCCATGCCGCTTCTTAAGCAGGTTTCGGGTCTTAATGCGACGACGGCTAA
>OGLI01001132.1_pt1 | contig 18229 bp, 19 predicted proteins | sample 1572661 | NCBI WGS metagenome assembly OGLI01 (sample SAMEA2581901, study PRJEB24529) | metagenome | biome: Human gut stool | place: China | collected 2011 | reverse complement strand
CCGCGATTCCTCACCCGACTGAAGTCGGATGTTCCCTCGCGGCAATTCTATGGAACCTCGGGTATACGAACCGTCCGACGGCACGCGCATCGTCGCGCACGTCGTTTATGGTCTGCACACCGTCTCGATCCTGCTCGGACTGATGACGGGCGCCTCCATTGCAGGCGCCTTCATCTTTTCGTGGCCTTCCATTCTGGCAGTGATCCTGAACTACATCTTCCGCGGTGACGCGGAGGGGACGTACCTTGAAAGCCATTTTGCATGGCAGATCCGCACCTTCTGGCTGGCGGCGCTCTGGCTCGTCGTGACGGGGCTCTTCGGCTGGGTCCTGCTTTTCTTCGGGATCGGATTCTTCATCTTGATCATCGGCTTTCTCGTCCTCGGCGTCTGGATTGCGTACCGCATCGGCTACGGCTGGCTCAGGCTCGGACGTCACGAGGCGCTGCCGCTTTGAGGGCGGCACGGGAAGGACGCAAAGGAACAAAACGAAATGGCTTTGGGAGCAACCGTCTACAAGGCGACGATCGACGTCTCGGACCTGGACCGCGACAGCTACGGCAACTACGTGCTCACGATCGCACGTCATCCTTCTGAAACGGAGGAGCGCCTGATGCTCCGCGTGCTGGCGTTCTGCAGGCTGGCGGGCGAACGTCTGGAGTTCGGCCGCGGACTTTCAACGGAAGGCGAACCCGCGCTCTGGGAGATTGACGACACGGGTGCGATCGTCCAGTGGATCGAGGTGGGATGTCCCGACGTCAAGCAGGTGAGAAAGGCTGCGGGCCGCAGCGAACACGTGCAGATCGTCGCCTACGGCGAGGATCGCGTCGAACCCTGGTGGGAGGGAAACAAGGGAGACTTCGCCAAGATCGGCAAGCTCACGATCGTGAGCGTGCCCGACGATCAGGTGACGGCGCTTGCCTCGATGGCGTCGCGCAACATGAAGCTTGCGGTCACGATCCAGGACGGCATCCTCTGGATCAGCGACGATCGTGATTCACTTCAGATCGAGGTGACGGTCCTGCAGACCGAGCACGAGCGGTACTCGGACTTCTGATCCGCATCGCGCAAAAAATGGACATGATGACAAACCGTTCATCACCCTCTATGATGAAAAGCAAGGAGCAGGTGCATCGCCAGACAATCAGATCAGCTCATGAAGAGATACGGGTGCGACGCAGATCTCGATGTGGTGATGAGAGCTTGGTTCCTGCGAATCTTTCAAGATGCGACTTCGGGCCGCAGGGTTTTCTGCGTGCTTTGCTCTCATCTTTTTCATGAAAAAGAAGAAGCCGCCTGAAGGGCGGCTTCTCTCATTTGGTGCGGAGGCTGTCCGCCATGCGCCAGAAGGCGCCCTCGAGATAGAGGCGGAGCTCCTCGTCGGAGACCGTCTCGCGAAGGGCCATTCGCATGCAGAGCATCCATTCATCGCGCGCCTCGCCGTCAATGGCGAAGCTTCGATGGCTCTCCCTCAGCATGGGCATGCCGTGGCGCTCCTGATAGAGCGCGGGACCGCCGAGCCAGGTGCTGAGGAATTCGGTCATGCGCAGCTCGTACTTGGAGAGGTCCTCCGGGTAGAGGCTGCGAAGCCTCTGGGCCCCGGGAAGCGTCTTCAGAGCCTCGATGTAGGCCTTGACCAGCCGAATGACACCCTCCTCGCCGCCCAGGCGTGCGTAGAGAGAATTGAGATTCGACATGACGTCCTTTCCCCTTATGAAAAAACCTGCCAGGCGCCGATCAGCAGCATGGTCCAGCCGACGGGCAGAGAGAGCAGCCTGCGCAGCCAGCGGTTCTCCGGCGTGAAGCCGAAGCCGCAGATCCAGCAGATGCTCATGCCCATCATCATGAGGACGAACCAGCCGTGCGGCACCGACGCGCCGTCCGTGGCGACGGCGCGCGGATAGATCACGACCAGAGCCACGACGGCGGCAGCCGCGAGGATGGACAGCGTGCGGATGAATCCGTTGGCGCCGGGCGTCTTCTTGAGTTCGTCAGTGCTCATTCTTGGACAGGACGACTTCAACGACGGAAGCGAGAAGGATGGCAAAGGCCAGACCCATCACCCAGTAAAAGTAAGCCATGGTTGTTTCCTCTTTCAGTCGGGACCGGCTGGGCCGGCCCCGGTTGTCGGATGTTGCGCTCGATCAGTAGAGCGAGTGCGAGTTCTTCTCGATGTATTCGCTGTTGAGCTTGCCGCTCATGACCTTGTAGGCCCAGCCGGTGTACAGGAGCACCAGCGGGAGGAAGATCAGCGTGACGAACAGCATGATTTCAAGCGTCAGCTGCGAGCTCGTGCAGTCCCAGAGGGTGAGGCCGGCGTTGGGCATCGTCGAGGACGGCATGACGAACGGGAACATCGCGAGCAGCGGCGTCAGGATGATGCCGAGCAGCGAGGCGGCCGAGAGCACGAAGGCGAAGCCGGGCTTGTTCGCACGGACCATGACGGCGCCGCCGAGCGCACCGATCACGCCGAGAGCGGGCACGAGCCAGAGCACGGGCACGGAGGCGAAGTTGGCGAACCAGGCGCCGGCCTGGACCTCGACGGTCTTGGCGAGCGGGTTGGCCGGGCCGGCGGGGTCAAGACCGGCGACGGCGACGTAGCCGTCGATGCCTGCCCAGACCCAGAGGCCGCCGATCACGAAGAGCACGGCGGAGACGATGCCGGCGATGAAGGCGACGCTGCGGGCGCGGGCCTGCAGGGCACCTTCAGTGCGAAGCGTCAGGTAGTTGCCGCCGTGGGCCACGATCATGACGAGCGAGAGCACGCCGCAGAGCAGGCCGAACGGATTCAGCAGGCCGAAGAACGAGCCCGTGTAGATCGGACGCATCGTTTCGTCGATGTGGAACGGAACGCCCTGCAGCAGGTTGCCGAAGGCGACGATGAGGTCGGTGTTCGACACCGGCAGCTCCACCGGCAGCGACACGTCCGTGCGCCACTTCGTGGCGGCCACCTTGGAGCGGAAGTCGAAGGCGACGGGACGGAAGATGAGGGCCATCAGCAGGACGAGCATCGCCCAGTAGAAGCCGGAGAACGCCGTAGCGTACATCATCGGCCAAGCGGCGAACATGGCGCCGCCGCCGGTGATGAGCCAGACCTGGTTGCCGTCCCAGTGCGGAGCGACGGAGTTGATCATCACGCGGCGCTCGTTGTCGTCCTTGCCGAGGAACGGCAGGAGCGAGCCGACGCCCATGTCGTGGCCGTCCATGACGGCGAAGCCGACGAGCAGCACGCCGATGAAAAGCCACCAGATTACTTTGAGGATTTCATAGTCGATCATGTCAGAGCCTCGGCTTAGTTGCGTTCAAAGTGGTAGCGGCCGGTGCCGAGAGCGCTCGGGCCGCGCCTGCTGATGCGGATCATCAGCCACATCTCCACGACCAGCAGGGCGGTGTAGAGGACGCCGAAGCCCAGAAGCGAACCGGCGACGTCACCCGCGGTGAGAGCGGAGACGGAGAGATGCGTCGGAAGGACGTTGTAGATGGTCCAGGGCTGGCGGCCGTATTCGGCGACGAACCAGCCGGCTTCGCTGGCGATCCAGGGAAGCGGCAGGGCCAGCACGGCGAGGCGCAGGTACCAGGCCTTCTCGGCGATTTCATTCCTGAAGGAATAGAAGAGGCCGAGGACGAAGACGAGGGCCATGGCCAGACCGGAGCCGACCATGATGCGGAAGGACCAGAACATCGGGGTCACGGACGGAATCGTGTCGGCGGCAGCCTGCTTGATCATTTCGGGCGTGGCGGCGTTGACGTCGTTCGTGTAGCGCTTCAGGAGAAGACCGAAGCCGAGGTCGTCGCGCACGGCGAGGAACTGTTCGCGGAGCTGTTCGTTGGCGGGATCCTTGCGGAGCTGTTCAAGTACGCCGATGGCCTTCTGGCCGTTGACGATGCGCTGCTCGGCCTGGGCCGTGAGCTCCTTGATGCCCGGAATCTCGGTGGAGAGGGAGCGGGTGCCCATCAGGCCGAAGAGCCAGGGCACGTCGATCTGGGCGTGATTCGTCTGGGCGGCTTCGTCGGGGATGGCGAAGAGCGTCAGCGGAGCCGGAGCCTCATGCGTTTCCCAGATGGCTTCCATGGCGGCGATCTTGGTCGGCTGGTCCTTCGTGACGAGGTAGCCGGATTCGTCGCCCATCTGGATGGTCATCAGGGTGGCGATCATGCCGAAGACGGCGGCGAGGCGGAAGGAGGAGCGGGCGAACTGCAGGTCCTGACGGCGGAGCATGTAGTAGGCGGAGATGGCCATCACGAAGATGGCGCCCGTCATGTAGCCGCCGGCGACGGTGTGGACGAACTTGGCCTGAGCCCATTCGTTCGTGAGAACGGCCCAGAAGTCGACCATTTCCATTCGCATCGTCTGGAAGTTGAACTCAGCGCCGACGGGATTCATCATCCAGGCGTTGGCAACGAGAATCCAGAGGGCGGAGAGGTTGGAGCCCACGGCCATGAGGATCGTAGCGGCAAGATGCTTGCCCTTGGAGAGGCGGTCCCAGCCGAAGAAGAAGAGGCCGATGAAGGTGGACTCAAGGAAGAAGGCCATCAGGCCTTCGATGGCGAGCGGGGCGCCGAAGATGTCGCCCACGTAGTGGGAGTAGTAGGCCCAGTTCGTGCCGAACTGGAACTCCATGGTGATGCCGGTGGCAACGCCGAGGGCGAAGTTAATCCCGAAGAGCTTGCCCCAGAAGCGGGTCATGTCTTTGTAGATTTCCTTGCCGGTAAGGACGTACGTCACTTCCATGGCCACGAGCATGAACGAAAGTCCGAGCGTCAGGGGCACGAAGATGAAGTGGTACATCGCGGTCACCGCAAACTGAAGGCGGGACAGGTCAACAAGATCAGATGGGATCATTGAGGACTCCAGATGTTATTTGGTTGGATTGGCTTTGGCAGGTGCGTCCGCAGCGCCCAGCACGACGTTTCCGACAACGTCGGCATTCACTTCGGGACGATGCTCGGGACTGAAGAAGAAGTACCAGAGGCCGAAGATGAAGAGAAGCTTGCACGCGATCACGACTGCGATTTCGCGGCCGAGCTTCGACTTGCCAGGGGAGACGTTGTTGGTTTTCATTGCTGGGAAATACGACGGATGCACATCAACAGGTTCATGCTAAGGCCGTCCGAGCCGAAAAAACCGCAGGAACTTTCTAACAAAACTTGCAAATTGACTAAAACGACATGAGTGTGTCAGTATGGCAGTCAGTTTGACATGCGGAGTGGCAGATATGTCAGTCAGTTCTGAGTTGAAGACCGTCCTCGACGCGTTTGACGATCCGAGGCTTCTCGTGAGGGCGGACCATACGGTGGCGTATGCCAACCGCGCCTTCGTGAGGCGCTACGGGCGGCAGGATTTTGCAGGAAGGAGCTGCTATGAGCTTCTCTTCCACAAGTCGTCGTGCTGCGCCGAATGCGGCGAGCGCTGTCCGCTTGAGAGCGCGGCCGTCACGGGGGCGTCCGAGACGGTGCTGCGCAGGGAGCTCGGGCCGACGGGCGTGCGCTATCTCGAGCTCTGCAGCACGCCGCTCAAGGGGGCGGACGGAAGAGCGGTGCTCTTCATGGAGTCGATTGCGGACCGAAACGGCACCCAGGAGCCCCTGAATCTCAGGGGTGTCGTGGCCGAGTCGCCAGCCACGAAGGCCGTCCTCGAGAAGATCTCGCTCGTCACCGCGCTCGACGTGCCCGTGCTCTTCATCGGGCCTTCGGGGAGCGGCAAGCGGGAGTTCGCCCGCCTGCTTCATGAAAACTCCCGCCGCGCAGCACACTCCTTTCTCTGCGTCGACTGCAGGGGGCTGACGCCCGCAAAGCTCAGCAGGGAGCTCCAGCTCACCGCCCCCTTCGGTCTTTCCGGCGGCACGCTGTATCTGAAGGGCATCGAGGAGCTCTCGGCCGACATGCAGGGCGCCGTGCTCAGGATGCTCGAGACGGGCAGCTGGGTTGACACGGAGGGCGCGAGCTGCGAGCGAGCCGACATCCGCCTCGTCTGCGGAACGAGAAAGTCGCTGGCCGAACTGCTGGAGGCGGACGTCCTGAGGGAGGAGCTCTACTACAGGCTTTGCGTCTGCCCGATCCGGGTGCCCGGACTGGAGGAGCGTGCGGAGGACCTGCCCGAGATCGTGCGCCTCACGCTTCAGAGCCTGAAGGCGAAGGGACTCGAGCTCAGGCTTGCTCCGGGCGTCTGCGAGGCGCTTTCCCGCCGCACGTGGCGGGGTCACGTGCGCGAACTGCAGGCCGTGCTCGAGCGCGCGGCCATCTTCAGCCGCGGGGAAATCGTCGGCGTCGAGACCCTCTTCGACGACGAGCCTGTTCCTGCCGAGGGGCGGGACGCCTCCGAGGAGGCGCGCCTGCGTGCTTTAATTAGAGGCTGGAAGGGATCCAGAGCCGACCTTGCCGCGCATCTCGGCGTGAGCGAGCGCACCGTCTATCGCTGGATCGAACGTAGCCGTCAGGAGAAATGAAAGTGGGATGCCCCGAAGAACTGCTGTTTGATCTGGTCGAAGGAGAGGAGCACAGAGAGGTTGCGCTCGCAGACGGAGCCCTCAGCTATGCCGTGGCCTCATGCAGGAGCGGCCCGTGTGCGGGCACGATCGTGCTCATTCACGGCGTGGGCTCCAATGCGAGCCGCTGGGAGGAGTTTACGGAGCAGACGCCGCTGCGCGAAGGCTGGCGGATCATTCGCCTTGACCTGAGGGGACACGGTGCGAGCGAGTCCCGCGAAAAGGCGACGCTTGAGATTCATGCGGCCGACCTGATGCGGGTGCTGGACGACGCCGGCATTGAGAAGGCCGTGCTTGTCGGGCACAGCCTGGGCGCACAGATCGCCATGCGTGCCGCCGTGCTGTACCCGGACCGAATCCAGGGCATGGTGCTGATGGATCCTCTGGTGACGTCCGCCCTTACGCCCTCCGCCCTCGCGCATCGCAGGAAGTATCCGCTTCTCGTCACCGTGGAGTTCCTCGCCCGCATGCTCAATGCGCTCGGCATCCGCCGCCGCATGCCCCACTACAGCCTCAGGGCGCACGACCGCAAGGCGCGGGAGATGTTGGCCCGAGGCGGCGACGCCCTGCAGGCCTTCATCGACGAATACTCGTCCCCGCTCAAGGACCTCGGCCACATTCACACCGCCTGCTACATGCGCGACATTCTCGAAGTGGGCCGCGAAACGCCTGATCTCTCCGGCGTCGGGTTCCCCGTGCTGGTGATCGGCGCGTCGTCGGGAACCTTCACGGATGCGGGCCGCATGCAGGAATGGGTCAGGAGTCTTCGCGACGGTTCCTGGGCCGTCGTCAACTGTTTCCACTGGCCTCTGACGGAATGTCCCGAGGAGGTGAGCCGCATCATCGAGGAATGGATCGGAAGGGAGTTCCGCGGCTGAGCGGGAGCCTGTGAAGGGAAAAAGAAAAAGCCTGCGGCATTTGAGCTGCAGGCTTTTTTGATGTTCGACGCGCGGCATCTTATTTGGCGGCGGGCGCTTCCTCGTCTTCGCGGTTGATCGTGATGCGCACGATCGGCGGGGCGGCCTCGACGTCCTTTTCGGTCAGGCCCCAGAGGGCGACGAGATCAGCTTGGGACGGCGGCTCTTCGGCGCTGGCCTTGCGGGCGCGCCTGCAGACAAGGGAGGCGCGGACAAGCTTTTCGACGACGTCGAGCGAAAGGCAGTTAAGATCGGGAAATTCAACGCGGCAGTGCTCGATGTCGATGTTCTTGATCTTGTCTTTGAAATCCTTGACGACGTCTCGCTCGGCCAGATAGAGGACAAGCGACTTTTCATGGGATTCGACGGCAAAGAGCGGCCCGTCGAGTTCATAAAAGGCGAGTCCGAAGCGCATGCTTTCACGAACGCCTCGGGCAGAGCGGCGAATCATGCTGCAGACTCGCGCCATAGCAACGCGCCGGTCGTTGGGAAGGCTTTGCAGATAGCCTCCGACCGTCGTAGCGGCAGGAACCATGAATAGCTTCTCCGATGAAATTTTGTAGTAAAGACCTACAATTTTATCAAAATTTGGCCTATCTTGGCCGAAAATCGGAGCAGGAATGTGATTCCGCCTTCAACAGGCATCAACGCCAGAACGTGTAGTCGGCCTCAAAGGGGCGCGAAAGACGCTGTCCCTGCTGTGATGCGGAGCACTTGGTGAGCGGCATTCCGCCTCGGGTATTGGTGCGCTCCACATAGCGCACGCCCGCGAAGGTTCCCTTCTTCGGGGCCGAGGCCTTGAAGACGGCGTCGGTCAGATCCTCGGCGCTTCGCCTCGGTCCGTTCGTGAGGACGGACATCTTCAGGGTGGTGCCGTCGGAGGCGGTGATGCTCCAGTCGGAATTGAGCGTGCCCACCTTGGTGTTGCCGCGGTAGAGCCCTCCCGAGGGATGCGAGAAGCGCCAGTAGAAGCCCTTGGCGTCGTAGGAGCAGACGAAGTGCATGCGGCCCCTGGCCGTGCGGGTGGAGATCCTGCTGGCGGAGCTGATGGCGTCGCGCCAGTGGGAGACGCTCCTGCCGTCCTGACCGGAGACGCCCGGCGTGCCCTGGGGCAGGAGCGACGAACAACCCGCAAGCACTACGGCACAGGCGATTGCGGAAAAAGCGACAAGAGGACGTGGCGAACGGAGGGGCATGGCGGTCGAAATGCGGAGATTGCGGGCGGGTCGCCGAGGATTAGCGTGAATAGGACAGGCGTCCACGGCCGCGGGCTAATACAATCAAACATAATAATCGGATACATGAGTGTCAACCTTGGTAGAGTTAACGGGTTTTGCCGATGACTCAAAAGAGGCTTCGGACACAGGATCAGAACGGTCGCAGCTCCGCCCAGGAGATAGCGGTGCGGCCATCATTTTTACGGGGGGACTGCAGTGTTCCAAATTCGCATTCACGGCCGCGGCGGACAAGGTGTTGTTACGGCTGCGGAGATGCTGGCGCTCGCCGGCTTCATGGAGGGCCATCATGCACAGGCCTTCCCGAGCTTCGGCTCCGAACGCACGGGCGCGCCGGTTGTGGCCTTCGCCCGTCTCGCATCTTCCGAGATCCGCCTGAGGGAGCCCGTGCTCGAGCCGGACGTCGTGCTCGTGCAGGACAAGACGCTGCTCGAGAGCGTCGACGTGTTCAAGGGCCTGCGCGAGGACGGCTATGTACTCATCAATTCGAGCGAGACGCCCGAGGCTCTCGGACTTGAGGATCTGAAGAAGCGTCTGCCTGAGGGGCACTTCCTCTGCGTGCCGGCCACGGCCTATGCTCTTGAAAAGATCGGCCGCCCCCTGCCCGGCGCCGCAATGCTCGCGGGCATGGCCGCCATGACGGGCAGCATGAAGCTCGAAAGCGTCATCGCCGCCTACAACGAAAAGTTCTCGGGCCGTGTCGCCCAGGCCAACGCCGAAGTCGCGAAGCTGGCCTTTGATTCGGTCAAGTCGATGCTCGGAGGTGTTCATGCTTAAGCAGTTGGAAGGCAGCCAGGGCGTTGCCCAGGCCGTGGCGCTCTGCCGCCCCGAAGTCGTCTGCGCGTACCCGATCTCGCCGCAGACCCACATCGTCGAGGCCCTTGGCGCGCTCTGCCGCAAGGGCGTCCTCAAGGATTGCGAGTACATCAACGTCGAGAGCGAGTTCGCGGCCATGTCCGTTGCCATCGGCGCATCGGTTGCCGGCGCCCGCGCCTATACGGCCACCGCCTCCCAGGGCCTGCTCTTCATGGTCGAGGCGGTCTACAACGCGTCCGGTCTCGGACTCCCGATCGTCATGACGGTCGCCAACCGTGCGATCGGCGCACCGATCAACATCTGGAACGACCATTCGGACTCCATGAGCCAGCGCGACAGCGGCTGGATCCAGCTCTTTGCGGAGACCAATCAGGAGGCCGTCGACCTGCACATCCAGGCCTTCCGCATCGCGGAGGAGCTCTCGCTGCCCGTCATGGTCTGCATGGACGGCTTCGTGCTCACCCACGCCTTCGAGCGCATGGACATTCCCTCCCAGGAGGACGTCGACGCGTTCCTGCCGCCCTATGAGCCGCGTCAGGTGCTCGATCCCGATCATCCGTACTCGATCGGCGCCATGGTCGGCCCCGAGGCCTTCACGGAAGTCCGCTGGCTTGCCCACAAGCGCATGCTCGATGCGCTGCCTGCCATTGAAAAGGCGTCTGCGGACTTCGCAGAGCGCTTCGGCCGCAAGTCGGGCGGTCTGCTCGACACCTATCGCATGGAGGATGCGGAGGTCTGCGTGCTTGCCATGGGCTCCATCCTCGGCACGATCAAGGACACGGTGGACGAAATGCGCGAGGCGGGCGTCAGGATCGGCGTGCTCTGCCTCAAGAGCTATCGTCCGTTCCCCGACGAAGCCCTTCGCGAGGCCGTCAAGTCCGTCAAGACGCTCGTCGTGCTCGAACGCATGGTGAGCGCAGGCAGCGGCGGCGCGCTCTATCTCGACGTGTTCAAGGCCGTCCGCAGGGAGCCCGTGGAGCTTCGCAGCGTCATTGCCGGCCTTGGCGGCCGCGCGGTCACGAAGGCGAGCCTGCGCGCGGTGTTCGAGTCCGCCTGCAACGGTACGCTCCCCGACGAAACGGTGTTTCTCGACCTTGACAGGACGCTTGTCGAGCATCAGCTGGCCCGCGAGGCCGAACAGCGCCACACCGGCCCCGTGGCCGAATCGTTGAACCGTGAAGTGAATGAAAGAAAGATTCTTCAGGGCGAGGAGATTTAAAGAATGAGCGAGGTCGTACATTTCTATCAAACGGGAACCTTCACCGTAGGCAACCGTCTTGTCACGCCTGAAGAGCGTGCGGGGCAGGCCTCCATGGAGCGCACCAATGCGCTCACGTCCGGTCACCGCGCCTGTCAGGGCTGCGGCGAGGCGCTCGGCGCCCGCTACGCGGTTGATGCGGCGATGCGCGCCGTGAACGGCCGTTTGGCCGCGGCCAACGCCACGGGCTGCCTTGAAGTCTTCTCGACGCCCTATCCTGAAACGAGCTGGCAGCTGCCCTGGTTCCACTCCCTCTTCGGCAACACTGCGGCGGTGGCGACCGGCATGGCCGCCGCCTTCAAGGTGAAGGCGAAGAAGTCGGGCGGCGCTGAAACCCGCGTGATCGCCATGGGCGGCGACGGCGGCACGACCGACATCGGGTTCGGCTGCCTCTCCGGCATGTTCGAACGCAACGATGACGTGCTCTACATCTGCTACGACAACGAGGCCTACATGAACACGGGCGTGCAGCGCTCGTCCGCCACGCCTCCCGCCGCCCGCACGGCGACGACCCAGGTCGCGGGCGACGAACCCGGCAACGCCTGGGGCCAGGGCAAGGACGTGCCGCTCATCGCAATGGCGCACGGCATTCCCTACGTCGCGACGGCGACCGTGGCCGATCTTCGCGATCTTGAGCGCAAGGTGACGAAGGCCATGAGCGTGCGCGGTGCCCGCTACATCCACATTCTCGTGCCTTGCCCGCTCGGCTGGGGACACGGTTCCGGCCTGACGGTTCAGATGGCCCGCATGGCTCAGCAGACCGGCATCTTCCCCGTTTTCGAGGCTGAATACGGTGAAGTCACCGGCGTGAGCAAGATCCGCCGCAAGATTCCCGTCGAGCAGTATCTGAAGCCGCAGAAGCGCTTCGCCCACCTGTTCGGCAAGAACGCGGACCTCACCGTCATCGCCCGCATTCAGGCCATGGCGGACCGCAATATCAAGGACTACGGCCTGATCGACGAGGAAGAGGTCGAAACGCATCCGACGGCGGTTCAGGGTGATGAGCGTGCTCATCACTTTTGATAGAGAAGATTAGGAGATATCTGTGAGCAGCAAACCCTTTGCCATTACGCTCGATGTCGGCACGTCGCTGGCCAACCGCACCGGAAGCTGGCGCACGCTGCGCCCGGTCTATGTGAACCGCCTCCCTCCGTGCAATGCCAAGTGTCCCGCCGGCGAGCAGTGCCAGGCATGGCTCTACCATGCTGAAAGCGGCGACTACCGTCACGCCTGGGAGAAGATCGTCGAGGACAATCCCTTCCCCGCCTGCATGGGCCGCGTGTGCTACCACACGTGCGAGTCCGCCTGCAATCGCGGCGAGCTCGACGAGTCCGTCGGCATCAACGCCGTCGAACGCTTTCTCGGCGACCATGCGCTTGAAAACGGTTGGTCGTTCAAGAAGCCCGAGACGAAGAGCGGCAAGCGCGTTCTTGTCGTGGGCGCAGGTCCTGCAGGCCTTTCCGCCGCCTACCATCTCGCCCGCATGGGTCATGAGGTCTGCGTGCGCGACGGCGCCAAGGCCGCAGGCGGCATGATGCGCTACGGCATTCCGAAGTACCGTCTGCCCCGTGAGGTTCTTGACAAGGAGATCGCGCGCATCGCCGAGCTTGGCGTGAAGTTCGAGCTCTCCCGCGAGGTGACCGATCTGGCCGCCGAAATGAAGGAAGGCGGCTTTGACGCCGTGTTCCTCGGCGTTGGCGCAAGCCTTGCCCGCCGAGCCTACATTCCCGCCGGCGACGCCGCGCACGTGCTTGACGCCGTTACGGTGCTCCGCTCCATGGAAGGCGAGGAGCAGCCGCTTCTGGGCCGCCGCGTGGTGGTCTACGGCGGCGGCAACACCGCCATCGACGTGGCCCGCACCGCAAAGCGCCTTGGCGCCGAGCCGCTGGTCGTTTACCGCCGCACCCGCGAGCGCGCTCCCGCCCATCAGTTCGAGATCGAGGAGGCCATCGAGGAAGGCGTGCACATGAAGTGGCTCTCCACCATTGCGCATGCCGACGAAGGCGAGATCCGCATCGAGAAGATGAAGCTTGACGAGAGCGGCCGTCCCGTCCCGACGGGTGAGTTCGAGACGGTGAGCGCCGACAGCGTCGTGCTCGCCCTCGGTCAGGAGACGAACCTGAAGTTCCTCGAAGGCATCGACGACCTTCAGATGGAGAACGGCAGCGTCGTGGTCGACGGTTCGATGATGACGGGCTGTCCCGGCATCTTCGCCGGCGGCGACATGGTGCCGGGCGAGCGCAACGTGACCGTGGCGATCGGCCATGGCAAGCGAGCCGCCCGCTCGATCGATGCCTGGCTTGCCGGTCGTCCGATGCCTGCCGCCGAAGAACGCCAGCCCGCGACCTTCGGCCGTCTCAACACGTGGTACTACGCGGATGCGCCCAAGTCCGTGCGTCCCCAGCTTGACCTCGTTCGCCGTCAGACGACGTTCGACGAGGTGGTCCAGGGGCTCACCGAGCAGACTGCGCTCTTCGAGGCCCGCCGCTGCATGTCCTGCGGCAACTGCTTCGAGTGCGACAACTGCTACGGCGTCTGTCCTGACAATGCCATCATCAAGCTCGGTCCCGGCAAGAAGTTCCGCATCAACTACGAGTACTGCAAGGGCTGCGGCATCTGCGCCAACGAGTGTCCCTGCGGCGCGATCGACATGGTGCCCGAGTCCATCTGATGCACCTGATGCCGTCCGGTCAAGAGACCGGACGGGCCGTAAAAAATGAAGGAAGCACCGTTTTCCAACGGTGCTTCTTTCGTTATGGGCTGTAGGGGCCGTTGACCTTCAATCGCCGCCGACGTTCGTCTTCAATGTCAGAGCGAGCGCGCAGGCGATGAGTAGAACGGTGGCAAGGTAGGGCGCGCCTGCAAGGACGGGATGCATGTGGTGGTCCGCCGTGATCATGAGCAGAGGAGTGCCGATGAGCGGCGAGATGGCGCCCGTGAAGCTGTTGAGCGAGCTGACCGCTCCCATGTTGACGCCCTGTGTGCTTGCTTCGCAGCGCCTGCTGATGAGGCCCTGAATGGTCGGCCCCACGATGCCCATGACGGCGAAGAGGCAGACCATGGCGAGACTCACCGCGCCCGACGGCGAAAGCGCGATGACGAGCATGGAGGAAAGGCCGATGAGGAGGCCCGTCACGATGATGCGTCCCGGCGCGAGCTTCTGGACGAGACGCGGCAGGATGAAGCCCTGCGTGAGGCTGATCGAGAGGCCGAGCGCAAAGATCGACATGCCGATCATGAGCGGCGTCCAGGCGTAGCGGTATTCCGTGTAGAGCGCCCAGGTGCACTGCATCAGGCTCTGTGCAAGCGTGAAGAGTGTGATGACGACGAGCAGCGGGCGAAGACTGAGGTTGCCTGCCAGGCTCCAGATGGCGGAGAACGGGTTGAGGCGTCCGAGGGAGAGCGGAGCCGTCGACCTGACCCTGAGGCTCTCGGGAAGGATGAAGAAGCCGTAGAGGAAGTTGAGGGCGCAGATGGCGCTTGCGACGAAGAACGGAATTTTGGGATCGGTCTGGCCGAGCACGCCGCCCACGGCGGGGCCGAGCACGAAGGCAATCCCGAAGATTGCGCCGATCTTGCCGAAGGAGGCGATGCGCTGGTGAGAGGGCGTCACGTCGGCGATGTAGGCCTGCGCCACCACGATGTTGGAACTCATCATGCCGCCGACAAGTCTCGAGAGCAGGATGAAGGGCAGGGACTGGCTGACGGCGGGCACGATCATCATGATCGAAAGGCCGAGAATGCCCGTAAGCAGCACGGGACGCCGTCCGATGCGGTCAGAAAGGGCGCCGAGGATGGGCGCGAAGAAGAACTGCATCAGGCCGTAGCTCACCATGATTGCGCCGTACCAGCTGGTCTGCAGGTCGCGCGTGTCAGCGAGCGATCCGATGAGCCTCGGAAGAACAGGAACAATGAGCCCGATGCCCAGTGCGTCGAGGAAGACGCAGGCAAGAACAAACCCAATTGCAGGCTTTCTCATCATGGGACAGGGGCGCGGAAAGAAGCTGACGAAGATCCAATATTACCGCGAGTCGCAGGGCGGCGCGGAAGGGGCCGAAGGGCTGCCGCAGGCCGGAGAGGCCGGGCTGAGCCTAGGCGGAACCCACCCAGTCGCTTTGATGCGAATCAACAGTTGTAAATCTGATTGACATTTTGGTGGCTGTGAAGCTTGGAAGAAGAGGGTGTTGGAGGTGAAGTTTTTGGTAATGTAAACAAATGCGTACGAATGCCGCCGAGGCTTGGTCGCCGAAGGCAGAAAAAGGCCGTACGAAAGAAGAATGTCACCTGGAGTACAACAATGAAGCGAGTCTTCAATTTTGCGATGCCGTTCCTGCAGGCATCGCTTGTCAAGCAGATTTTGGTCGGTCTGGTACTTGGCATTGCGCTTGCCTATGCGGCTCCCGCCGCAGCCGTCAGCTGCGGCTTCCTCGGCACCGTCTTTGTGACGGCTCTTAAGGCCGTCGCCCCGATTCTGGTGTTCGTGCTCGTGATGAGTTCGATTGCGAACCAGAACCTGTCCGGCGAAAACCTCCACATCAAGCCGATCATCGTCCTCTATCTGATAGGCACCTTCTCCGCCGCCATCGTTGCGGTCGTGGCGAGCTTCATGTTCCCCACGAAGCTCATCCTGACGGCGACCGACGCTGTGGCCACCACCCCCGGCGGCATCGGCGAGGTGCTCGGCAACGTGATTCTCAACGTCGTTGACAATCCCGTCCACGCCATCTCGTCCGGCAACTACATCGGCATTCTCGCCTGGGCCATCGCCATGGGCGTCGTGCTGCGCCATGGCACCGTCGCCACGCGCGAAGTGCTCAATGACGCCGCCAAGGGCGTCGAGTTCGTGGTCCGCCTCGTGATCCGCTTCGCCCCCGTCGGCATCTTCGGCCTCGTTGCGAACACCTTCGCCACGACCGGCGCCGAAGTCTTCATCGGCTACATCCAGCTTCTCGTGGTGCTTCTCGGCTCCATGTTCTTCGTGGCTCTTGTCATCAATCCGTTCCTCGTCTGGTTCTGCACCCACAAGAATCCGTTCCCCGTGACGCTGATGACGCTCCGCGAATCCGGCGTGGCCGCCTTCTTCACCCGCTCGTCCGCCGCGAACATTCCGGTCAATCTGGAAATCTGCCGTCGCCTCGGCCTGCCTGAATCCACTTACTCCATTTCGATTCCCGTGGGTGCCACGATCAACATGGCCGGCGCCGCCATCACGATCACCGTGCTGACGCTTTCCGCCGCCTATTCGCTCAACATTCCCGTTGACCTCGGCACGGCCGTGTTCCTCTCCTTCGTGGCCTCGATCTGCGCCTGCGGCGCCTCCGGCGTGCCGGGCGGCTCCCTGATGCTCATCCCGCTTGCCTGCGGTCTCTTCGGCATCGATCAGAACACCGCCATGCAGGTGGTCGCCGTTGGCTTCATCATCGGCGTGCTCCAGGACTCCTGCGAAACGGCCCTGAACTCCTCGAGCGACGCGCTCTTCACGATCGCCGCCTGCCAGCGCGCCGAGCGTCTGGAACGCGGGGAGTAATCCTTCCGAAATGCAGGGACGGACTTGCGCCGCCCTGCTGATTTAAAATTGCCGAAGTTTGACTTCGGCAATTTTTTTGACTTCATCCGACGATATGCGACGTTTCAATACCCCGATCGAGGTGCTAAATCAGGTTTTCGGCTACGAGTCCTTCAGGGGCTTTCAGGAGGAGGTGGTTGAAACCGTCGTGTCGGGCAGGGACGCTCTGGTGCTGATGCCGACAGGCGGTGGCAAGAGCCTCTGTTATCAGATTCCCGCGCTGCTGCGCGACGGCGTGGCCGTCGTGGTCTCCCCCCTGATCGCCCTCATGCAGGATCAGGTCGATGCGCTGGACGAAGTCGGCGTGAAGGCGGCCTATCTCAACTCGTCTCTCACGCCCGAGGAGGCCTCCAGAGTGAAGGACGAGCTTCTGTCGGGCAGGCTGGATCTGCTCTACGTGGCGCCCGAGCGCCTGATGATGAGTTCTATGCTCTCGTTGCTCGACAGGGTCAACGTCTCGCTCTTCGCCATTGACGAGGCGCACTGCGTGAGCGTCTGGGGACATGACTTCCGTCCCGAGTACGGAGAGCTGGAGCTGCTGAGGACCCGCTATCCTCAGGTTCCCCGCATTGCGCTCACGGCCACGGCCGACGAGAAGACGAGGGCGGAGATCGTCGGAAAGCTTCTCAACGACGCCAGGGAGTTCGTGGCGAGCTTTGACAGGCCGAACATCTTCTACCGCATCGTCGACAAGCGCAACATCAAGGAGCAGCTCCTCAACTTCATCAAGTACGAGCATTCGGGTGACAGCGGCATCGTCTACTGCCTGGCCCGCCGCACGACCGAGGAGATTGCGCAGTACCTCTCGGGCTGCGGTATCGAGGCGCTGCCCTATCATGCGGGCCTTCCCGCAGAGGAGAGGGCTCGCAATCAGGCAAGGTTCCTGCGTGAGGACGGCATCGTGATGGTGGCGACCATCGCCTTCGGCATGGGCATCGACAAGCCGAACGTGCGCTTCGTGGCGCACGTGGACATGCCCAAGTCGATCGAAGGCTACTTTCAGGAAACGGGGCGCGCGGGACGCGACGGCGAGCCCGCCGACGCCTGGATGGCCTACGGCCTCAACGACGTCGTCAACCAGCGCTTCTTCATCGATGCGAGTGATGCGGACGAGATGCACAAGCAGCTCTGTACGCAGAAGCTCGATGCCATGCTCGGTCTGGCCGAGGCGCCCGACTGTCGAAGGCAGAGGCTTCTGGCCTACTTCGGCGAAAAGTCCGAGCCCTGCGGTCACTGCGACAACTGCCTCGAGCCGCCCGACCTCCTCGACATGACGGTGCCCGCCAAAAAGTTCATCTCCTGCATCTACCGCATTCGCGAGGCGAGCGGCGTCTGCTTCGGCGCTCAGCACGTCATCGACGTGCTGATGGGCAACATGACGGACCGCGTGGCTCGCTTTTCCCACGACAAGCTCTCGACCTGGAGCATCGGACAGGACCTGTCGGCGGCCGAGTGGCGGATTCTGCTTCGCCAGCTTGTCGCACGCCATGTCGTCTGGGTGGATCCGACGGCGCGCAATGCGCTGAGCCTTGGAGAGGCTGCCCGCGACCTGCTGCGGGGCAACATGAAGATCAGCGTGAGAAAGCGTGTGGCGGAAACGCGCAGGAAGCGCCGCGAGCATTCGCAGACGGAGGCCCTGCTGCAGGAGTTCTCCAAGCGTGACAGAAGCCTCTACGAAGCGCTGCGCCAGTGGAGGAGTGATGAGGCGAAGAGCCTCGGCAAGCCTCCCTACGTCATCTTCAAGGATGCGACCCTGCTGGAGATAGTGCGCGAGCGCCCGACGTCCCCTGAGGCCCTGAGACGCATCTCAGGTGTTGGCGAGAAGAAGCTCGTCAACTACGGCGACGCCGTGCTCGACATCGTGGCGGCGGAAAGCTGAGCCGACGGGGATCCGCATGAAAATCGGGTAGGAGCCCGTGGATTATTTCCACGGGCGTCCTCCCACACCACGTGGC
>OGLI01001119.1_pt1 | contig 18389 bp, 15 predicted proteins | sample 1572661 | NCBI WGS metagenome assembly OGLI01 (sample SAMEA2581901, study PRJEB24529) | metagenome | biome: Human gut stool | place: China | collected 2011 | reverse complement strand
GCGAAGAACCGTCATGGCGAGACCAGCACCGTGCCGCTGGGCTGGGACGGTGCCCACACCCGCTTTATGGATGTGGACTTCAAACGCTGATGAATCGGGAAGAAATCATCGCCCGGGTGCGGGAGTTCTGCACCCGGGAAGGGCTGCTGACTCCGGGCACACCGCTGCGCCTTGCGGCAGCGGTGTCCGGCGGGGCCGACAGCATGGCGCTGCTGGGCATTCTGCGTGCGCTGCAGCCGGAGTTCGGCTATGAGCTTTCGGTCTGCCATGTGAACCACGGCCTGCGGGGCGCGGCTGCCGACCGGGACGAAGCCTTTGTCCGCGCCGAGTGCGCCCGGCTGGGCGTGCCGCTGCGGGTATTCCGCGCGTCAGAACTGGCCGAAGAGGTTGGCTGTCCACCGGAACATGCCGGCGAGGACTGGGCGCGCCGCCTGCGGTACGCCTGCTTTGCGCGGCTGTGCAAAGAGGGGATAGACCGGGTCGCAACCGCCCATACTGCAAAGGACCAGGCGGAGACGCTGCTGCTGCGGCTGGCCCGGGGCACCGGGCTGCACGGCGCGGGCGGCATCCGCCCCCGGCGGGGCGTCTATCTGCGTCCACTGCTGGAACTGACCCGGCAGGATACCGAGCAGTTCTGCCGGAAGACCGGGCAGTGCTGGGTGACGGACGAGACCAACGCCACCGATGCCTATGCCCGCAACCGGGTGCGCCGTGCGGCGCTGCCTGCACTGCAGAGCACCAACGGCGCAGCGGCGGAAAATCTTGCCCGCTTCTGCGAGAAGGCAGCCCGCGCGGATGCCTATTTTGCCCGGAAGGCCGAAGAGCTGCTTTCTGCTGCACGTCTGGATGCGGCACAGGCTGCCATCAAAAGCCCGGAAGCCTGCACGGTGTGGCGGCTTGGCCCGCTTTCCGATGCGGATGCGCTTGTTTTGGAAGCAACCATGCATTCGCTGACGGCTCCCGTGCGTGACGCAGAGGAAAAATATGTGCAGCTGCTGTGCGGCCTTGTGCGGCGCGGCAGCGGTGCGGTACAGCTGACTGACCGGGTGCGCTTTTGTGCCGGAGACGGATGCTTCTGGCAGGAGATTGTGCCGGAACGGCCCCGGCAGCAGGAAGACAAACGGCCGGAAAGCCAGCCCTTTCAGCCGGAAAAACAGGCAGAATACTGCCTTGCGGGCGGCTGGAAGGTGACTGCAGGGCTTTTTACGGCTGATTTTGAAGAAAAAATACAAGTCGTTCATAAAAAAGACTTAAAAAATCAGGCGGATTATGCTAGAATAACTACGTTGTATGCTGGTCTTGTTCTGCGCACCCGCCAGCCGGGGGATGTTTACCGCCCCGCCGGGCGAGCGGTGCACAACCGCCTGCGCAAATGGATGAACGAAGCGGACATCCCGGCGCAGCAGCGGGACACGCTGCCGCTGCTGGCAGCAGGCAGCGAGGTGCTTTGGGTGTGCGGCAGCGGCTTTGCCGAGGGCCTTGCACCGGATGAGACCACGACGCAGATCCTGCAGATGGAACAGGAAACTTGAAGGGATAAAAAGGAGAAACATCATGAGCATGAATGATGACATCAAGACCGTTCTGGTCTCGGAAGAACAGCTGAAAGCCAAGGTTGCGGAGCTGGGTGCACGCATCAGCAAGGACTACGAGGGCAAAAACCTCGTGCTGGTGTCCATCCTGAAGGGATCGGTGGTCTTTATGGCCGACCTGATGCGGGCAGTGACCATCCCCTGCAGCATCGACTTCATGGTGGTGTCCAGCTACGGCGGCAGCAACACCGTGACCAGCGGTCTGGTCAAGATCATCAAGGATCTGGACGGTGACCTGTCCGGCAAGGATGTGCTGATCGTGGAGGACATCCTCGACACCGGTGTCACCCTGTCCAAGCTGGTGCCCATGCTCAAGATGCGCAACCCCAACTCGGTCAAGATCTGCACCATCCTCGACAAGCCCAGCCGCCGCAAGGCCGACATTCAGCCCGATTACGAGGGCTTCCAGGTGCCGGACGAGTTCGTGGTGGGCTATGGCCTGGACTACGACGAAAAGTACCGCAACCTGCCCTATGTGGGCGTGCTCAAGCCCGAGATCTACACGAAGTAAGTCCCGGATCAAATTCACCCTGAACTGGAGTTGATTTTTTTGCAACCGAAGAAACCTCGTTTCAACCCGCTGATCCTGGCACTGGCACTGGCTGCCGTGCTCATGGTATGGAGCGTGCTGGGCGGCGGCAGCAGCAGCGGCGGCTCGTCCTCCATGGTTTACTCCACGGCGGTGCAGTATTTTGAAAACCTGCAGGTCACCAAGTTCACGCTGGACCTGAACACCGGTGTGCTCACCATGACCCTCAAGGAGGGCAAGCTGGCCCTGCCCGACCCGTCGTCCGTGAGCACGGTGCAGTCCACCGGCGGGCTGCTGTCCGGTATACTGTCCTCTTCCTCCTCCGGCTCCACCGGGGCCGAGAAGAACAGCGACGGCACCGTGACCGTGCGCTACAAGCTGCCCTATGCCTCCATGTTCGTCAAGAATGTGGACAGCTACATTGCAGCCTACGACGAAGCAAACCCCGATGCCCCGATGGAGTATGATTATACCCCGCTCAAGGAGAGCATCCCCTGGATGGAGATCCTGTTCTATCTGGCCATGCTGGGCTGCACCGGTTTCCTGCTGTTCTCCATGATGCGCGGCGGCGGTGCCGGCGGCGGCATCATGAACGTGGGCAAGGCCCGCGTGAAGGATGAGCGCGAGAACAAAAAGACCGCTACCTTTGCCGACGTTGCCGGTGAGGACGAAGAAAAAGAGGAACTCAAGGAAGTGGTGGAGTTCCTCAAGAGCCCGGACAAGTTCAATACGCTGGGTGCCCGCATCCCCCACGGCGTGCTGCTGGTGGGCCCTCCGGGTACCGGCAAGACCCTGCTGGCCCGTGCCTGTGCCGGTGAGGCAGGGGTGCCGTTCTATTCCATTTCCGGCTCCGACTTTGTGGAAATGTACGTCGGCGTGGGCGCATCCCGCGTGCGTGACCTGTTCGACAAGGCAAAAAAGACGATGCCATGCATCATTTTCATTGATGAGATCGACGCAGTGGGCCGTCAGCGCGGTGCCGGTCTGGGCGGCGGCCACGACGAGCGCGAGCAGACTTTGAACCAGCTGCTGGTGGAGATGGACGGCTTTGAGGCCAACGACGGCATCATCGTGATGGCTGCCACCAACCGTGCCGACATTCTGGACAAGGCGCTGCTGCGTCCCGGCCGTTTTGACCGTCAGGTCTTTGTGGGCCTGCCGGACGTCAAGGGCCGCGAAGAGATCCTGAAGGTGCACACCAAGAATAAGCCGCTGGCTCCGGATGTGTCGCTGAAGGTCATCGCTCAGCGCACCGCCGGTTTTGCCGGTGCAGACCTGGAGAACCTGGTCAATGAGGCTGCCCTGCTGGCAGCCCGCCGCAACCGCAAGGCCATTACCATGGAGGACATCGAAGAGGCTTCCATGAAGGTCATGGCCGGCCCGGAGAAGAAGAGCCGTGTGGTGACCCCCGAGGAAAAAAAGCTCACCGCTTACCACGAGGCAGGCCACGCTGTGGCAGGCTTCTACTGCAAGCATCACCCCCGCGTGCATGAGATCACCATCATCCCCCGCGGTCAGGCCGGCGGCTACACCATGTACCTGCCCGAAAAGGATCGCAGCTATGTGACCAAGGGCGAGATGTTCGAGGACATCGTGTCCAGCCTGGGCGGCCGCGTGGCCGAGCAGCTGATTTTGGAGGACATCTCCACCGGTGCCTCCAACGACCTGCAGCAGGCCACCAACATCGCCCGCCAGATGATCACCAAGTACGGTTTCTCCGAGCGGCTTGGCCCGGTGGTCTACGGCACCTCGCAGGAGGAGACCTTCCTGGGCCGCGACTTCGGCCAGGGCAAGGGCTACAGCGAGACAACCGCCGCCGAGATCGACAGCGAGATGCGCGATATCATCGACGAGGCCTACGAGACCTGCCGCCGCACCCTGACCGAGCACATCGACCAGCTGCATGCACTGGCACAGGCCCTGATGGAGCGTGAAAAGCTCAACGAGAAGGAGTTCAATACCGTGATGGCGGGCGGCAAGCTGTCCCCGCGTGACGGGGACGAACCCAAAGCGGAGGCAGCGGCCCCCGTGGAGACGGCCCCGGTGGAGCCTGCTGAGCCGGCCGAACCGGCAGAACCTGCCGAGCAGGCCGAGAATGCCCAGCTCGGCGAAGCATTCATCCCGGAGCAGGATGCTCCGACGAGCGAAGAATAAACCACGAAGGGAGCGAGTGTTGTGGAGGAAAATTTTGATCCGGTCGCACGGACAAGAGCGAATTACTACACTCCCGGCAGCCCGGTGCAGTTCGTCTGCGTGGAGCTGCTCAAGGGCGAGGCCAGCGGCGACCATGCGGTCTGCCTGACCTTTAAGAACATTTCCCGCGTGACCCTGACCGCACTGGAGATCCATTTCAAGTGCAAGGGCGTGGATGGCGTTATCCTCTGTGAGGACCAGTTCGAGTACCGCGACATCGAGGTCAAGCCCGGCGAGAGCTTCGGCATGGACGATGCGGTGTTCGTGACCCAGAAGGCCATCACCAGCGTGGATGTGTCTCTCCGAAATGTTTACAGCGGCAAAAAGGTCGTGCATCTGGACGCCATCAAGCGCGTCCGCCTGCCCGCCCCGCGCCGCCTGAGCCCGGAGCTGCAAAAGGCGCTGGAAGCCCGGATGAACCGTCAGGGCCTCAAGTATATGCCCCAGGTCTTCGAGAACGGCTGGTACTGCGCCTGCGGTTCCTTCCACCCGAAGGAAGAAGACACCGTTTACTGCACGGAGTGCGGCTGCGACCGCATCCTGCTGCAAAACGCACTGAACACCCTGCTGCAGCCGGAAAAGAAGGAGCCTGTGCCCGCTGCCGAGCCGGTGCGGCCTGTGCAGACGGAGCCGGACGAGCGCACCCGCGTTGTGGGCGCTGCCCCGGTCCCGCCGGAAGAGCCGACCCGCATCGTGGGCAGTGTGCCGCCCCGGACAGAACCGGATGCGGAGGCCACCCGCGTGATGCCGCCGCGCACGACCCTGCGGCCTTCGGCTGAGGAAGTGGACAGGCCCGCTTCCTTTGCGCCGCCGCTGGAGACCGCGCCGGATGCAGAGAGCACCCGTGTGCTGGATGCTTCCACCCGTGCGGCATTTCCCGGCAAAACCAGCCCGGCCCATGCGGACGACGAGGGAACCCGCGTCATCCCGGCCAGAGGGCGGGAGACCGTTCGCCCGGCCGAGCCGGAGGACACCGAAGAGGAAGAGCAGACCGAAGCCCACGACGGCGTGGCCGAAACGCTCATCCGCTGGGTGCCGCCGCTCACGGCCATCATCTGCGCCGGCATCGCGCTGTGGGGCTTTGTGTACTATCAGTTCATGATGTAAAAAACGAACGGAGGAGGCCCAACGCTTCCTCCGTTTTTGGTTTTCTCAAGGGAGGATACTATGCCAGACGAAACACTGCAAGTGGCATTTGAGATCAAAACAGCCTGCGACGAGATCAGCCGCAAGCTGCTGCGCTGGCACTGGGAGCGAAAGCCCGGTGCCCACAGCCTGAACGCCCTGCTGGAACACATCGCCCAGCGCCAGCAGGAGAGCCCGGAGTATTACGAGCGGATGCCCGACCTTTCGGGCAGGACGAGCTGGAGCCAGTTGGACACCACCCTGTGTATGCGGGTGCTGCTGGATCCCGAAAAGGACGCCTCCCATCCGCTGGACCTGCTGGGCAATACCGAACATCCCGGTGCTGCCCGCCGCGCCTGCAATGCGGTGCGCACGACCCGCAACGAGGCCGCACACGCATCGGACCGCACCGCTGGGACCCAGGCGGCCATCCTCTTCAACGAAGCCGTGGAGGCGCTGGAAGAGGGCTATGCGGGCACAGCTCTGCGCACCGGTGAGCTGGAGCAGTATTACCGGCAGGCGGAGGCATTTCTGGACCGCTGCGGGGCAAGAAAGCCTGTCGCCAGGGCATCGCAGCCGGAGGAACAGGAGACGCGCAGCACCGGAAAAACCCGGAACGCCAGCCAGCGGAACGGGTCAGGTTCGGGCACTGCGGCCAACCGCAGACCGCGTTCTGGCAGCGCGGGCCGCACTTCGGGCAGCCGGAACGGCACGGCCCGCAAAAACACGACGAATCGCAAACAGGGGGGCGGCAGACGCAGCCGGACGCCCCGCACGAATTACGCGGTGCTGGGCCTGCTGCTGGCTATGCTGGTGCTGGGCCTGCTCTTCCGCTGGATGGGGATGGGAAAATGAAACAAAAACTGATCTTTCTGGATATCGACGGCACCCTGCTGCCGCCGGGTGAGATGATCGTGCCGGACAGTGCGGTGGAGGCTCTCCGCCGTGCCCGCGCCAACGGGCACAAGCTCTTTCTCTGCACCGGGCGGAACCTCCGGATGACCGCACCGCTCTTCCACTACGGGTTCGACGGCTTCGTCTGCTCGGCAGGCGGCTATGTGGGCTGTGAGGGAAAGGTCCTGGTGGACCTCCCCATGGAGCCGGAGCAGGTGCGCGGCCTGCGGGCGGCGCTGCAAGCATGCGGGGCCGAGTGCACACTGGAAGTGCGGGACGATACGTATGGCGGCATCAAAATGATCGAGCGGTTCGCCAACCTCTTTCCCAAAAAGCCGGGCCGGACCAACAGCGAGGCCGAGCGCTGGCGGAAGATGATGGAGTTCGGGATGACCATCCGCCCCATCGAGGAATACCACGGCGAGCCGGTCTACAAGATCGTTTTCATTGCGCCCAACGAAGCCTGCCTGACGGAGGTGAAGCGGCAGTACGAAGACCAGTTCGTCTTCTGCGAATCCCGCCTTGGTGACGAGGGCGGCGGCATCGTGAACGGAGAACTCATCAACCGAAAATTCAACAAGGGCAGCGGCATCCGGGCCATTTGCAATCACCTGGGCTGCTCGCTGGCCGATACCATCGGCTTTGGCGACAGCGACAACGACCTGCAGATGACGGACGTTGTCGGCATCAGCGTCTGCATGGCCAACGGCTCAGACAACCTGAAAAAATGCTGTGACCGCATCTGCCCCGCCGTCACCGACGACGGCATTGCGCGGGAATTTGCGGCGCTGGGGCTGATCTGAGGACAAATCAATGAATAATCTTTTTGACTATGCAACCAGTGAATTGTCGCAGGATGCAGTGATCTGCTGGTGTTTGAATTGGCTGAATGAACCGGCATCGAATCTGTACCCGTTAAGACGGATATCGTATTTTCTGGCGGTTGGATAGTGATCAGGACGGAACCTATCTTTCACTTCGGTTTTATGATCCGTACAATAAGAAAGATGCGGAAGAAAAGCAGACGCATGTGGAGGCGTATCGGAAGCACCGTGCGCAGATCGAGGCAATCTGTACATACGAATTTGAACCGGACAGCATGTGGGCGTGGGAAAATGTTCGGTGCGGCCACACGGAAAATTACTACGAAGCGTCTCTTTTGACGCTTCATCTGGAACAGGTCCTGAAGCATTGGGACACCGAACGAGAAGCGTTGATCCAAGGCGCAAGGGCACTCACCGAACAGTTCCGGAGAAAAAATTAGAAGATCAAAAAGAAAAACGACCGGAGAGCCTCGTTGGAAAGAGACTTCCCGGTCGTTGCGCTACATCTCTGCCCCGCCGTCACCGACGACGGCATCGCGCGGGAATTTGCGGCGCTGGGGCTTATCTGAGCCGGAATGCCCCATACAAAAAGAGCGCACAATGGTGCTGGATAGCCCAGTGGAGCACCCGCTTGAGCCGGGGCAGCTGGCTCTCATCCAGCTCCCGGAGAACAGCCTGCACAAGAGGATCCCGGCAGATGGCCGCGATGTTCCGCAGGCTGTTTTTGTTGTGTGCGGCCTCCTGCGCGATGCAACGGCGGACCCGGCCTAAAAAGGCCTTGTCGAGCCGCGGACGGTAGACTTCGGGCGGGAAGCGCAGGGCAAGCTCTGCCGAGACCTTCTCGTAGAACCGCTTTTCCCGCACAAAGCGGTCGGCCCGGTATACACCGGTGAGGGAGGCAGGGTTCTGGCAGTAATAATAGAGAGGCTCCGGTACGATGGCGACTGCCCCGGCGTGGGCAAGATAGTCCAGATGGAACAGCAGATCTTCGGACAGGTACTCCCGCTCGGAGAGGAACCGGATGTGGTGCGCCCGGAGGATGGGCAGGGAGTAGAGCCCCTTCCAGACCGACATTCCGATCTCCACATCGTGGGGATGGTGCGGCCGGGAGCCGACCATGCCGAGAAGAAGCTGGTCGATCTCAGCACCGGTGTAGAGGGAACGCGCATAGTCCTCCGGGGCAAGGCGGACGCTGCCGTCGGCGGAGACATCGTAATAGCGGCAGAAACAGGTGTCGGCCTGCGCCTGGGTGAGCGTGGTCAGAAGCCGTTCCAGCATGTGGGGGTCGGCGTAGTCATCCGGGTCAAGGAAGGCGACAAAATCGCCGACTGCATGGTCCAGCCCGGTGTTGCGGGCTGCACTGAGGCCGCCGTTGGGCTGGTGGACGACCCGAACGCGCGGGTCCTGCCGGGCATAGGCGTCGCAGCGGGCGGCGCAGCCGTCGGTGGCGCCATCGTCGATGAGAAGGATATCAAGGTCCCGGTGGGTCTGCCCCAGCAGGGACGTCATGCTGCGGTCCAGATAGGGCAGAACATTGTAGGTCGGGACGATCACGCTGATGCAGGGCATTCAGACCACCTCGCTTTCGGAAACTTGTGCGCCGACTTCTTTGCCGGCATGGTAATAGGTGAACCGGGTGCGGAACGCCTGCTCTGCGTTGGCGCTGAGCCGGGCGGCAAAGGCAGGGTCTGCGGCCAGCCGGTCCATCGCCTCGTGCAGAGCCGCTTCCTCCTTGGGCACCACAAGGCCGGTGACGCCATCGGTGAGATAGTCGTCTGTCAGGCCCTGTGTCTGGGTCACGATGACGGGTACACCGAGATCCATGGCCGTGAGGAAGGTCAGCTGCCCGGAGGCGACCTGGTCGTTTTCAAAGGCGAAGAGAACGGCTCTGGCGTTCCGCATCCGACGCAGCATGGCCTCGCCGAACAGGTTCTGTTCGACCTGGATGTTGGGTTCCGGGCAGGGGGCGAGGACATCGCAGGCGATGCAGAGCGTTTCCGGGCGGCCCCGGAACGCCCGGATGAGGAAGTCATAGTCGCGGTTGCTGCGGCCGGTGGCAAAATAGTAGCCCTGCGCTTTCAGTGCCGGGTCGTCGTAGGCGGCGGGGTCGTGCGGGATCGAGCCGCAGTGGGCAAAACCGAATCGGGAAAGGGGCAGACCGAAGGTCTCGGCGTAGCGCGGGGCCTCGGCGCGGGTGGTCAGCAGGATGCGGTCCACTGCGTCGGAAGTGACGGCGTACCGCACAAAGCGCTCGAACAGCCTCCCGGCAAAGCCGGACCGCGGCTTGCCGGACCGCGGCTTGTAGATAAAGGTCATGATGACGAGCCGGAACCGCTTTTTGAGGTGGAACAACCGGCAGAAAAACGCGATGGCGATGCCGTAGAACTGCTGCCAGCAGAGCAGGGTCTTGCCGGAATACCGGGCCGGGTGGGTGACCACATGGAGCGCCACCGTGAAAAACTTGAGGTAGCGGCGCAGACCGTAGGTCTTGTTGTTGGGATAAAGCTCGACTTCCCAGGGGGAAGCGGTCGCTTCTTCCAGCCCGCGCACAAAGCCCTCGGCCTCCTCATAGTTACTGTCGATCAGCAAAATGTATTCTGCCATATCCTGAACCTCCGCAATGTGATCTTGTCAGCCCCTTGCAGGATCGGGATCTCCGTGAAAAGGGGAAATTAGACTAAAATCATTATAAAGGATTTGCACACAAAAATCCATCTTTTTATCAAAAAACCGGGAAGCCTCTTGGGTGAGAGACTTCCCGGTCGTTGGTTTGATTGAAATTAGTAGTGCAGCTGGTCAGCGGTCAGCGCTTCCAGAACAGGGAGCATGGCGGCTGCCTCGGCTCTGGCGGCGGGCAGGTCCATGTCGCGGTAGTTGCCGCATTCCACTTCGCTGGCACCGGGGACAGCGCCCTCAAAGGCCGCCATGAAGCGGAAGGACTCCACCGTCAGCTTCAGCGCCTCGGCAGGGGCAAGGCCGCGCGTGAGCAGATAGAAGCCGGTGCGGCAGCCCATGGGGCCGACGTAGATGACGCCGTCCCGGAAAGCGCTGTTCCGCGCGTAGGTGGCAAACAGGTGCTCCAGCGTGTGAGCAGCCCCGGTGGAGAGATAGTCGCCGTGGTTCGGCTTCTTCATCCGGATATCCCAGGTGAGCACATCGCCGTCCTGACGGCTCAGGTACATGCCGCGGTCCAGTTTGGTGTGGTCCACGCAGAAACTTGCGATCCGTTCCATCTCGTGCACCTCTCAGGCCTGCAGGCGCTGGACGCTGCCGTGGGCGCAGTCCACAGCGATGTCCAGACCGTCGCGGATGTGGCTGCAGGCACCCAGGGCACCCACGATGGTGGGCTTGAGCAGGGCCTTGCCGGCAATGGCGGCGTGGCTGTTCAGGCCGGCCTCCTCGACCACCAGAGCGGCAGCATCGCGGACGTACTCCAGCATCTCGTTGGTGGTGGAGGGCACGACCAGCACCATGCCGGGCTTGAACTTGGCGCGGACCTCGTCCAGCGTGCGGCAGACGCAGGCCTTGCCGGAAGCGCTGGTCAGGTCGGCGTTCTCGCGGCCGACGCCCACACCGGTGGACAGGCAGTTGCCGACCATGTGGATCTTGATCATGTTGGTGGTGCCGGAAACGCCCACGGGGACACCGGCGGTGACGACGGCCAGCTCACCGTTGTGCAGGTAGCCGTTCTTCTGGGCCAGCGCGGTGGACATCTCGATCAGCTCGTCGGTGCTCTTGGCGGGGCCCATCAGCAGGGAGGTGATGCCCCAGCTCAGGGAGAGCTGACGCTGGACCTGCTCGTCCATGACGCAGGCGATGATGGGCTGGGTGGGGCGGTACTTGCTCAGCAGGCGGGCAGTGTTGCCGGACTCGGACACGGTGACGATGGCGGCAGCGTTGACGTCCCGTGCGGTCAGGCAGGCAGCGTGTGCGGTGGCATCGCTGACGCTGATCTGGCCGTGGGCGGCATCCTTGAAGCGCTCGTCGCGGTAGTGGGGCTCGTTCTCGGTGCGCTCCGCGATGGCGGACATGGTCTTCAGGGCCTCGACGGGGTAAGCGCCCGCAGCGGTCTCGCCGGAGAGCATGATGGCAGAGGTGCCGTCATAGATGGCGTTTGCCACGTCGGAGATCTCGGCGCGGGTGGGGCGGGGGTTGACCATCATGCTGTCCAGCATCTGGGTGGCGGTGACGATGGGCTTGCCGAAGGAGAAGGAGCGGTCGATGACGTTCTTCTGGATGCCGGGCAGCTCGGTGAAGTCGATCTCAACGCCCAGGTCGCCGCGGGCGACCATGACGGCGTCGGCAGCGGACAGGATGCTGTCGATGTTGTTGACGCCCTCACGGTTCTCGATCTTGGCGATGATGCGGATGTTGGAGTCGTACTCGTTCAGCAGGTTGCGGATGTCGTAGACGTCCTGTGCGGTGCGCACGAAGGAGGCTGCGATGAAGTCGAAGCCGTTCTGGATGCCGAAGATGATGTCCTCGCGGTCCTTCTGGCTCAGGTACGGCATGGACAGATGGACGCCGGGCACGTTGACGCCTTTCTTGGTCTTGATCTTGCCGCTGTTCAGCACGGTGCAGGTGATGTCGGTGTCGGTGACCTTCTCGATGCGCAGCATGATGAGGCCGTCATCCAGCATGATGGTGCCGCCCTCGTGCACATCGTGGGGCAGGTCCTTGTAGGTGACGGAGCAGATCTCCTTGGTGCCCTCCACCTCGCGGGTGGTCAGGGTGAAGGTCTGGCCGGCTTCCAGCATCTCGACGCCGTTCTTGAACTCCTTCAGGCGGATCTCAGGGCCCTTGGTGTCCAGCAGAGCGGCAACGGGCTTGCCCAGCTCCTCACGCAGTGCCTTCAGATTGGCCAGACGGCCGCCGTGCTCCTCATAGGAGCCGTGGGAAAAGTTAAAGCGGGCCACGTTCATGCCGTTGGCGATCAGCTCGCGCAGGACGTCCCCTTTGTCGGTGGAGGGGCCAAGGGTGCAGATGATCTTCGTTTTTCTCATGTTGATTACCTCGAATTTTCTCTATTCTACTCTCTATCTTAACGCAGCAGCCCGATCGGCTGCATGTGGCAGGCTCCGGCATTCGGGGCCTGCCGCGGCGAAAGACGCCAATATGGTCATTCTCAAAACCATACCATACTATATTATAAACGCTTGGATACAATAGGGCAAGAGGGAGTTAGCAAAGAATTGGTTAAAATTTCGTAAGGAATGCCTGCATCCGGAAAGCCCTTGCATCCGGGAGCGGAACTGCTTATAATGGAATCAGAAAAAGTCTCACTTTCGGGTGGGACGCTCTGGAAACGAAATGGAGAACAAAACTATGGAAAAACGTGTGTTTCTGATCGTTCTGGACAGCTTTGGCATCGGCGCAGAGCCGGATGCAGCCGCCTTTGGCGACGCGGGCACAAATACCCTCGGTGCCATTGCAAAGCACCCGAACTTTCACTGCCCCAATCTGCAGAAGCTCGGCCTGTTCAACATCGACGGCGTGACGGCAGGGGAGAAGACCGCTGCCCCGGCGGGGGCCTTTGCCCGCCTGCAGGAGCAGAGCATGGGCAAGGATACTACCATCGGTCATTGGGAGATCGCCGGTGTGGTCAGCCCGAAACCGTTGCCCACCTTCCCGAACGGCTTCCCGGAGGAGCTCATCCGTGCGTTCGAGGAAAAGACCGGCCACAAAGTCCTCTGCAACAAGCCTTACTCCGGTACGCAGGTGCTGAAGGACTACGGCGAGCAGGCCATGAAGGAGGATGCCCTCATCGTTTACACCAGCGCCGACAGCGTCTTTCAGGTGGCCGCGCACGAGGAGCTGGTGCCGGTGCATGAGCTGTACCGCTATTGCGAGATCGCCCGCGCGATGCTGAACGGCGAATACGGCGTGGGCCGCGTCATCGCCCGCCCCTTCCTGGGCAGCACGGCGGAGACCTTCTACCGCACCACCAACCGCCACGACCTGAGCCTGAAGCCGCCCCGCGCCACCATGCTGGACCTGCTGAAGAACGCCGGCAAGGACGTCATCGCCGTGGGCAAGATCTTCGATATCTTTGATGGCGAGGGCGTGACCGAGAAGATCAAGACCACAGGCAACACCAACGGCATCGCCTTCACCAAAGCCTTGCAGACCCGCGATTTTGAGGGCCTGGCCTTTGTGAACCTCGTCGATTTTGATATGCTCTACGGCCACCGCCGCGACGTGGCAGGCTATGCCGCTGCTGCCACCGAGTTCGATGCGTTCCTGGCCGACTTCATCCCCGGTATGCGAGAGGGCGACCTGCTGATGATCACGGCAGACCACGGCTGCGACCCGTCCTATACCAAAACCACCGACCACACCCGCGAGTATGTGCCGTACCTCATCTGCGGCAGGGGCGTCAAGCCCGGCGTGGACCTGGGCACGAAGCGCTGCTTCGGCACCATCGCCCACACCGTCTGCGAGTACCTTGGTGTAGACGCTTCGACCCTGGATGGCCAGAGCGTATGGGAGAAGATCCGGAAGTAAAAGTCACAGGTTGAAAACAAAAGCGCCAAAGGTGCTTGAAGTATGGTTGAGGTTGTGGTAGACTAGGCCCTGTGCCTGTTCGTGAGGGAAGAGCAGAATCGCTCCTGCTTCCGGACAGAAAAAGGATTGGTTCAAACAAAGGAGATCATACAATGAAACTGAATCGTGCAATGGGTCTGGCAGTGGCCGCTGCTGTTCTGGCTTTTGCTGTGACCGGCTGCTCCAGCACCGCATCTTCCACCGCTTCCTCTGCTGCTTCCAGCGAGGCTGCCTCTTCTGTGGCTGCTTCGGAGGCCGCATCCAGCGAGGCTGCCGCCGCCAGCGTGGTCAGCACCGAGTCCCTCGAAGTGAACGGCAAGACCTACGATGCCGACTGCTACGGCGAGTTCACCCTCTCCAACGGCGACACCATGAAACTGTGGAAGCTGAACGGCGCATACGACGACCTGAGCGCCCTGCCCATGAAGGGCATGGTTGAGGAGTTCCCCATCGAGGCTGAGGAGAACACCGTGTATGTGGCAGACGTGACCGCAAACGGCGAGACCACCCGCCAGTATCTGCGCGCCGACAAGGCTGGCCGCAACGGCACCGCCTCCGTCAAGACCTTCGAGCTGGAGTCCGCAGAATAATCCGCTCCAACATGAAACAAGAAAAAGTCCCGACCGGTCTGGTCGGGACTTTTTTTGTAGCGGGGTCTTATTCTGCGGAGCTGCTGGAACCGAACAGGGCATCCAGCACAGTAGACGCAGCCTGATGGAGCGAGGAGGCGGCCTGCTCGACCTGCTCCTGTGTGGGCAGGGAAATGGACGGTGCTTCGGAGGAGCTGCTGCTCTCGGCAGGAGGCTCCTCGGCGGGCACTTCGGTGGAGGCAGACGGTTCGTTGCCGGCCGGGGTTTCGGCAGGGGTCTCAGCCGGAGCCTCTGCGGGCTGCTCACTGCTGGCAGGGGTCTCCTCCGGGACGCTCTCCGCAGGCTCATCCAGGACGACGCTGTCCGCCGGGGTCTCCGGCACGGAAACGGCGGCGTTGGGGTCTGCCGTCGGCGTATGGACTTCGGTCTTCTCCGGGGTCTGCTGGGTGTCGCTGACCGTGCCCTCGCCACCCAGCACGGAGGCGATCAGCTCCTTGGCCTGTGCCACCGAGCTTTCATCCGGTTTCATGACGTAGAGGCTCTGCCCCTTAGCGGAGTAGCACTGGGAGCTCTTGCCGCTGGAACCGGTGACGGAGTAGCTCTGGATATCCCAGTTGGCGAGGTCGCTCAGCTGCATCCGGACCAACGCGGAGATCTGTTCCTGCGACAGGCTGGTGACGAAGCAGTCCGACACGGCGTCCATCAGCTTGGAAAAGCTCATCAGGACGGTGGGGGACTTGAGCTTGTTCACCATGGCGTCGATGACCTTCATCTGGTTGATGCCGCGCTGGATGTCGCCGGAAGCGAAGGCGTGGCGCTCGCGGGCAAAGGCCAGTGCGCTCTTGCCGTCCAGATGGTTCCAGCCCTCGGCAAAGGTGGTGGGGTCATAGTAACCGGGGCTGCCCACCGAGGTGAACGCCTGGTCGGAGTAGACATCCACACCGCCTACCGCGTCGATGATGCTGATGAAGCCCGCAAAATTGATGCGGATGTAGTGCTCCACATTCACGCCGTAGAGGTTGCCCAGGGTGGCCATGCTAGTCTCCACGCCGTACAGACCGGCGTGGGTCAGCTTGTCCTTACTGCTGGTGCCCGCCAGATCGACGTAGTAGTCGCGCGGGGTATTGATGAGAGCCACCCGCTTTGTGGCGGGGTTGACCACGGCCAGAATGTTCACATCGCTGCGGGCCTTTTCGGTCAGCTCTCCGCGGTTGTCCACGCCGCTGAGGTAGATGACGAACGGCTCCTTGGTGATCTGATTCGCCTCAGCGCCGGTGAGCAGACCGGAGGTCACGCTGCCCAGCGCGGCAAGGCCCTGCTGTGCCCAGACGCAGCCGAGGGCCAGCGCCGCGCACAGGAAGACCGAGAAGACGCGGGAGACTCTGCCGGGGGTCCTGTACTCCTGGCAGCGCTTGACCAGCAGCCAGAACAGGGCCAGCAGCGCTGCAATGATGACGAGGTAGAGCGCGGGAAGCATCCGGGTGCGGCAGAGCTGCACGAAGGCTGCCACGCTGAGAACGGCCTGCAAGACCAGCAGGAACGACCCGAATTTCGAGCCGGAGCCTTTCTTTTTGCCAGGCTTTTGGGGCGGCCGGGCCGGGGAGCTGTTCTGCCGGGGCGGCTTTTTGGAGGGCGGCGGCGTCACCGGCCGGGCAGTCTCCGGCGCAAAAAAAGCGGAGCTGTCCACCTCAACGGTGCGGTCCGGGTCCTTCCGTGCACCCCGGTGGATGTGCCGGGTGGTGTCTTTTTCATCGAACATGGAAACTCTCCTTTTGACTGTGCCCTCAGGACAGCGGCGCGATGGTCAGCACGGCGCGAGCGGGCAGGCAGGTGGCGGTCTGATCTTCCGCCGAAAGCCAGCCGAAACTTTCGCAGATGTGGTCCGGGCAGGGCGAATCCACAAAGCGGGCGGCCCCGTCCTTCACCTCGATGTGGACGGTGTAGTAACCGGTGTCCACATCATAGGTGGCGTCGTTGTCCAGAGAAAACTTCTGCACCGTGTTGGCGTCGCCGTAAATGAGCTCGGCCTCCAGAGTGCTGCCGGTGGCGTGTGCGGCCCGCAGGGCGAACAGAACGCCCGCAATGGCCAGCACGGCCAGAACAAAGATCAGGTTGACGAAAAGCTTGGAATGTTGTTTCATGGGTCATCCTTTGTGCGGAAACAGTTGTTCAAGTTCGGCCAGCCAGAGCGCCGCCGCCGCATCGCTGGGCATCCGCCAGTCGCCGCGGGGCGAGAGGGTCACGCTGCCGATCTTGGGGCCGTCGGGCAGGCAGCTGCGCTTGAACTGCTGGGCAAAGAACCGCCAGTAGAAGTTGCGCAGCCATTTGTACAGCACTTCGTCCGGGTATTCGGCCCGGCCTGCAAAGGCAGCTTTGGCCAGCCGGAAGATCTTGGCCGGGCCGAAGCCGAAGCGCAGCACATAATAGAGATAAAAGTCGTGCAGCTCATACGGGCCGACCAGGTCTTCCGTCTTCTGCGCGATCTCGCCGTCCTTTGCGGGCAGCAGTTCGGGGGAGACGGGAGTGTCGAGGATGTCCAGCAGCACGGTCCGGAGCGCATCGGTGGCGGCAATGTCGGCTTCGTACCGGACGAGGTGGCGCACCAGCGTTTTGGGCACCCCGGCATTCACGCCGTACATGCTCATGTGGTCGCCGTTGTAGGTGGCCCAGCCCAGCGCCAGCTCCGAGAGGTCGCCGGTGCCCACCACGAGGCCGCCGGTGCGGTTGGCGGTGTCCATCAGCTCCAGTGTGCGGACGCGGGCCTGACCGTTCTCGAAGGTGACGTCCAGCACGCTCTCGTCCTGGCCGATGTCGGCAAAGTGGCTGTGGACCGTGTTGGCGATGTCGATCTCGGAGAAGGAAACATGCAGCTCCTCGCACAGGATCTCCGCGTTGCTGCGGGTGCGCAGGGTGGTGCCGAAGCAGGGCATGGTCACGGCCAGCACATCGGTGGTGGGGCGGCGGAGCTGCTTCATGGCGCGGACGGCCACCAGCAGGGCAAGGCAGCTGTCCAGCCCGCCGGAGATGCCGATGACGGCCGTTTTGGCGTGGGCATGTTCCAGCCGCTTGGCCAGACCGTCGGCCTGCATCTTCAGGATGAGCTCGCAGCGCTCAGCGCGGCGCTGCGGGTCACCGGGCACAAAGGGGGTCGGGTCCACGAAGCGGGTCAGGGCGGTGTTGGTCAGCGTCAGGCTGAAGTCCACGGTCTGATAGCCGTCCGTGGAAGGCTCGAAGCTGGTGTTGCGGGCCCGCTCGGATTCCATCCGCTGGCAGTCCAGCTCCGTTTCGGCGTGACCACCTGCAAAGGGAGCCGTTTCAGCCAGCAGGGTGCCGTTTTCCGCAATGAGGTCGTGGCCTGCGAACACCATGTCCTGGGTGCTCTCACCGTGCCCGGCGGAGGCATACAGGTAGCCGCAGAGCAGGCGGGCGGACTGGTTGGCCACCAGCGCCCGGCGGTACTCCGCCTTGCCGACCGTCTCGTCGCTGGCGGAGAGGTTCGCAATGACGGTGGCTCCGGCCAGCGCGTGGAAGGTGGAAGGCGGGAGCGCGCTCCACAGGTCTTCGCAAAGCTCCACGCCCAGCACGAAGCTGGGCATTTCGCGGCAGCGGAAGAGCAGCGAGGTGCCAAAGGGCACCTGCTGGCCGCAGACTGTGAGGGTCTCGACCTCGGTGGAGCCGGGGGTGAACTGGCGCTTTTCGTAGAACTCGCCGTAATTGGGCAGGTACGTCTTGGGGACAAGGCCCAGCAGCCGGCCGCGGCAGAGCACGGCGGCGCAGTTGTACAGCTTGCCCCGCACCAGCAGCGGCAGGCCCACCAGCGCCACGACGTCCAGTTCCCGGCTGGCGTCCAGCAGTGTCTGCAGGCCGGTCAGTGCGCCCTGCTGCAGCGTGCGCTGCAAAAACAGGTCGCCGCAGGTGTAGCCGGTGAGGCAGAATTCCGGGAACACGGCCAGCTTCACGCCGCGTGCGGAGGCTGCGCGCAGCTCCTGAAGGATCTGCGCGGTGTTATAGGCGCAGTCCGCCACCCGCAGTGCGGGCGAGAGAGCGGCTGCTTTCAAAAAACCATCTTTCATCGGAGGATTTCACATCCTGTCTGTTG